>JABLTL010067458.1_pt1 | contig 44287 bp, 37 predicted proteins | sample 7160151 | NCBI WGS metagenome assembly JABLTL01 (sample SAMN14651223, study PRJNA627086) | human gut metagenome | isolation source: feces | host: Homo sapiens | reverse complement strand
TGTACCATAATTTGAAAAATTTAAAATCATGGTGCAAAGGTACGAAACTTTATCTAGGCGCACAATACGGCATTCACCGAATTCTTACAAAGGTTGCCATGGTGTAAAACAGCTAAGACCAACTATAGCCAATGCTGCACTCATAAAACTTGTCTTGTTCGAGAGACAAAACAAAATCAAAGCGACAGCAAGTAATGGTAAGAAACGTTTCATTCTCGAAAGATAAAACTTCCTGAAATTCATTTCTTTTTTACCACAAAAAAGACCAGACAAGAATGTGAAACAAGCCAATGCACCTTTTGTTAGAAACTCAACATCATATTTCCATTCTACAGGCTCTATATAATCAAAAATGTGCCAAAATGCAACAATTTCTAACACACAGATGCTTCTTGCTATATCTGGTAAAAGTATTCGTTCTTTCATTGTTTTCAATTTTATTATTAAAGCTTTACAAATTGATAAATATCATCTTGTTTTCTTATATTATACAGAAGTTTTGCAAGGGAATAATCGACCAACATTGCCTATTTATGTTATATTAGCGCCCTCCAGTGAGAATCTTCCTACATCCAAAAGGAATTAATTTATATAGATAAGCTAGCAAAAGTCCCATGATAACAGGAACACTTAAATATACAAGTATCAATAGGAGTTCATTTTGAGGAGCAATCTTTATAGCTGCTCTCATGGACAAGATAACAGCATAATAATGACTTGCATAAATAAAGAATGAAGACTTTGAAAACCAGGTACCATTTCTTTTCATCCGACTAGCCAAACAACTAAACAAATAGATCCAAACAACAACTCCTAAAAGAATATTGACATTACTCAAAAACTCTGGCAATTCCATCTTATATATCATCTCTATAAGTATCGTTATTACATAAAAAAGCATTGCAAGTTTGCCGTATTTCTTAATATAACGAAAGCCAATTCTTTCTATTCCAAAGTAAGCTCCTACAGAGAAAAAGCATATACCATTTAAACCAATAAACATAACATGCTTAAAAATACACAAAGCCCAAAGACCTAGTAGGATCATGATAAAGAACTTACCCAAGCGCTGAATCAAGAACTGAATCAATGGAGCCAAAACTACCAGTATCATCAAATCTCGGATAAACCACAATGGTAAATCTATCGGACCAATCAAAAATGGACGTAATGAAAAGCCATTGATAACATAATCCATACTAATGAAGCACAAAACAAAGTCCCAAATGCTAAAACTAGCAATTAACTTTGAATGCCCCATCAAGGTAGGAGAGAAATGTTGAGCAAAGGCTAATACCAATAGAAAAATGGCATTCCATATCAAATATGGAACAAACAAACTTCTGAATCTTGATTTACATTTCTGTTTCCAATTTCCTATACTAATACCCCCCCATATTTGAAGAACAGCAAACCCGAAATTAAGAAAAAAGCAGGAACACTTACACTTCCTATAATTTTGGAAATAAGATAATCTACATTCCAAAGAAACGGAGTTGCATCAGGCGATATTAGAGAGGATGAATTTGTTGTCATCAAATCAGCATGTATATACAAAACCAATAAGGCTAAAGGAAAGCGCAACAAATCAATCGTTTTTTTATCTTCAGAACTTAATGTATCAATCTTCATTGATGTATTCTTTATAGATTCTTTCACCAGCATACTATATAATTAATCTTCCAACAAACAATTTACGCAATATAGGGATTTAATGAATAATGATACTCAAAATCTGCCTCCCCATAAGTAACAGCAATATAGACAAAACTACTGCATCGAAAGCATCTTTATTCAAATTACACTTCAAATTCATCACTTAGTATTTATTTAAAATTACACACAATGACCAAAGCAATCTATATTGCAACGGCATTTCTCTAAAGAAAGAACTAAAACATAATCTTAACTTATTAACTAGCCCTTTCTTGTAATAAGCAATTAAGCAAATAGTCTTATATCGAACATCTTGAGCACCAAGATGTAAAATATCACTCTCTAATATTTCTTTCCAAAAATCATCTCGCCGAGGGTGTTTTTTCCCAAAATACAACTTCAAGCGCTTTGGTATTTTCTTCAAGAAACTAGTAGTATATCCTGAAACATTGTCCCCATGCAATCTATAATCTATGTAGCAATTCTCATCTACAAAAGTAGAGGAAACAATATTTGCTATGGCATTAACCCAAGTATCATGAGGCACAACTTTCTTAGGACGATAGGACTGAATCATACAATGAAGCTTCCTCGTCCAAACTTGCACGCAGCCTTGCAAATTACTTTGCGCATAACGATCCATAAGAAACTGATTATAATCTATATCAGCTTTAGAGAACAAAGGATTGATTTTCGTTAAATTAGAATCAACCATCATTAAATTACAGACAGACAAATCACAATGATGTTGCTGAATATTCTCTATTGCTGATATGAGTTTTCTCGGATGCCAGACATCATCTTGGTCTGAAAATGCATAGTAATCCGCCTCTATTTTAAAATGCAATAGCTCCATAAAACTAGGCTCACACCCAATGTTTTCGCCAGCGATTAACAGAACTGAGGAATAATCTCTGATGATATCTCTCGTCCCATCAGTAGAACCATCATCACGAATCACGAGCTTTAAATCTACATCTTCTTGTGAGAGAATACTATCAATTTGTTGCTTAATGTATTTCTCACCATTATAAGATGACATTAATACACAAATAACAGGTTTTCTTTCTTTCATAATAATCATTTAATCACCTTGCGAATTATATCTATGGAATTAGCAAAGCACTTTGTTTTGTGGAAAACTAAAAATAACAATAAACTAGGGATACAAACACTACATAATAGCTTCACTATACAATGTGCTATAGAGTTTCCTAGTTCCTGAGAGATACCATACATGGTTATCCCTGAAAAAACAGTACATATCAAAAATACGACATGGTCCAAGAAATACTCTTTTAGTTTACCATTTTTAAAATAATACTTAAACACAATATGACTTCCCAAACCAAAATTAACAATCAGTATAGAAAAGACAGTTGCTATAACGACTCCAGAAACACCCAAAATATGAATCAGCCATATATTTAAAATAATATTTAAGATAATTTCTCCAATTGCTCTATAACGGTTTTGCCACCATAGCCCTGTAGCTTCTTGATAAATAGCCTTGACATCACCCATCCTCAAAACATAGAAATAGAGAGGAAAACAAAAAGCCACATAATTTGGGAACACCATCTTTTCGCCCACCCATAGATCCATAAATAACTGAATCCCTGAGAATAGGCAAATTGCAACACAACTTGACATCCACATATATATTAAATTAATGGATCTCATCCATTGGTAATTCTTATCTTTTGTTTCTGTAACTACACTGTTTCCTATACTAGGAACCAAAGAAGTTACCATAATCGCACAAATACTAGCAACCGACGAAATGAGCGTATAATAATTACTATATATGGCAGTTGAAGTCAACCCAATAAATGCAGAAACACTAAGTGTCTCTATGGAGTTGCGCATACCGCCACAAAACTTTGTAGCGAACAACCCCATAACATTTTTCTTGATACCCCTTACTACACCCTGCGAAATAGTACCATAACACCTATATTCTGGGAAAAGCTTTTTAACATAGAAATATAATAATATATTATTAGCTATCGTTGACAGAGGAAGTAAACATAGATAATAATAATAATTATATGTCAAATACAAAGCCACACCTTGTGCTACAGCAAGGAAGCCTTTTGTTATACTTGCACAATTACTAATAATATCCACTCTTTGGGAAGCATTCAACAACGCTGTTTTGTAACCAAACAGCAAGTAGCTTACCACAGTATTTAGCAGGAATACCCAATATACTATAACAAGATTTATGTTAGATGGTATATTACCCTTTATCAGATAACTCAAAAACGGAGTCAAACACAAACCTATTACTAGGATAAATAGTCCTACATATTTATATATTTTCTTGATGAAATTTAATAGAGCACAAATTGTAGGTTGGTCATTTTCTGCCATTGGCTTATACATACAATAAACCACAGCAGAACTAAATCCCAGTTCTGAAAGATTTAGAATCTGTAAAATAGAAACAAAAAGGCTGTCTATTCCCAAATATTCACTTCCAATTGTCTTTATCAAAAATGTTCTTGTCAAGAATGGAATACAAATAGAAAAGAACTTATTTATGAGACCAAATATAATGTTTCTCTTTGCATTTTTAGTTCTATCATTTACCGACATACCTATTTATGACTAACTATTGAAAAATACTCACTATTTCTAGAACAATTACCTAATGACATTACAAAATCGCTATTAACATTATTTTTCCATAAAGAATACGCAAAACTTAATTGGTCTCGTTTAGTTTTTGTTATGATTTCATTCCACCAAGTTTCCATAATATCTACACACTTTGGATCATTATGAAAGCGAATAATAATGTTATTTTCAAACAAGCCATAATGACTAGGAAAACCTTCTTTCTTATAGCTTAATATTTGCTTCAATATATCTATAAACTTTGCTCTTTTTTGTGCCCATACGATACGAGCTTCATGATAGATACAATCTCGACAATTGTGCCGATGAATAGCTATTGTCTTTTTACTATCTATCATCTTATATATTAAAGGTCTTATATCTTTTTGTATAAGAATATTAGCATCAATATAAATACTTATTTCATAATCATGAAAATATAATTGAGGATGGGTTTTAACAAATCTGGACTGTTCTAAAGCAGTCATACCATCACATCTGTTACCAACATCCAATACTTTCCATACAGAATTTGGTTTCATTTTAGATTTGGTAAAAACAAAATAATCCATACCTGCATCTATATATTCCGGCTCACGAATTTGATCATACCCACCTGTACTCACCGTATAAACAGCAATTCTCGGCAATTTATACGAATTCTTAGAAGGGATAAACTCATTAGGCTGCTGAAGAGATTTAAGAATGGCTTTTCTTTCAAAAATATAGCCACTCAAAATATAACGAATAGTTTTTTGTAAATTCATTTTATACATAATATTTTTTAGACAATTTCGAATTTGCTATTATCAAAATAAATATAAGGAGCATTCCGTTTAGATATTTTGAAAAAGGTATATAGGACATCGAATAGAACATAGATGAAAAGAACAATACCTTGATGGCTAACCATTTTGTACTTGCCACATTATCACTTTCTTTTTTATCTACATAAGCACACATCGCACCATAGATTAACATATCAAAAATAACTCCTAGCATTTTGCCATCACGATATGCATACCCAAAGCAAGTTGCAAAATAGTTCATCTTTGTTTGTGGAGCTATTTCAATATTAAAATCTTGTACCCTTAAAATAAACGCATTAGCGGAGTTCAACAAATCTGGTTTTTCTACACCTAATTGATTCAGTATGCCAAAGAAAGGTTTTACAAAACCTTGAAAACTAGCCATACCATACAAGTCATCAGCAAAATAAGAAGATTTTGTCTCTAAGAGTTGCGTAAAATACTGTAAAGATCCACAATAATAGGTATATATTCCATAAAATATTCCACTAAAACCAGATCCTCTCTGCAAAGTTGCCAAGATAGGCATCAATGCTACTACTAGAATCATTTTCTTAAAAGCTGATATAATTTTCTCATCTAGGGATTTACGATAACAGTAGAATAAATAACAAAACACGAAAAACAAGTCCACAATAAAAGAACGTCCTCCCTCAGAAAAGAAATAGACTATTCCCAATAATGCCATCAAACAAATCTTTGTTTTCTGAATTCCGTACTGAAAGAGGGAGATAATCATTATGAATAAACTAGCTTTTATAAATGGCTTTGCGAAATATGAAATCAAGATTTCCCACGCTCCTGTTAAACGAAGAGTCTGATCTTCCGCCCATTCGTGTCTAGCTATCGCCATTCCTGAACGAAGAATTAATGGCAGAAGCAAAGCTACTTGCATACAAATCAATATTATGGCAAGACCCAATAACACATAATATGTCGGTTTAAAGCCAATAATACATTCATTGTTCACTTGTTGTTCCCCTCTATTTGCACGAATAAAATACCCAAATAAATAATAACCAGTTACGAAACAACCACTGCCAACAGTAACTATCAAATAGACATAATCAGATATATGATACAAACCATATAAATGAAAGGCTCCCATAGTCACAACAATCAACCAAAAGTAAGTAAATACATTGATCAATGACAATTTACCCATCTGGAATGAATGCGTACAAAAATTTGCGAAAAAGGCATATAAAGCCAAACAAAAAATACAAATAAGTACCATAAATACTCTTTTTATAGAAGACTTCGTTATAAAACTAAATTATTTTTCGTAATAATGATGCTCCCTTATGAACCCAATCTGGGAGCATACTCTTATCCCAGGCTAATTTGATTTTTCTGAATTCTGAGACATACTAACAAATTAAGACATAACATACCATTTACTTCAATAAAAAATAAGGCACTAGTTAAAAGTTATCTTATTTACGAAGAAATTTTTCTTCCGAAAGGCTCAACAAATAGGCTTTCTTTTCTTCAAGACTCATGCCTTTACAACCCACATTATACTTAAAGTTCTTCTGTTTGTATTCCTCTATAGAACAGATGATTTTGGCAGGATTACCGCCTACTACTACATTGGCAGGAACAGACTTAGTAACAATACTACCAGCAGCAACCAACACATGATTACCAATCGTTACACCAGGCATCACTTGCGCATTATTACCAAGATATACCCAATCGCCTATCGTAACCTTTCCAAAAACATCAAATTCAGGAAATTCATCACGAAGGATATGTGCCCCCCCATGAGTCTGAATATGTACTCCTGCTGTTATTTGACAATGGTTACCAATGGTTATCAAATAAGGTTCAGAACTCCAAAAATGAGACGAAACAGAGTTATTCTTACCCATTTTTACACCTGCTTTTATAGCTTGGCGTTCCAAAGGGCTCAATAATTGCAACACCTTTGAACAAATTTTTATTAAAATTCTCATTATTTTAAAAATATAAAAACCATACACCCCTATGGCAATACATCTCTGCCCCAGTGCTTACTGGGTATAAAGAATATTTCCTAGAATTGAACTATTTTAATTTTTATCTTTGTTTTTTATAAAAAGTGTATTCTTATGAGAGGATAGGCCTTATCAGCCTTGGTAAAATCCCTTATACCACTGCGCAAAGGCTCTTAATCCATCTCGCAATGATGTATCAGGTTTATATCCAAAGTCTTCCTCCAAAGGAGTGGTATCGGCATAAGTAACGGGCACATCGCCTGGCTGCATTGGCACCAGTTTCTTATGTGCCTCAAAGTCATAATCTTCAGGCAATACACCGGCACGCACCAACTCCTCTTGCAGGATGGTGACGAAATCCAGAAGATTTTCCGGGTGACTATTACCTATATTATATACCTTATATGGAGGGATTGGCAAGTCGTCCTCGCCTACTCGCTTCTCAGGCGCATGCTGCATCACTCTTACGATGCCCTCTACAATATCATCAATATAGGTGAAATCACGCTTGCAATTACCATAATTGAAAATCTTGATGGTTTCACCTTTTACCAGTTTATTGGTAAAACCGAAATATGCCATATCAGGACGACCAGCAGGACCATATACTGTAAAGAAACGTAAACCAGTACTTGGGATATTATAAAGCTTAGAGTATGCATGAGCCATCAACTCGTTGCTCTTCTTGGTAGCAGCATACAGACTTACAGGATTATCTACCTTATCATCAGTAGAATAAGGAACCTTCTTGTTGCTTCCATAAACAGATGATGAAGAAGCATAAACCAGATGCTCTACCTCGTGATGGCGGCAAGCCTCCAGGATGTTATAGAATCCTATGAGATTGCTCTGAATATAAGCATCAGGATTCGTAATACTATAACGTACGCCTGCCTGAGCTGCAAGATTCACCACTACAGAAATCTTGTTTTTTGAGAAGATTTCCTCTACAGCTTCCTTGTTGGCAATGGAGTCATGAACGAATGTCCAATCCTTACCTAAAGCTTCTATCTCCTTCAATCGCTCATACTTGATGTTCACATCATAGTAATCGGTAATGCTATCGATACCAATTACCTTGATGTTCTTAGCATCATTAAAAAGGCGCTTTACAAGATTACTGCCGATGAATCCGGCAGCACCTGTCACCAAGATGGTCTTACCATCTAGACTAATATTATAATCTACCATAACTAGTCTCTTCTAAATATATCTCGTGTATATACCTTATCTTGTACATCATCCAAACAAGCATCATAGCGATTGGCGATGATAGCTTGGCTCTGTGCCTTGAATGCTGCCATATCATTTACTACTTTGCTTCCGAAGAAAGTACTACCATTCTCTAATGTAGGCTCGTAGATGATAACCTCTGCACCCTTTGCCTTGATACGCTTCATGATACCCTGGATAGCAGACTGACGGAAGTTATCACTGTTACTCTTCATCGTCAAGCGATAAACTCCTATCACACACTTATGCTCTTTTCCTGCATCATAGCTACTATTCTCATTATAATAACCAGCCTTTCTGAGTACGGCATCTGCAATATAGTCTTTTCTTGTACGGTTACTCTCAACAATTGCTTCTATCAGGTTCTCTGGAACATCGGCATAGTTTGCAAGAAGCTGCTTGGTATCCTTTGGTAGGCAGTAACCACCATATCCGAAACTTGGATTATTGTAATGGGTTCCAATACGTGGATCAAGACCTATGCCATCAATGATTGCCTTGGTATCCAAGCCCTTGACTTCGGCGTATGTATCTAACTCATTGAAGTAGCTTACTCTTAGGGCAAGATAGGTATTGGCGAAGAGCTTGACGGCTTCTGCTTCCTTCATGCCCATAAAGAGTGTATCGATATTTTCCTTAATGGCTCCTTCCTGGAGCAAAGCGGCAAACGTCTTGGCTGCTTCTTTCAACTTTTCTACATCAGTAACCTTCAAGATTGCCTCGTTCTCATCTCTAAACTCAGGGCGTTCTATCAGCTTAGGATAGCCTACGATGATACGGCTTGGATAGAGATTATCATAGAGTGCCTTGCTCTCTCGGAGGAACTCCGGAGAGAAAAGCAGATTGAATTGCTTCACTCCCTTCTTGGCATACTTCTGATATAGGCTTCGGGTGTAACCTACTGGGATGGTACTCTTGATTACCATCACTGCATCGGGATTTACCTCCAGCACCAAGTCGATAACTTCTTCTACATGAGTGGTATCGAAGAAGTTCTTCACTGGGTCGTAGTTTGTCGGTGCTGCAATGACTACGAAGTCTGCATCTTTATAAGCAAACTTGCCGTCCAAGGTTGCTGTGAGATGCAGAGGTTTCTCTGCCAGATATTTTTCGATATACTCATCTTGTATCGGTGATATATGATGATTCAGTTTATCTACTTTCTCGGGAATTACATCTACTGCTGTTACCTCATGATGTTGGGATAAAAGCGTAGCAATACTGAGTCCTACGTAACCGGTTCCGGCTACGGCAATTTTTAATTGATTAAAATTACGCATAGTTTTAAGTTCTTTAAAAAATAGCATCCTGAGCCTCTTTCGGTGGGTCAGTTTCCGAAAGAGAACTACAGGATGCGTTGTGGGTGATTATGTAGCGCCCACACTACTAAGCTACTTCTCGTTTTATATATTATTTCGTTATGTCTAACTATATAATTGGTTCGTATCGGAAATTAAGGACATAGAGTCCCTGCCAGATAAGAATCGCTTTTATGGTATTCTTACCTGGATATTGATTGAGTAAAAATAGTATGAATTTGATTTTTTAATGTATCTGCTCTCTGAGGCTTTACTTCCCACTGGTCAGTGGGTCCGGAGGACAAATCTCCCTTCGGCCGCCGATTTTCAATTCTCAGATGAACACAGATTTTTTATTTCCATCCCAATTCCTCCTTCACGACATTCAAAATTTCTGAATGAGGAATCGTTTTCTGAGACAAAGACTCCTTATAGGCGAAATCGGCAGCGGCTTTCATTGCAGTTTCGTCTAAGTTATCGATAAATGATTGCATCTCACACTTCCTTTGTTTATATAATTCTAGCCATTTTCACATAATTATCCAAATCATGCTTGGGTTTTGAGACCATCAAGAAGCCACATTTTTCGTAAAAGGGGGCTGCAGTATACTTCGTATCAATATCCCTATAAGCAGAAACACTTAACATTGTCATCTTACCTCTAAATCTTTCTACTATCCAATTAATAATACTTCTACCGATTCCTCTTCTTTGCATTTCTTTTCTAACAGCAAGATATTCTATCTCTTCTGTTTTATATTCAATAAGCTCTCCTGTAGCTATTCGAGTCTTCAAAACACTTTCACAAATAGAAAGCACAGCTAAAACTTCATTACCAGACTTTATAATATAAGTCTCTAAACCATCACGTAATACAGCATTTTGTAAATGACAATGAATAAAATCATCCATATCAAAAATGCCACAACAAAAGTCAGAGAGAACAGACATGTCATCTGTCCTCTCGTATATTAATCCATCATATTCAATGACGTCGTTCTCACCTTCCATTGTATAAAAATAATATTAAGCTATACTTTTAACAGAAGGCTCACCATAGCGTTTTTTATACTCTTTATAGAGTACATCTACGTTCTTTCCTGTAAGAATTTCTTCTTTATTCTTTATTCCTAACATAACTTGAATGTATTTATAGACATTGCAAAGATAATATAAATATCTGAAATAGCCAAGGAATTTCTGGTTTTTAACACATCAAGAGGAGTATCTTGTCACGCAGATTTCACCTTCTTAATCGGAACTTATTATCTGCGTGTACCCTATTTACCTGTAACTTTGTATAGACAGTACGTGCAAAAGATGTAAAGAAAGGAATTACAGATAGTTACTTTGCGTTTTTAACACTTGAAAATACTGGTTTTCCGGATATATAGGGTACACTTCACTGAATCTCCGTTAATCCAACAAGCGGTTCAGAATGAGATTCAACTCCTTCTCTGCCTCTGCCAGCAAAGCTGCCTGATCGGACTCAGAGAGCTTCTTGTACTCTGATCCCGCAAAATAATGAGGAAGATACGACTTCACCCACTTCTTTACCTGAAAGAATGTGTCAACATCCAGATGCACATCGTGATCCTTGTAACTCTTCAGCAGATGTACCGGAATCGCAAAGCGCTCGGTAATCTCCTCCTTGCGCTTGGGCCAATGCTTCTCCTCTTCTGTAAGAGTATTCTCGAACTCATCATCGTGATACTCCTTGGTTACAAACTTGTGGAACTGCTCGATGAAAATACCTACACACTCATGAGGAAGCATTTTTTCCCCTCAGACTTGCCCTGGAAATCCTTGATTCCCTGAACAATCTCATTTACTTTGTCCGTAAACAACATTTTCCTTGTTTAAAATTTAAAATTTGTAAATATGCGCCATTTTTGACGTACTGAAAAAATATCTTCAAATCTTATATCTACCTTTGCCCCCGTAAACGATAAACAGTCTGGTCTAAAAATCAATCAAACGACTTAGAGACTAAAAGACTCTGAAAGCAAATAAGAAGCAAATAGATTTAATTTCTTAAACATTAAAAGATCATGAACACAAACAATTCAACCAGCAACGAAGTAGAAGAGGTTTTGCCCTCTTTCTTCTGGACCATCGCTTCAAGCGAAGGTCATCAGCTTATCAACAAGGATGAGCTAGTAAGAATCATCAAGTTCGATGAAATGACCAAGAATCACACCGAACTCTATCGCAAGCAGGTACCTATCAGCAAGGCTCTCGCCGACAACACCAAGCTCATGATGCCGGGCATCACTGCCTCGGCCCTCATGGACGGACAGGGTAAGCAGGTGGCCAACATCCTGAAGCCTACCTACTGGCTTGCCGTGGATATCGACAAGATTCCCGACGAGAAGATGCAGGAGGTAATCGCAAAGGCCGACAAGGACCCATACGTGATGGCGAGATACGTGACGGCTAGCGGTCACGGACTCAGAATCCTCGCACGCTACAAGCCGTTTGATGACCCGGAGGTTACGGCGGTGGAACTCTTCGACGTGGTGGTACGCAAGGCGATGGACTACTTCTCCATCCTGCTGGGCGTGCCTGCCGACGAGAAGTGCTGCGACATCACCCGCATGTGCGGCCTTGCCCACGACCCTACCGCCTACTTCTGCTGGGACTCGAAGCCTTTCGAACTGGAGTCCAAGGACATCAAGAGACTCTACTTCAAGAAGTCGATGGCTGAGAAGTATGAGCGACGCAGCAGCCGACGCAGAAAACCATCACAGAAGATGGTGAGCCTAGCCAAGCACATCCCTACCATCGACGAAGCTGCCGCATCGATAGAGAAGCTGCTGGAAACGTGGGGAAAAACGTTCGAGCCTAGCCGCCACAACGACTATGTGTATAACTTCGGACTCACCTGCCTGAAGTACAACATCGACCAGAAGGAGGCTACCGACTATGCCGACCAGCACTTCAGCGCGCAGTATCCCAAGACGGTGAGCGTGATGAACCAGGCCTACAAGCACCAGGAACAGCGAGGCACCTGGCAGTTTATGCGCAAGGGCGAATCATACGGCAAGAAGCCATCCATGAAGATGTTGAAGCAGTGGCTCAGCATGCGCTACGAGTTCCACCGCAACGAGGTGACGGGCTACTACGAGGTATGCAGCCGCGACGTGCTCAAGGGTAAGTTTCACAGCTGGACCCGCATGGACGACAACATAGAGAACTCTCTCTGGATAGAGATGGAAGAGGATGGTCTGCAGACGCAGCAGCCCAGACTCCACTCCCTCATCAACAGCGACTTCAGCGAGAAGTACAATCCTCTGCTCGATTTTCTCACATCTCTCCCGGCATGGGACGGAAAGACTGACTACATCCAGATGCTCGCCGACCGCATTCACATTGCGAATACGGATGGTGCCCACCATACGCAGGAAGACTTCAGATACTTCTTCAAGAAATGGTTTGTAGCCATGGTGGTGACCTGGGTAACGGATACCGTGGTAGGTCAGACCATCCTTATCTTCGTGGGCAAGGGCGGCCTCTTCAAGACCACTTTCTTCGACAAACTGCTGCCTAGGGTGCTGCACGATTACTTCATCAATGAATCTACGGCAAGCTATACCGACAAGGACTTCATGGAGGCAATGGCGAGCAAGGCGCTGATGTGTCTCGACGAGTTTGAGACGGCTTTCGGCAAGAACCTGAGTGCCTTCAAGAGCTGCGTAACGAAGCTCTTCTTCTCCATCCGCCGCCCTTACGACAAGTACCGTACGGAACTGCCCCACCGTGCTGCCATGTGCGGCACGAGCAACAGCGTGCAGATTATCAGCGAGGAAGAAAACCGCCGCTACTCACCCTGGCTCATCGAGTCGATCGACAGTCCGATAGACCATCCCATCGACTACCAGCACGTATATGCCCAGGCTGTGGCGCTGGGCAAGGAGGTGATGGAGCGCCAGCGCAAGCACGAGGATGGCTGGGTATTCTGGCTCACCACCGAGGATATCGAGGTGATGCGCGAGCACAACAAGATGTTCATGATTTCCAACTACATGGAGGACCAGATTCTGCGCTACTACCGCGTGCCTGGCAAGGACGTGGAAGCCAGATACATCAAGTTCCGCTATTCTTCGGAGATTCTGGAGCACATTGGCGGCTGTCCTGCCCTGAGCCGGTATATCTACCAGCAGAACCTGGCAAGTACCCTGCTGCGTCTGGGTTTCGAGAGAAAGCGCAGATCGAAAGGCATGGGCTGGTTCGTGATAGAGAAGGAGGTGGGCGAGATGAACACAGATGCCATCGTATCGCCATCGGAATGGGAGGACGACCGGAACTGACCGGCTTACGCCCCATAAGTGACTTACTTTTTGCGGTAAGTATCTTGTTTTTTCCGAAAACCAAGATACTTATCATCTCTAACCCTTCAACTCATCATATAGAATGCAGAACGAACCAGAAATCAGATATTATACCAAGCAGGAGATAGCCCTGCTGTATTTTCCGGACTCATCTCCGGAAGTAGCCAACGCCCATCTGAGAAGATGGATCCAGAAGTGTACCCCACTCTACCGGAAGCTTCTGGAGGTGGGTTACCGGAAATCGGACAAGGGATTCTTTCCCCGTCAGGTGGCCATCATCTTCGACTTCCTGGGCGAGCCCTAGAATCCGGGAAACCGGAAAAAGTGAGAAGATGGCAGAATATGGCAATAAGCGTGAGGATGCATCAGGAAGTGTGAGTTGCGACTCCCGAATGTCGTATCTTTGCATCGTGTTTCATTTAAAACGTTATTGCTTATGCTTTTGTACACATTGAAAGAGAACAAGAATGAGAAGTTGCCCGATGCCAAGGGCTTGTGGTATGCTTATGCCATCACTACGCAGATGATGGGTGTGGATGGTCTTGCCGCTCACATGGCGGGCCACAACACTCCTTTCTCCAAGGGAGCCATCAAGGGTATGATTACCGACATGGCTTTCTGCATCAAGGAGCTCTGCCTGCAGGGTATCTCGGTGAAGATCGACGACCTCGCCATCTTCTCCATCGGTATCAAGAACAAGGTGGGTGCGAAGTCTGAGAAGGAATTCAGCATCGCCAAGAACATCGAGGGCTACAAGCTGAGAAGCCGTGGTACCGGCGAGCTGGCTGCCGGCAACCTGGATGTAGAAGTGAAGAAGGTTTCCTCTCTCCTTGCCAGCGAGATGCAGGTTCCGGGAGTAGATTCCGAGGATTCTGCGGGGGATAACGCCGGTGGTACCGGTGGTACTGAAGGTACTGGAGGTACCGGCCAGGACAAGAATCCGGCAGGTTCAGGTACTGATGAGAATCAAACCGGTGGCGGTGGAGACTCATCAGAGAGTGGTGACAATGTAAACTTTTAAAGTTCTGAGAGAGGGATGAAGCCAGGATGGCGTCAGGGATATTCCTATAGCTACAAGGGGGCTGCAAGCATCCATGCTGAAGCCCGGAAATATCTAAAATACAGCTATGAAAGGATATCTGCGAGTCCTGGCTCATCTTCTTTTGCGGCGGATTGCAAATCCGCCGAAACGGTCCGCCATTAGACTTTCCCCCTTTTGTTTCGGTGGATTTGCAATCCACCGCTTTCAGTCAGACTTGTTATTAATCTCAATTTTCCAATTCACATGAAAAAAGAAACCGTCAAGAAGATCATTGATCTCATCATCACCATTCTCACTGCCGTAGCATCAGCCTTCTGTGTTCAGTCCTGCCGAGGTTAGGCGATGGAGATCGGTGCCCACGAAATCGTACATCTGCCATTTCAGGAGCTGTCGGCACCGTTTCTGCACCCGCTCGCCATACTGACCGCGGAGACTGTACAGATTGCGCTGAAACAGGATGCCCTGCGCCTTGAGCGCCTCGTAATCCTCCTTCTTCATATAGAGGTAACGCTCGGGATGAGCCAGGATCGGGGTATAGCCCTTGTTTTTGATGCGCTCCAGCAGTCCACGGAAGTTCATCGGTGGGGCAAAGATGCTGGTTTCCACCAGCAGGTATTTCTCAGCCAGGGGCAGGAGATTACCTGCCTTGAGGCGACGCTCGAAAAGGGCATCCAGCATGTTCTCGGCTGCGAGATGCAGCTGAAGGGGCTGTGCTCCGCGCTGAAGGCAATCCTGGAGATACTGCTCCCGGAATGCTTCGAAGATCCGGCGGAGTTCTTCAGGCTCATTCGGAACATCTTCCATGATGTGAGGGGTGAACCAGACTTCATGGATTCCGCTTGCTTCGTAGATGCGAAGCTGCTCCAGGCTCTTTTCCGGATCCTGGAAGCCATCATCCACGCCAGGGAGTATATGGCAATGGTAATCGATGCCATCAGGGAGACTGCATGTGCTCCCTGATGGCTTTTTTTGATTGAATATTTTCTGGAAGAATTTAAACATCTGTTTTTATTATTCTATAATCCATTCATTTAAGATTTTGCCCCCCCACTCTTTTCCTTATTATAATTATAGCCATAGCCGTAGCCATAACCATAGCCGTAACCATAGTGGCTGCCATATCTGCCGCCACGGGTCTTGGTACCGTTCAGGATCATGGTCATGTTCTTGAACTTCTTCTCCTTGTAGAGGGCATCAATCTCTGGCAGCATGTTGCGCTCCATCAGGCCGGCACGGACTACGAAGATGGTGCGGTCGGCAAACTGCTCGTAGATTGGGGTATCGGCTACCACCTCGATAGGAGGACAGTCGATGAAGACGTAATCATACTCCTGACGCATGGTCTTGATCATCTGCTCCAGCAATGGGGTGAAGAGGAGCTCGGTAGGGTTTGGAGGGATGGTTCCGATAGGAATAAGATCGAAATACTTCACCAGTCCGCTCTCCTCTCCCTTGTGGAGGATGTCGTGGATGTCGGCGATTCTGCCGTTGAGGTAATCGCTCAATCCCTCGCCCGGACTGCCTATCAGCATGGAGGTAGATCCGTGGCGGAGGTCACCATCGATCAACAAGACCTTCTTCTTCTTGATAGCGAGCGACATCGCCATGTTGGCAGCCAGGTGACTCTTACCGGATCCCGGATTCAGAGAGGTGAAGACGATGACATTCTGCTCGGGATGGGTACCGATGGTGAACTCGAAGTTGGTACGCAATACGCGGAACGCCTCGTTCACGATGTCGCGCTTGCCAGCCTTCACTACTATCTGGCGCACCTCCTTCGGCTTCTTCCAGAACCTGATGCGCTGTTCGAGCGTAGGACGGTTCTTGCGGCTGATAGAGTATGGAATCTCACCCAGGAACGGAACATTCATGTTCTTCAGATCCTTTCTGCCACGCACGGTGGTATTCATGTTCTCACGCACGAAGATGATGACTACCGGAATGAGGAATCCCAGCACGAAGGCTACGAGCATGATGTTGCGGCGCACGGGTGCCACCGGCTTGTTGTCGCCCGTAGGAGGGGTGATGATGCGGGTATTGTAGGCGGTGAATGCCTTGGAGAGCTCGTTTTCCTCGCGCTTCTGGAGGAGGAAGAGATAGAGCGACTCCTTGACCTTCTGCTGGCGACCCACGGTCTGCAGGTACTTAGCCTGGTTAGGATTGCTGGCAATCTGGGTGGTAGTGGCTGCCTCGTTAGCCTGGAGGGTGCCCAGCTGGGTCTTGAGGGTTACCACGAAGTTGTCGAGACTGGCAGTGATGCTCTTGCGCATGGAGCCAAGGCTCTGGTCGTAGTCAGCCACCAGCGGGTTCTGCTCGCTAGAGTTAGCCACCAGGTTGTTACGCTCCAGCTGACTCTTGTTGTATTCAGCAATCTGCTGCTCTATGCCCGGGCTCTCGATGCCAGTATTGGAAGGCAGGAGCTGGTTCTTGCCCACCTTGCCGGTGAGATAGTTTCGGATATACTGGGCAATGGCGAGGCGCGAGTTGAGATCCATAATCTGCTTGTCCACCTCGGTGCTCTTCTGCATATACTGCTGTGCGGCAGCCTCTACATCAGGCAGCAGGTTGCTGCTCTTGAAGGCTGAAATATTCTTATCCACATCGCCCAGCTCGCGCTCTATCACGCCCAGTCGCTCGGTGATGAAGTGAGAGGTGGAGATGGTCATCTGGTTCTTGTCCTCAAGCCAGTTCTTGCGGTAAACGGAGATGATGGTGCTGATGACATCCTCTGCACGCTTAGGGAGCACATCCTTATAGGTAAGGTCGATGACGGTGGATTTCTCCTCGCTCAGGCTGGCAGCGAGCGAACCCTTGATGCGGTCGGTCATCGCATAGATGTTGCTGCGGGAAACGTAGAGCACCGGAGCATCACCATTCTTTACAAACTGGGAATACGAAGGAGCCTTATCTACCTTGATCTTTCCCAGTGGGGTGTGGATGATCTGTCCGAGTCTGCCGGAAATCTCATCGCTGTCATCTACCGGAAGATTATCACGGTTAATGCCCTTGAGCTTGCTGATGAAGTAAGAGCCATCGCCCTTGAGCTGGAGCTGGAAGCTGCCGCTCTGATCATCGGTGAAGCCGATGAAATCTACGGTTACGGGGAGATCGCCGCCATAGAGCGCCTCCTTGTGGAAGGCACCGTCGATGGCATAATCTACATCGAGTCTGAGTCGCTTTCCGGTTTCCAGGAGCACGGCAGGCGACTGGATAGCAATGAGTTCATTGTTTACATTGCTCTTGGCATTGCCCAGTCCCATATCAGCGAACATGGAAGAAACATCGCTGCTGATGCCCTGCGACTTGCTGTCGTCCTTGATCATCAGGGAAGCGGTGCGCTGATATACGTTTGGGGTCGTGAGAATGTAATAAGCAGCAATGCCGATAGTTACGGCTAGCGAAAGGATGAACCAGCGCCACTTGGCGAGGCAGAGATAGAAAAGATCCTGCAGGCGGATAAAGTCGTCTGCCTGATTGCGTCTGAGCAGCGGATTCACCTGTACTGGCTGGTTAGCCTGAGTAGTATTCTGTATCATTTTTCTTTATTAATTTACTTTCAGGAAGGTGAGGATGGTAACGATGAGAGATGAGATGCTCATCCAGAATCCCGTAGATTGCACAGTATTTCCGTTAAGAGTAGAGCTTCTCTTCTTGGTATCGTTAGGTGTAACATATACCACATCGTTCTGCTGGAGATAGTAGGCAGGAGAACTGAAGATGTCCCTGCCGGAGCAGAGGTCGATCTTGTAGATCTTCTGGTGTCCGTTTTCCTGTCGGAGCACCATCACATCGTTTCTTTTACCCTGGATGGTGAGATCTCCCGCCTTGCTGATGGCATCGAGGATGGTCACCTTTTCCTCTTCGATGGCATACTGACCAGGCTTTGCCACTTCGCCCATCATGGAATAATGTAGGTTGCTGAGACTCACGGTGACGGTAGGGTCCTTGACGAGACTTGCATCCACGAGCGATTTCTTCACCTTCTCGGCAATCTCCTCGCGGGTGAGACCAGCCACCTGTATCTTTCCCACAACCGGGAAATCGATATCTCCCCTGCTATCTATGGTATAGTAATAGGCATCCTGCGACATATTGTAGGCACCGCTGCTGGTACCGCCCGTAAGATTGAAGAGCTGCGAGATCTGCGGATCCTTGCTCTTGACTCCGATATAGAGCTTATCGGTAGGCTTTACGGTTATCACTCTGTTCTGCAGGGTAATGACAGTATCAGGATTATTGTTCAAATCCTGAAAATAGGCTACGTTCTTCGGGGTACCGCAAGACGTAGCGGACAGGAGTGCTATACCCAGCACTCCTGACAACACAAGTTTACTAAATTTCATTCTTTTTATCTAGATAATGCAGTTTTTAATCATATTACTATTTCTTCTTTCCTTTCTCCTCCTCTTTCTTCTCATTTTTCCCGGCGAGGCTTACGTAATTACATTCGGTGAGGAAGGCGGCGCAGGAGAGGAATCCTTCAATCTTGACCACGAAGCACTTCTCATCCTTTCCCTTCCCGATCTGGGATCCCTTCTCCTTTCCTTTCTCGCTGTGGCATCCCTTCACCTTCTGGTAATATCCTTCGAGTCCGGCAAAGACGCCATCCTCTATCCTCACCCTTGCTTCAGGGCGCAGTTTGATTTCTCCCGGAAGGAAGAAGTGCTTGTTGGCATCCTCCACGTTTTCGTAGAGCGCCATGAAATCCTCCATTTCCTTATCGGGGATGGTGATGACTTCAGAATGTCCATCCATGGGACGGGTCTTGAACTGAAGCATGGAATTGTAAATCTGCTTGAGATCCCGCATTCTGCCTGGCGTTGCCTTCACGAAAAGGAGATTGCGGACTACGGGGCGATAGGAAATCACGCGCTTGCGTATGTGCTGCCCCACCATACGCTCGCAGCGTTCCAAAGGAAGGAACACCTTGATATCTTCTTTTGCCTTGAGATAATCCGCTACCTTCATTTCGCGATAGGGGGCACTCATGGCATACCAGATAGGGGCTTCATCAAGACTTTCCGAACTCATTGATTTGCTATTTTTATTAACATTAATTTCAGAAAACGGCATAATTTTAGCTCCCTACTATATCATATAACTACCTTACTTTCAAGACGTTACACATTTACCATTTCCTAACGACAGGCTTTTAATTTTCGTTCTTATTTACAAACGTTCTTAAAAGAGCATCCTTATCAGGTTGCAAAATTACGCTTTTTCTCCGATTTAAACAAATTTTTTGGTCCGTTTTTTTTTTTTAACAATTGATTTTCTGTAGGGGGGCTTTTTTGAGCCCCCCTCATAAAACCAATTGGCGACAGCAACCACCCATAGCGGGGGACACCTTATTAAAATATGATTATTCTTGGGAAAAAATATGGGGAAAAGTTTGGAGAATTCAGTTTTTATTGCTACCTTTGTGGGCGATTCTACCAAGAATTTATATTCTAAGAATAGAAATAGAGAAAAAAACAACTTACACATAACGTCTTATGGAGAAAAATATATATAAAGGTAATGTACTGATTAGAAGGTTGGTGATCATCGCCGACTTCTTCATCCTCAATTGCTTGCTATTGGGGCTCGTAAACATCGAGTTCCTTCATGTTCCCGCCTACCTGGATTTGAAAACAAAGATTACATTCTTTATAGCAAACGTTGCTCTCGCCATCGGCGAATACAACTACAGTACCATCATCCATATAAGACGAATCGGTTTCCAGCAAGTACTTAAACGTACGCTCTTTCTGGTGCTTTGTACTACCGTCTGTTTCATGATCTTCCTGAAATTCTTCAGTCATGGTGGAGAAATATTTGCGTTCGGATTCTACTTCGGCATCCCTTTCTATCTTGCTCTGATCATCAGTAGAATCATCGAACTCAAGGTTCTGAAACATCACCGTGCCAAAGGTAGGAACTGTCGTACCGTGATCTTCGCGGGTAGCGATCCTGCCGTAAGAGAAATGTACATTACCATGACCGAAGACCCTTCTGCGGGTTATATCGTGAAAGGTTATTATGCTGATGATGACATCGCCGGAGCGCCACAGGAACTGAAAAAACTGGGTACCATGCAGGATCTTAACAAAATTTTAGAGTCAAAGATGAACGATACCATCAACGGTTCAAGTTATGGTCTGGATGAGATTTTCTGCAGCTTGTCGCATCAGGAATCAGACCAGATTGTGAAGATCATGCGTTTCTGTGACAAGAACGTGGTGCATTTCTATTATCTGCCTCGTCTGTTCGGCGAATATAAGCTGCATCTGGATTCCCATAATTTTATGGGTAAGACGGTTTACACGAACCATCTTGAGCCGCTGTCTTCTGTCTCGAACCGTATTCTCAAGCGTGCCTTCGATATTGCCGTGAGTGGTGTGATCTGCCTCTGTTTCTTGCCTTTCATTCCAATCATCGCACTGATTATCAAGATTCAGAGTCCGGGTCCTATCTTCTTCCGTCAGGCTAGAACGGGTCTGAACGGTAATACCTTCATGTGCCTGAAGTTCCGCTCGATGCATGTGAACAAGGATTCAGACAAGGCTCAGGCTACGAAGAATGACCCAAGAAAGTTTGCATTCGGCAACTTCATGAGAAAGACGAATATTGATGAGTTCCCTCAATTTATCAATGTATTGAAGGGCGATATGAGTATCGTAGGTCCTAGACCTCACATGTTGTATCATACTGAGGTTTATGGCAGTTTGATTGATAAGTATATGGTTCGCCACTTCTCGAAGCCTGGTATTACCGGTTGGGCTCAGGTAACGGGTTTCCGTGGTGAGACGAAGGAGCTCTGGCAGATGGAGGAGCGCATCAAGCGTGATATCTGGTATATCGAGAACTGGTCGTTCTGGCTTGACATCCGTATTATCTTCCTGACAGCGAAGAGTATTATCTGCCCGGATAAAAACGCTTATTAAAATTACTCCTCTAATGCCTTGATCTGCTTTTTGGGAGTTACTCCCAGATTCTTCAGACTCTCTACCCTTCTCATTACATTGCCGGTACCATCATAAAGCTGCTTTTTCGCTTTATCATAGGTACCGGAGAGGCGAGTGAGGAGATCACCTATGCTCGTGAAGGTGTCTTCGAAAGTCGCTACCTTATCATATAGATCGGCTGCCGTCTTCACGATTTTCTCTACATTCTTGTTCTGACGGTCATACTGCCAGAGATTATACGCCAGCTGCAACGCCATCAGGAGATTGCTAGGAGATATGATGATAATCTTCTTCTGATAAGCATAGCGACTCAAATCAGGCTGCTGCTTCATCGCTGCGATATAACTCGTCTCGTTAGGGATGAACATCAGGACAAAGCCGATGGCATCATCCACCAGTTTGGAGTAATCCTTCTCGGCAAGTTCATCAATGTGCTTGCGCACACTCTGGGCATGCGATTTCATCAGCCTCTCCCGCTCCTCATCGGTCTCTGCCGCCAAGGCATCGGTATAGGCGGTGAGAGATACCTTGCTATCTATCACCACGCTCCTGCCTTCCGGGAAGCGGACGATGACATCGGGACGGAAGTTCTTGCCGTTCTCATCCTTGGTGTTCTCCTGGATAAAGAACTCCTCGTCCTTTCGCAAGCCGCTGTTTTCCAGAATGGTTTCCAATACCATCTCGCCCCAGTCACCCTGCATCTTGCTGTCGCCCTTCAAAGCCTTTGTAAGGTTGGCGGCATCGGAACCGATCTTCGAGGTCTGCTCCTTCAGACTTGTTACAGCCTGCTGCTGTTCCTGCTGGAAGAGTTTCATCGTTGCCTCGAAGGTACTCTGCAGTTCCTTCTTATTCACCTCGTTCTGGGTCTTGCTCTCTTCTACCGATTTCTTGAAATCGGCAAACTGCTCCTTGATAGGTTTCAGGAGTTCATCCATCTGGAGTCGGTTGTTTTCCTGGAGGGCCGACTGCTTGGCAGCGAGCTGTTCGGCAGCAGCTTTCTGCTGTTCGATGGTCATGCGATGCATCTCCTGCTTCAGGCTTTCGAGTTTCTGCGCCCACTGCTGGTCGCTTTCAGCACGGAGCTTTTCTGCAAACAGTCGCTCGTTCTCCATCTGGGCTTTCAAGGATTGAAGTTCAGAAGCATGATGCTGATTGCTCTGTTCGATGTTAGCCTGCAGCACCTGAGCCTTCGCAATGAGCTGCGTTTTCTCCTCTCCCGCCTTCTTTCCTTCCATCAGCTTGCCCACGAAGAATCCGATGGCAAGTCCCACTATAATTCCAATTATTATCTCCATTTATCTTTTTTCTTATTAAAAATTATTTAAAAATCAGTTTCTCCGTTCTATCAGCCAGGAAAAGAGGGATGTTGATAAAGGAATCATCCCTCTTGAGATTAAGCATCGAATATCTGATGCGCAAACCAGGTGAGTACCTTTTGTTATACTCTATCAAACTACGCCCCGTGACACTTGTACCCGACTTCACTTCCACAGGAATAACTTCCAAACCATGCTGAACAATAAATTCCACTTCTGCTTTATTACCCGAAGCCCAATAATGGGAACAATTAACGCCATTAGCCACTAAACTCTGAAGAATATAATTCTCTGCCAAAGCGCCCTTATATTCTTTAAATATAGGATTATCAACCAGATAAGCCTCAGAACTCAAATCAGCAAGCACTCTCAATAATCCCACATCAAGACTATAAATCTTGAAGATGCTCAAATCTTCATACGATTTCAAAGGCACTTGCGGAGTAGAGCACAAGTTTACCTTATATATCAATCCCGCATTTTTAAGCCATGTAAGAGCATCCTCATATTCCCGCGCTCTTGCACCAGGACGAACCAGCTGATAAACAAACTTTCTATTTTCCTTAGCCAACTGTGACGGCAAAGACTGCCAAACATGCGAAATCCTATTAGCCAGTAATGGCGTAGCATGCTTCACAAAGTCCAAGGAATAATCTTGCAAGATATTACGTAGAGTTGTTTCCACGCCACTCAGATCCTTCTCTATCATCTTCATTGCCGCAGCTGGCATTCCACCAGATATACGATAGGCAGTAAATGCCTGAGAAAGTCTATCAAAAAAAACGTCAGGAAGAGGTTCCAAGCTATCTATTGACATATAATATTGGTAAAGCCTTTCATCTCGCTGCTCCAAAAACTCAGAAAAAGTGACAGGATACATATTTATATGGTCAACCTTACCCACAGGAAACGAAAAGCCTTGATGGCCAAAAGTCAACCCCAAAAGAGAACCAGCACAGGCCACAACATATTCCGGCGTCTTTTCGCAGAAATATTTCATTGCGCTAATGGCTTCCGGACAGTCTTGTATCTCATCAAGAATAAGCAAAGTCTTCTGAGGCAAAATAGGTTCTGAAGTAAGATACGACAATTGCTCGATGATTTGCAGCGGGTTCTTGGTCTTGCGAAAGATATCGCAGACTCCCTCTTCTTCATCGAGACTAAAATATGCGCAATGCTCAAAATATTCTTCTCCGAACTTCTGAAGTACAGAAGTCTTTCCTACTTGTCGAGCGCCCAGCATTATCAATGGTTTACGGTCTTTTTTAGCTCTCCATTGTTTTAATTCTTGAATAACAGTTCTATTAAACATTTTTTTGCACCTCCATCGTTAAAGTGCAGAAAATGTGTAAGTTTACACATTTTTGATACTTCTTTTGTGAAATTCTCCACATTTTCCGCACTTGAGTTTTATTTTTCATCGCAAAGATACTAAAAAAAAGACAAGCGAACAAGCTATTACTGCATTTTTAACCAACTTTATTACATCATTTATTTCAAGAAGAGCATAAGACCATACGTAAGATTCTTTCTAGCTCATAAAAAAAAGAAAAAACAAGGGAAAACAGGTGATTAAATGAAAAATTTGCATTATCTTTGCAAAGGCAATTGAAATTGAAGAAAACAATAGAAACAAAATAAAGATATAGACTATGATCAAAAGATTATTATCCTTTTTAGACGCTTCGCCAGTGAACTTCCTGGCTGTGAAGAATATCTCCGAGGAATTGGAGAAAAATGGGTTCAGACGATTGAACCCTCAGGAGCCGCTGGGCAAGGTTGTGGCTGGTGACAAGTTCTTCGTTACCAAGAACGACTCTTCTATCTATGCTTTCCAAATCGGAAAGAAGACACTGGCTGATGCCGGCTTCCACATGATCTGCGCGCACTGCGACTCTCCTACCTTCCGCATCAAGCCTAACGCTGAGATGACTTGCGAGGGCGGCATCGTGAAACTGAATACCGAGGTGTATGGCGGTCCGATTATGTCAACCTGGTTCGACCGTCCACTCACTCTGGCGGGTAGAGTAATCGTAAAGGGCGAGGATGCGATGCATCCGAAGACGCTCCTGCTCCATATCCAGCGACCTCTACTGCAGATCAGCAATCTCGCTATCCACTTCAATCGTCAGGTGAACGATGGCGTGAAGCTGAGCAAGCAGAAGGATGTGCTCCCTATCCTCGGCATCATCCATGATGAACTGGAGAAGGGTAATCTGCTGATGAACTTGATTACCGGCGAACTGAATATCCTGAAGGAGGATATCCTCGACTTCGACCTCTATCTGGCTGATGCCACTCCTGCCTGCACCTTCGGTGTACACGATGAGTTTATCTCTTCGGGAAGACTCGATGATTTGTCGATGTGCTGGGCGGGCGTAGAGGCTCTGACGGCGACTGATACCCAGGATACGACCCAGGTGCTGGCGATTTTCGACAATGAGGAGACGGGGTCGCAGACCAAGCAGGGTGCGGGAAGTCCTTTCCTCTCTTATATGCTGCAGCGCATCGCTCTTGCACAGAGCGGAACGGAGGAGGCGTATTATCAGGCAGTGGAGCGTGCTTTCATGATTTCAGCGGACAATGCGCATGCCTGGCATCCTAACTACAGCGAGAAGTTTGACCCAACGAATCATCCGATGCTGGGAGGCGGTCCGGTTATCAAGTTCAATGCGGCACAGAAGTATGCGAGTGATGCGGTATCTGCTGCTATCTTCGCGAATATCTGTGAGGCAGCGGGCGTGCCTTGTCAGCGTTTCGTGAACCACAGTGATGTGGCTGGCGGAAGCACTTTGGGCAATATCCTCGCCTCTTCCATTCCATTGAAGGGCGTGGATATGGGTAATGCTATTCTCGCCATGCACAGTTGCCGCGAAACCGGCAGCGTGATGGATCACGAATATTGCGTGAAGGCTTTCACGAAGTTCTATCAGTTATAATTTAAAAGCTTTTGCCCTTACAGGGCGACAGGCTTGCATCCATAAATACCCAGGGCGATTGCCCTGGGCTAGGAGCTTCTGCCCTTTCAGGGCGTATGGAGACTAGGATATTTGCTATAGAGTTTACTTGAAAAAAGGCGTTAAGAAAAACGCCTTTTTTCAAGTATGCTCTTTATCATTTCTTTTCATACCCCTTATTCTGCACGAGCTTGGGATTCAGGTCGAGGCATTTCTGAGGAATCGGGAAAAGGGGAGCCACCTTATGGGACGACTTTTCCAGATTCATACGCACGGCATCAAGACCGAGACTCGCACGAACAGCATCAAGATTAATACTGGCTTTATCCCCCTTGCAGACCTTTGCCTTCTCCTTCATCAACAATACCTCGGAATAACAGAAACGGAAGAGCGGCTTGAGATGCTCCGTTTCTACCAGATGGGAACCGCCATTCTCACGAAGTAACCTTGCATAAGTGGAACTATCGAATATCTCATTCTCCTCCAAGCCATACCCTTCTGCGGCCAATTTATCACAATAGAAGATACAGGTTTCCCAGGCATTCAATTCCTTGCTGCGATTCTCACCAGCCGTTCCACCATTGAGCAGAGAAGCACCATCGGCCGTCTGAACCACAAAGTGGATTTTCTTACCTTTAGGACGTTTCTTATATCCTCTGGTCCAATCATCAAACGTATAGATCTCAGCATTGAAAGCCAACTTTGCCAACAGGAAGTTGATTACCGGTTGCGTGATTCTTCCCTCATACACTCCAGCATTGGCGCTATGCTCATTCGGAAGATAAGGCAGCGCCTGCTGCAACTCACTGAAGATAAAGCGGAACACCTCGCTCCTTTCGCTTTGCGCACAGAGGTTGACATCGGTAAGCGAAGCCACGGCAATGCCTGAAGCCGTCTCATAGATGGCCGCCTCGCCAGAAGACAGGATCACGGGAATCCTGCCAAAAAGCTCCATCGCCTCGTAATACATCATAGCTCTGATGGCACGCACCTCAGCCTTAAACTGGTCTTTTTGATTCACAGAGAGCAAATCAGACTTGTAATCGATGATATCAAGCGACTGATTCGCCTTTCCTATCACCTGATAGAGATGACTCCACACAGCATAGAGCGAGTCTTCCTCCTCGCTATGCTCTACAAAGTCTATGTCCTGATAGAGAGAAGATACGGTATGGCTGTAGATTTCAGACGCAGAACCATACATGGCATTCCCGTCGAGCTGCTCCTTAGGATGCTCATTCGCACAAGAAGAGAATACCATGACAGTCCCCAGCATGAGGACCCAAATGCAAATACGCGAAATCTTCATAACCATATCTACAGTAATTTGGGTAAAACATAATCCAACTGCAAATATACAAAAAAGAAAGATAGAAGATGTAAAAAAGGCAGAAAACTTACGCAAAATTTGCGTATAGGCTGAAAGAAACGGAAAAAGGAAGCCAAGACAAATACAAACTTGCCCGACTTCCTTTTATTTCATTTATATAAACGAGAACCACTATACCAAGGTTCCGTGCTTATCTATGTTAATTATCTCTTCACTCTCAATCCATTCTCGATGCTAGAGAGTTCATCGAAGAACTCGGCATCAATCTTCAGTCGCTCCTCTACCTTGGCGCAACTGTGGATAACCGTGCTATGATCGCGATTACCAATGAGTTTGCCCACTCTGGAAGCAGGCATCTTGATGAGTTTCTGAGCCATGAACATCGCCACCTGACGCGCCTCCACGTACTCACGCTTGCGGCTCTTGCTGTTGACTGCAGCCACCGTTACCTTGTAATGATTGCAGACCGCCTCCACGATTTCATCGAGGGTGAGCACCTTGTTGCTCTCCTCAACCTTGACGGCACGCTTGATGACACGCTCAGCCAGTCGGATATCGATGCTGCTGTTATATACGATACTGTAAGCCAGCAAACCATTGATGGCACCCTGGAGATCACGCACACTGCCGTTGCAGGTCTGTGCGATGAAGGAAACCACATCCTTCGGAATCTTCAGTCCATCCTTGCGCACCTTGTTGCTCACGATATCGACGCAGAGTTCCACATTCGGCTTCTCCAACTCCGCCACCAGTCCACAAGAGAAACGGGTGATGAGTCGGTCTGGCATATCCTTGAGTTCTACCGGAGGTCGATCGCTCGCCAAAATGATACGCTTTCCATTACGGAAGAGGTGATTGAAGATGTGGAAGAAGGTATTCAAGGTCTTCGCCTTGCCTGCCCAATCCTGCACATCATCCACGATGAGCACATCGATAGACTGGTAGAAATTGATGAAATCATTGCTCGCATTATGCAGCACCGCATCGGTATATTGTGTTTGGAAGAGGCGTGCACTGACATAGAGCACACGCTTCTGCGGATACATCTGCTTGGTTTTCAGACCGATGGCATTCACCAAGTGAGTCTTTCCGCTACCAGAAGGACCATAGATGAACATCGGGTTGAACTGTGTGGTATTCGGATGCTCAGCGATAGACAATCCCACCGAACGTGGCAACTTGTTGCTGTCACCCTCCATATAATTATTGAAGGTGAGTTTCGGATCAAGTTGGGTGTCAATGTCTTCAAGCTGCTGTGGTTCTGCCGGGTTAGCCTGTGTCTGTGGCTGCTGTGCCAATCTCTTGCGCTCAGCCTCATCAATATCAGCCGGATCAGCTTCCACATCCTGGGTCAACCTGTGTTCCTTATCCGTTACCACACGATAAGTGAGCCGGATGCCATCGCCGAAATTGCGATGAAGGACCTTGCTCAACAAGCCAACATAGTTCTGTTCCAAGTATTCATATACAAATGGACTTGGAACTTGAACCAACAGAGTCTTGGTCGAAGGCTTGTACGACTCAAAGACTATCGGTCGAAACCATGTATTATACTGCTGCTCTGACACATTATCCTTTATAAGCAAAAGACTATTGTCCCAAAGCGCTTTTGGACTTGCTAACATTGACACTATTTACTACTTATTTTAATTGATTTTTTACCTTAACACTACATCAGATTGCACCACCTGATGCAAATCGACTGCAAAATTACAAAAAAAAGCCCAAAGTAGCAAATCGGGCTATTTATAATATTTTAAGACTACCCTGATAACTATCTCATAATCAAGTAATTAAGAAAGTTATCCACAATTGCGTTTTAGGGGCAGTGAAACAATTTTGAAACACCCCGAAATGGCTAAAAAACAACAAGTTCTGTAGCTATTCCGGGGCGTGAAACATTGCCTTTGTTATTTAGACAAAATTTATTTTGGCTTTTTTCTCAAAGAAGCCCTTAAAGCGGTATTTTTGAGACTCTACTTGTCTTTCTTTCCAAAAACTGAGAAGTGAACATAGCGCTTTGGATGTGCCTTGAGATCGATGACCAGAGAGTCGGCATGCGACATGGTTGAGTTCAGATTCTCATAGAGGCGGGTATCGTTCATGAGGAGACCGAGGCTACCCTTTCCGCTGTTCAACTGCTCGGTGAACTTCTGTGCACCATCGAGGGTGGCATTCACACGGTCGAGTGTGCCCTGCACATCGAGACTCGCCAGATTAGAGGTGAGTCGGTTGGTATTGTCGAGAACGCCATTCGCCTTCTTCATCATACCCGGAACCTGCTTATTCAATCCAGCCATCAGGGTATTCAGCTCACGGGTAGAAACGGTGAGGTTGCTGGTGATGGTCTCCACATTGTGGAGGGAAGCAGCCAGGGCAGGATCAGCCAGGAGTGCATTCACACTGGTGAGGATGGAATCCAGCTTAGGCAGCATCTTCTCGACTACCGGAATCATTTCGGCAGCCTTGCCCATCATACCGGAATTCACCATACCAGGGATGATGCCGCCCGGTTCGATACGCTCACGAGGATTGTTGGCAAGCAGGAGACTCACCTGGAGATTGCCCATGATATCCTTAGAAATCTCTGCGGTACTACCCGCAGGGATTCTCAGATCCTTATTGATATCCACCTTGACCTTGATGGGACCCTTTCCTGAATAGTCGAAATCCAGCTGATCCACGGTACCCACCTTGTAGCCATCGGCATAGATAGGGGTAGAAGCACCCATCCCCTGGATGTCATCAAACGTCATATAGTAGGTGTTATTGGTAGAGAACAAGTTGATGCCTTTCAGAAAGTTGATTCCGAAGTACATCACCAAGATACCTACAATAGCGACCAACGCTATCCTAATTTCCTTTGTCAGTTTCATATTTATCTATTTTTGTTCTTTTTATTATACCTATTTATATAGAGCGAATCACAGGCTGCCCGAAAAGGGCACTACCGGTTGCCCGGGAAGTGGAGGAACTACCGGTTGCGGTTCTGCTTGAACTCCCGGATAGCCTGGTTCACGTCATATTTCTGTCCGTTCTTGAAGGCGATGATGAAAGCCTCCGGAAACTTATCCAGCTTTTCCTTGCGCAGGCGATAGATTTCGTTGTAATTGGTGGATGCACCCAGGGTGTATTTCACCAGATTACCTTCCTGGAAACTATCGTAATCGGTTTCGCCCTTGAAATGAGCATCGCCCTTGCGAAGGTTTCTACTACCTACGAAAATCTGAAGCTTGAAGACCGGCGCATCGGCTATCTCAGCCTTCTTCACATCCTTCTTCGTTTCCTGCTTCTTCACATCCTTCTTCGGCTCCTGCTTCTTCACCTCCCGCTTTGGCTGTTCAGGCGTTGCCTCTTCACGCTTCGGCTGCTTTCCCCTCGTTACGACACGAGTCTTTGGTGCCGGTTCCTGATCCGGAACAATCTTCGGGATATTCACTTCCTCGGAATCCTTGGCACGATAAGGAACGGAAACCGATCTGTCGTACTTATTCTTGTATTTTGCGAAAGCCTCGTAGATGCCACGGGCGATATCATCCACTCTGCTGTCATTGTTGAGCAGGCGCTCTTCATCAGGAGTGGTGATGAATCCCAACTCAATGAGGCAGCCCGGCATAGAAGTCTCTCTCAAGACCAGGAATCCCGCCTGATGCACGCCCTTGTCAGGACGGTTGGCACCATCGCAGACACCTCGCTGAATCATTCGTGCCAGCTCTACGCTGCGCTCCATGTTCTTGCCCTGGATGAACTCGAAGATGATATAGCTCTCAGAAGAGCGGGGATCGAAGCCCTGATATCTCTGCTGATAGTCCTTCTCCATCGAGATGACGGAGTTTTCCCGCATCGCTACATCGAGATTATCCTTGGCACGGTGCATACCGAGGGTATAGGTCTCGAAGCCACGAGCCACCTTTCCTGCCGGCAAGGCATTGGTATGCACGGAGATAAAGAGATCGGCATTGGCACGGTTGGCGATATTCGCACGCTCATTGAGCGGGATGAAGACATCCGTCTTGCGGGTATAGATGACTCTTACCTCCGGGAGATTCTGCTCCACATACTTACCGAAACGCAAGGCAACGGCAAGATTGATATTCTTTTCCTTGGATATGGCTCCGAGTGCTCCGGCATCATGACCACCATGACCGGGGTCGATGACCAGCGTGAATCGCTTATTGGCAGCTAACGATGTCATTACAAACATGCACATCAAAGCCCATATCAGTGTTACTTTCTTACACATACTTTCTGATGATTTTGCAAAATTACTACTTTATTATCAGAAAACCTAATTCTAACTATAAGTTTTATCATTTGTTAATACAACCTCTACCCCTGCGCCGTCGCTGTCGGCCCCCATCGGTGGATTCACCTTGGTGATAGAGAGTTGGAGTTTCTGGATTTCCGGGAAATCGGAAAAGAGCCTATGGGCGATTCTGCCTGCCACATGCTCCAGGAGCTTGCTGGGCACCGCCATTTCTTCTCTTACCTTCTGATAGACCTCGGCATAATTGAGGGTTCCCTGAAGATCATCGGTCTTCATGGCAGAAGAGAAGTCATAATCCAGCACCAGGTTGACAAGATAATCGTTGCCAACGATTCCCTCCTGCGGCAATACGCCATGGAAAGCGTGGAAACGCACATTCCTGAGGTATATCTTACTGCTCATCAATTTCATCTTCAGTCTCCTTATAATCTATTCCGTTTTCCAAGTTATCTATTCCATTTTCTTCATAGAGGTACTTCTTCAAGGCTCTTTCCACGCCCACCCGCCAGGTGTTGAGGGTTTCGGAGGTGAGCTGAAGCTGATTGACCAGCTTGATGACGTGGGCAACCGGCATACGATAGCGCAGAACGCCGGATATGAGCTTGGCATAGTTCCAATACTCGGGATTGAACTTCTCGCTCAATCCTTCGACAGTAATCTTGTAGCCACGCTTGTTGACAAACTGGAAATCATATCTCTTCTGTCCTTCCGGTAGCACCGTCTTGATAATCTTGCCCTTGGTGACAGACTTGGGGAGCATGATGCCTTCATCCTCATCCTGCAAACCGGTGAATATCTCGTAGGGATGACCATTGAGCAATCCGACCAAAGCCACCCATTTCTCCTTATTGTTCTGGTATCTTACCACATCGCACTCCAATTCCTTAGGTCGAACCTCTACCACTTCCGGACTAACGAGCGATTTCTGTGTTTCTTCTGAAACGAGTTTCGCCAATGGAAGATGGAGCTTATGCCAATCGACATTCTGAGCATCGAAATGCCCGTGCAGCTCAGCCAATCGGGTATTCAATTCTTTCATCAAGGCGTGGCTCGCCTCTTCGAAAGTCATATTTTCAGTATATTCCATATTAAACGTTTAATAATTAGCTGCAAAATTAAAACAATATTTCTAAAATATGAAACGTTTGAGCAGATATTTCATCAAAAAACGCACGAAAAGCTCATTATGAAGCAAAAAATGTAAAAGAACCGTGTTCTTTTTGGGAAACTTTCATTATCTTTGCATAAGATATTAGAAAAAGAAACAAGATATGGAATCAATCAAGAAAAGAACCTCGATTCGCAAATATGCAGACAGAGAGGTAACAGTTGAACTTTTGAACCAGTTGCTGGAAGAGGCGATGCGCACTCCTACTATGGGAAACCTGCAGCTCTACAGCGTAGTGGTAACCCGCAGCGAAGAGGGAAAGAAGGCTCTGGCTCCTGCCCACTTCAACCAGCCGATGGTGACAGGCGCTCCTGTGGTACTCACCATCTGCGCCGACTACCGCCGCACCACCCTCTGGGCAGAAAACCGCAAGGGAACCCCGGGATACGACAACATTCTCTCGTTTATGAATGCGGCTACCGATGCCCTGCTCTTCACGCAGACTTTTACCAATCTGGCAGAAGAAGCGGGTCTGGGAACCTGCTTCCTGGGCACCACAGTATATATGCCGAAAATGATCATCGACACCCTGAAGTTGCCGAAGCTGGTAATGCCAGTGGCTACCCTTACCATCGGATGGCCGGATGAACAACCTGCCCTGAGCGACCGTCTGCCATTGAGAAGCATCATCCACAACGAGCATTTCGAGGATTATACCCCAGAAAAGATTGATGACTTCTATGCCGAAAAGGAAGCACTGGAAGAGAACCAGGAGTTTGTACGCATCAACAACGTAGAAACCTTAGCCCAGGTTTTCACCGATATCCGATATACCAAGAAGGATTGCGAAGCCATGAGCATCGGATTCCTCGATGCCCTCAAGCAGCAGGGATTCCTCAAATAAATAAAAAAGCGCATCAGCAAGTTAATCTCGCTGATGCGCTTTTTTATTTTACTTTCAGTTTTACTTATTGAAACCTGTAATCTCTACGTAAGGAGCCTGACCTCTGCCATCCTCATCACGATAAGATACCTTGATAGTCTTACACTCGTTCGGCATCAGACTGAAATAGTTATCGCTGTAGATAACAGGGAGAATCTGCTCACCATCACCACCCTTCAGGTTCAGGCGAACCAAGAGGGCAGGTACATTGCCGGTATTGCGGATCTCTACCTCGCCAACCCACTCTTCGCCCTGCTGAACGAAACGCTTGCCGCTGACAGCAACATCTGCCTTTGGCAACTTAGAGAGTGCCTGGAGATTATCCTCTTCCTTACCCATCACATAGAAGTTGTCTGAAACCACCTGGTTGTTCTGCTCCAGAGTCAACTTGATGTAGTAAACCTCCTCATCCGGATTACTTACGCTAACGGCATCGAGGGTCTGGTCTTCTGCCACATTTACTTCCTTACTCTCCTCCTTGATTAACTTTCCGTACATATCAAAGACCTGAGCCTTGGCAACCAAGCCATTCTTGGCACCACCGGCGAAGTTAACTACCTCGGCAACCTTCTTTACCGGGTTGTACTGGATATGCAATGGTTCGCAAGCCTTCTTCACACCAAAGTATGCGGCAGTTGGCTCGAAGTAATAATCATAGGTACACCATACCATACTTGGCCAGCAGGCATGACTCATCCAGATGAGCAAACCTAGACGGTCCTGCTGAGAAGACTCGTACATCGCACGGTAGCCATCATAGTTGAGCCACTGTGCCCACTTGGTAAACTGCTCAGCACTCTGAGGCTTGCCATAACGCTTCTCCATGATGTTGTTGAAAGACTCACCACCCTGGGCTCCCTTCAATGTATAATCATGCTGCCCCCAAGCATCGCTCTGTGGCCACAGATGCTCCGGCTCCATCATTCTGCTCAGAGACTCGAAGGTAGGCACATTCGGCATACCACGCTCTGAATGCAGCTTATGGCTCTGGTTAGCGAAGTAGAAAGATGGTGACTTCATCTGGTAAGGACCATGACCGCTGACACCGAGGTCGGCTGAGCTAGGAATATAGCCCAACTGTGGATGGATATCCTTGACCTGCTCTCTCAGCACCTTGTCGATGGATGCAGGAGGGAAGCCCTCGTTTCTACCGCAATAGATACCGATACAAGCATGGCTGCGGATACGGGAGATGTAATCGGCAGAGTTCTCGAGGAACATCTTGTCGTCATCAGGATCCGGTCCGTCCCATGGGTTAGCCAGCCAGAAGTCCTGCCAGATCATGATACCATACTTATCGCATGCCTCATACAGTTCCTCATCACCAATCTGACCTACCCAGTCGCGAATCATATTGTAGTTCATCTCCTTATGGTAGCGAACGGCAGTATCGTATTCACGTCCACGGTAGTTGAGGTTGGTCTCAGAGAATCCCCAGTTACCACCCAATGGATTCAATCGCTTGCCATTGATGTAGATCTTGGTCTGGGTATCCAGGTCGGCATAGCTCATCTGGCGGATACCCGCCTTATAGTTGACCTCAGAGATTACCTCGCCTGAAGCCTTATCTGAAACCTTGAAACCGGCATCATATAAATAAGGTGAACCATAGCCGTTAGGCCACCAGAGATTCATGCGCTGGTTCTTGAGCTGAGGATAATCAGCTGGAGCGAAAGCCACCTCACGCTTCTCGTTTGGCTGCAGGCTAACTTCCTGCTCGAACTGGATTTTGCCGATAAAACCGGAAAGCTTCACGGTCTTAGCCACGGCATCTGCATTCTTCAGGAAGACAGATGGTGTCATGGTTGCCAATGTATCCGGCAGATTCAAAGTAGATGTTACCAGCGGATCGGAAACGCTCACACCGTTATCGTGGGTGAGATAGACATCATTCCAGATACCGATTTCACGACCTGGGGTATTGGTAATCCAGTCCCAGCCGATAGAAGCGTGGAAGGTTGGGTTATCAGCACCCAACTCACCACCATTGAGGTCGGTATTCTGAAGATTCTTCTGCTTCACCACGCCGAAGTGGGCATTCTTGATGACATGCACCTCGAGCTTGTTGGCACCCGTCTTCAACTTCTTGGTCACGTCGATGCGAGAGCGGATAAAGGCACCATCGATTCTGCCAATCTTCTCACCATTGAGGAGGATATCCGCCTTCCAGTTGATACCATCGAAGTTGAGATAGGTATGCTGGTTCTTGTTGGCAGATGGCTGATGGTTGATGGTAGTACGATACCAGAAATCAGAGTTGAAGAACGACTCAGAAATCTGTCGCATATTATCATCGTAGCGGTTATCAGGCACCGCACCGATATTCATATAGCTGGTAAGCACGGTACCAGGAACGGTAGCCTGAATCCAGGCATCACTTCCCTCACGGCGCAGCTGCCACTGGTTGAGCATCTGCTTGCCATTCTTAGAAGCCAATGTGTTGGCTGCCTCGGCACGCAAGCCACCCTTACCCATCACCTGCATCTCAGACAAGGCATAGCGACCGGAAGCATCCGGCTGGGTAAGCAGCAATCTCACATATCTGCCATGCCCCTTGCAAGCCACCTTCTCGGTCAAGCCCTTCTGTTTCTGCTGACCCAGGGTAGCAATATCACTCCAGTTTCTGGCATCACTGGAAACCTGAATCTTGCCCTGGCGAGCCTTGTTGACCCAGAAGAGATTCACCTGATCGAAATCAGCCACAGTACCCAAATCTACATAGAGCCACTGGGCATTCTTTGCCAATTCTGACTTCCATACACTGGAGAAGTGCATGGAAGGACGCCATGAAGTGGTATTATCGATGAGTTTGACGCGCCACCACGCAGCACCCGGCATAGTAAATTCGATGCGTACGTGCTCGTAGTTGCCCGGTTTCTTCAAAGGAATGGAAACATTCAGCTTGCGGAGCGGCAGGCGCACCACATCCTGGAACTTGTTTGGGTCGGAACTTACCTGCTGTTTGGTAGCCTCGCCAGGAAGTCCGGTGCCTTTCTCTTCTCCCAGCACCTCCCATTTCTGACCATTGTGTGACCCCATCACACGAATCACATACCCCTTAGTAGCCTTGTCCTGATAGTAAGCCAATTCACCAGTAAACTTCAGGTTTCTGAGGTTTACCTTCATGGCTTCCCAATTGAACTCAGCAAAAGCCTTCTCGCCCTTGATATACTGACTGGTGACCGTGTTGCCATCAATCATCTTCTCCTTATCACGGTTGGACAACTCGCCTTCATTCGTTCTTACACTCAGGAAGGAAGGAGCCTTGCTGGTGATGATACCATCTGTTACCAGATGACCTGTAAGATTGAAATCGGCATTCGAGGAAGTATATACCATACGGTTCAAGGCGATGTTCCTATAGGTATCATCCTTCACCATTTGAGGAGCCGTAAACTGAGATGGGCGTCCCGGATACTGTCCGATACCCCTTGTCCCGGTCTGATCGTCGGCATAAGTCAAGCCCAGAGCCTGGCTGAGTAAAGCTATAACCACAACTGCTTTCTTCATTATTTTTTAAGTTTAAGTAATATACTAAGTTTTGTGCAAAGTTACAAAAAAAAATTATACGCACAAATATTTTAAACCAATTTATTTATTCTTGCGCATTTTAGGGGCAAAAAAGGGGATGGAGCACAAAAAAAGAGGGTGTGTCATAAGTCCAGATAATGGCAGCAAGGTCGGGCTGAAAGCCCAAAAGCTCCTAGCCCAGGGCATCGCCCTGGGCTAGGAGCTTCTGCCCTTTCAGGGCGTATTGGATGTGACTTATGACACACCCTCCTCAATTATTTATCTTCTGAAGGATTCATTACTCTATGACGATTGGCTTGTACTTAGGCACCAATGCCTTCATGATACACCAGCCTACGAGGTAAGCCACACTACAGATGCAGAATACAATCATGTAAGCACCGGGCTTGCCATCGAAGCCCATGAAGGTGAAGGCAGAACCCTGACCCTCTGCGTAGGTGAAGAGCATACCGGAACCCTTGTTGATGAGGAAAGAACCGATACCACCCGCCATGGCACCAATACCAGTGATGGTAGCCACAGTTGACTTAGGGAACATATCACCGATGGTAGAATAGAGGTTGGCAGACCAAGCCTGATGACCCGCACCGAGCAAACCGATGATGATAGCTGGCCACCATGCACTGTACTCACCCATAGGCTGAGCAATCAGACCGAGCAATGGGAAGCAGGCAAAAATCAACATCGCACGCATTCTACCGATATATGGATTCATACCCTTCTTATCCACAAAATAGGTTGGCAAGTAACCGCCACCGATACTCAATACCGTAACAATCGCATAAAGAGTGAAGATGAGGGCAATACCCATACCAGAGTCTGAAGAGTAACCATACTGATCAGAGAAGTAAGCAGGAGCCCAGAAGAGGAAGAACCACCATACACCATCGGTCATCAACTTACCCACGATGAACGACCAGGTCTGGCGATAGCTGAAGCACTTGAGGAAACCGATTGTCTTCTCCTCAGAAGCCTCTACAGTCTCAACTTTCTCAGCCTCAGCATTTACCTTCTCCAAATCTTCATCCTGCTCAATGTAAGTAAGCTCAGCCTTGTTGACGTGCTTGCTCTTGGATGGTTTCTCATAAAGCCATATCCAGAGACCCATCCATACATAACCGAGCACACCGATGATGATGAAAGCCCACTCCCAGCCCATGCTGCGAGCCAACAATGGAATGGTAGCTGGAGCTGCCAAGGCACCAACAGACGCACCACTGTTGAAGATGGCTGTAGAGAAAGCACGGTCTTTCTTTGGGAAATACTCAGCGGTTACCTTGATGGCTGCAGGGAAGTTACCTGCCTCACCCACAGCAAGAATCAAGCGGCAAGAGAGGAACAACCATACACTGATGGTGGCGATAGCTACAGCTGCATCACTGCCAGCCTGTACCATGCGAAGTGCCTCGATAGAATCGTAACCCTCGATCTCCATAGCTACCCAACCGCAACCTGCGTGCATCACAGCACCGGTTGACCATACGAAGATGGCGATGAGATAACCCTTCTTGGTACCCATCCAATCCACGAACTTACCTGCAAAGAGGTTGGCGATGGCATAGAAGATAGAGAAAAGACCGGTAATCGTACCGTAGTCGTCATCAGTCCAGTGGAATTCTGGAGCGATGAAGTCTTTCCATGTTAATGACAGAACCTGACGGTCCATATAATTGACTGTGGTGGCAATAAAAAGCAACGCACAGATTACCCAACGGAAGTTGGACATTTTACTTGTTGAAATAGGACTCATTTGTCTCAGTTTTTAAGCGTTATATTTTTATTTTGTTGTTTATTACGGTTTTTAGATGGCAAAGCCTGACTTGTGTTACCAAGCCAGGTTTGCCTATATTTAAACAAAGGGGTTATTCCAATGTAGGGATCTTCACTACCTGCATATCGTTGTAGATGAGGTTCTCACCCGCCATACCCCAGATAAAGGTATAGTTGCTGGTACCTGCAGCGCAGTGGATAGACCATTCAGGAGCAATGACAGCCTGCTCATTGTTCAACCAGATAGGACGTGTCTCCTGTGGTTCACCCATGACATGGAGAATCTTCTGACCCTCTGGGACATTATAATAAAGGTAAGTCTCCATACGGCGGAGGTGAGTATGAGCAGGCATGGTGTTCCAAACAGAGCCCTCCTTCAACTCGGTAACACCCATCTGCAGCTGGCAGGTACGGACACCAGCAACGCCATCGATGATCAACTGGTGGATCACACGGTCGTTGCTCTCCTTCAGGCTACCCGCTTTGATGTTGTTGGCATCCTTCAGGGTTACCTTCTTGGTAGGATAGGTCTGATGAGCGCAGGCACTGTTCATATAGAACTTAGCAGGCTTGGCAGCATCCTTACTGCTTACTTCGATGCTCTTGGCACCACGACCTACATAGAGAGCCTCCTGGAAAGCAAGTGTATATTTCTTGCCATCTACGGTAACTGTTCCCTCGCCACCGATATTGATGATACCCAACTCACGGTTGTCGAGCAGATTCTTCTGATCGTTTGGCTTATCGGTATAAAGCGGAGCGATAGAAGTAAGCTTCAAAGGAGCGGTTGTTGGCTCTGCACCACCGATGAGGAAACGGTCGAACATGGTGTAGGTCCAGTTTACCTCGCCTGGAGCGAACACCTTCTCGATAGCGAACTCGCTGCGGAGGCGCTCGGTTGTATAATGCTTGGCATCCATCGGATTGCTCGCATAACGAACGTTATAGTTAGTGTAGGCATTTTCTGCCTTCACTTCGTATCCACACTTACCACACTGGCCAAAAGCCTGACTTGCTGTTAATACCATTGCTGCTAATATTAATGTTAATTTCTTCATATTCTTATACTTTAAATATATCAATTTTATTTCTTTGCTGCCTTTTCTTCCTTCACGATGCGCTGGCGGTTGAGAACCAGCAGGGCGATGGTGAGGATGGTGAGCACACCCATACCAACGTATGAAAGCTTGACACCACGATAGATGACCCATCCGAAGAGAGAGGAAGCGAAATCGAGCGCACCACCTGCGAATCCGTCAGGGATATGAGCGGCATTATCGCCTGTGGCAGCATATACCTGGTTGGCTGCCATCGTAAAGTCGGGTGCCATATCGGTTACGAAATAGAGACCGATGATGAGGGCTATCAAACCTATGATAAGGGTCTTCACTACATTTCCCTTGGTGAATGGCAATATCAGTGGAAAGAGGTAGAACATACCTGCCAATGATGCCAATGGCAAGAACTGGTTGCCAGGCAGAAAGACTGCGATTGCCAGGATAACCGGAATCAAGATGACTGATACCACCAAGGTAGTAGGATGACCGATAACCAAGGCAGGACTCATACCGATGTGTACCTTCTTGCCGTTGAACTTGGTCTTGACCAACTCCTGTGTCTTCTCAGAGATAGGCTTCAAACCATCGATAAAGAGAGAGGTGATACGAGGAATCAGCTCCATCACTGCTCCCATGGTTACACCCAGAAAGAGAATCTTCTTGATATCCAACTGAGCAGCCCAACCAATCAGGGCACCTACGATGACACCGAGAACCAATGGTTCGCCAAGCACGCCAAACTTCTTCTTCAATCCCTCTGCATCTACATCGAGCCTAGAGAAACCAGGAATCATATCCAGGAGCTTGTTGAAGACGATGGCAAATGGCATGAAACTCTGGCAGAATGGCTGCGGAATAGAGATTCCATCCAAGTCGTAGTACTTCTGGAACTTATCGGCGGTCAGGTCTGCACATACCAATGTAATCATATAGCAGACGATGGCTGCGAAGTATCCCCAAAGCAAGCTCTCGCCCATCACGAAGTAAGCTACGGCACCGATGAATGCGAAATGCCAGTAGTTCCAGAGGTCGATGTTTACCGTACGGGTGGTCTTGGTAATCAACATCAGGAAGTTGACACCCAAGCAGATTGGGATAATCAAGGCACCCACCGCAGTATTATAAGCTACGGCAGCAGCTGCAGGCCATCCCATATCAAACACATTCAACTGCAGGTGATAGATGTCGGAGATAGCCTTCAACGGGTCATTGAAGTTGGTAGTCAGCAAAGCTGTCACCACACCCAGTCCCACGAAACCCACACCTACGAAGAGTCCCGACTTCAAAGCCTTTCCGAATTTCATGCCAATACACAATCCGATGACCGTGAAAATGATAGGCATCATCACGCTCGCACCCAGACTAATGATATAGCTAAATACTTGTTCCATTATTACTTTTGAATTGTTAAATAGTTAAAGAAATACACATAAAAGTGCACCCTTGCTTGTTTTTAGATGATTTGTTGGTTGCAAAGATACACTTTTTTATTCATATTCAATACGTTTTAATGGAAAAAATTACGTAAAAAAGAATCCCATCCGAGCTTTTCGGATGGGATTTATCGTTTTTTATACGTTTTTGCACGATTTATTGTCGCCAGCAACGCTTCTTTTCACGCTTAATCCTGGTAATAAACTCTCTTCACTCGGTTGCTGATGGTGGTCAGCACTTCGTAAGGAATTGTCTCCAGAATATCACTCAACACCTGAACAGGAAGATGCTCGCCGAAGATTTCCACGCTATCACCTTCCTTGCAGTTGATGCCGGTGACATCGATCATCGCCACATCCATACAGATGTTGCCTACATAATCTGCCTTCTGACCATTGACCAGACAGTAGGCATGGCGATTGCCGAGACGGCGGTTCAAGCCATCAGCATATCCGATAGGAATGGCAGCAATGACACTGTCCTTATCGAGGATGGTCTTGCGACTATAGCCTACACTATCGCCCGCCTTCACGTTGTGCATCTGGAGAATGGTAGTCTTCAGGGTGCTCACGCAGTTGATGGTCTTGTTGTTGCGGGAGTTGATGCCATAGAGTCCGAGGCCCAGGCGGCACATATCCAACTGGCGCTCCGGGAAGTGCTCGATACCTGCCGAATTGCAGATATGGCGCAGGATCTTATGGTCGAAGGCAGCCTGCAACTGTCGGCTTCCCTTATCGAAGAGTTCAAACTGATGGGCAGAGAAATCATCGAAACTATCGTCATCGCTTCCCACGAAGTGAGAGAAGACAGAACGAGGGATGATGGCATTCTGATGCTTCAGCTTACCGATAAGCTCCTCCATATCGTTTTCAGGATCGAAGCCCATGCGATGCATACCGGTATCGAGTTTGATGTGAACAGGGAATCCGGTGACACCCTCCTTCTCTGCAGCCTTGATGAGCGCATCGAGCAATCGGAAAGAATACACCTCAGGCTCCAGGTCATAATCGAACATGGTCTTGAAGGCTGTCATCTCCGGGTTCATGATCATAATGTTGCTGGTGATACCGTTCTTACGAAGGGTGACACCCTCATCGGCAACAGCCACAGCCAGATAATCTACACGATGATCCTGCAGGGTCTTGGCAATCTCTACCGCTCCGGCGCCATAGCCATCCGCCTTGATCATGCAGACCAGTTTGGTTTCCGGCTTCATGAAGGCACGGTAGTAGTTGAGGTTGGCAACCACCGCATTCAGGTTGACCTCGAGGGTGGTTTCATGCACCTTCTGCACCAGCAGTTCGGTAAGCTGATCGAAACCAAACTGGCGGGCACCCTTCAGGAGGATGACCTCATCACGGAGGGAGGCAAAGACCTCGCTATTGATAAACTCCTCCACATTCGGGAAGAAGAATTTTTCTGAAATCTGAATCGTATCATGCTGTTTGCTGAGTTCCGGACCGATACCGATGAACTTCACTACGCCACGCTTGCGGGCAAGATCGCTCACCTCTTTATACAGAGCCTCAGGAGTCTGACCGCTCTGATAGATATCGCTCAAGATCAAAGTATGGCGACGGCCACGATGATCAGGACGGCGGTTCATGAAGTCGAGAGCGATGTCGAGTGAGTTGATATCGCTGTTGTAACTGTCGTTGATGAGTGTACAGCCATGCTGCCCCACCTTTACCTCCAGTCGCATCGCAACCGGTTCGAGCAGTGCCATACGCTTGTCGATGTCCTCGGCAGAGAGTCCGATCTTGGAAGCGACAGCAGCACAGATGATGGAGTTCTGGATGGAAGCATCATCAATGAAAGGAATGGAGAAACTATCCTCTACACCTTTATATATATAGGTGATGACGCTCACGCTCTGCTGCTTCTCAATCTTCTTGACATAGAAAGGAGCCTCAGGGTTCTGGAGCGACCAGAAGAGTTTTTCGCCTTTATAATCAGGATATTCAGCCACCACCTTGGTAATCACCTCATCATCGCCATCATAAACCACGGTTTCAGCATCATGGAAGAGGATGAGCTTCTCACGGCACTTCTCCTCCAGGGAAGAGAAGTTCTCCTGATGGGCTGAACCCACATTGGTAAGAACGGCGATGGTAGGCTGGATGATGTCACGGAGGGCAAGCATCTCGCCAGGCTGACTGATACCCGCCTCGAAGACACCTACCTGGGTCTGCTCGTTCATCAGCCAGACAGACAATGGCACACCTATCTGGGAATTGTAACTGCGAGGGCTGCGGGTAACGAACATGCTTGGCGAGAGCAGCTGATAGAGCCACTCCTTGACCATCGTCTTGCCGTTGGAACCCGTAATACCCACGATAGGGATATTGAATTCATCACGATGGCGCTCAGCCAAACGCTGAAGAGCCTCCAGCGTATTGACCACCTTCAGGAAGTTAGCCTCCGGATAATCAGAAGCATAGCCCTTAGGGACATCAGTTACCACAAAGTTTTTCACACCTCTGCGATACAGTTCAGGGATGTAATTATGACCATCATTGCGCTCAGACTTGAGTGCAAAAAACAGAGTTTCCTCCGGGAAACAAAGAGAACGACTATCGGTCAGGATAAAACCGATGTTGGTATCATTGTCTCCATAGCGACGCGCACCTATCAGTGTGGTTACCTTTTCAATAGT
>JABLTL010030365.1_pt1 | contig 44371 bp, 67 predicted proteins | sample 7160151 | NCBI WGS metagenome assembly JABLTL01 (sample SAMN14651223, study PRJNA627086) | human gut metagenome | isolation source: feces | host: Homo sapiens | reverse complement strand
TTTTTTCTTTGCCATTTTTCTATCTCCTTTTAAACTTTTATTCCTAAGTTTGGACTAACCCTTATTGTTACATTTCCACCAGTACCACTGTTCACTTTATCTGTTATTTTACAGTAGATAGTATTTTGTTTTCTTTGTGATATTGATGGCAATGTTTCCCCTAAATAAATCTCAAATTTCTTATCTATTTGCATTTGCAAACTACCTGCAACATCCGCATTTAACTTCCCTTTAATATCATTAAACCAATTATTAAATTGGGTTTCAAATTGATTGAATAATGTAGTTGAATCTGCAGTTATTAAAGAGTTTACAAGGCCACATTTTGAAGTATCTTGCCTAGTATCTCTTATATTTGCTTGAGATATTGAAGCAGCACCCGCAGGGATTGTTATTTCAGCTAAACATATTTCATAAGTGTCTGCCGTCCTTGTTAATGCTGTTGTATTAGGTTTTATAGCTAAGGTTATTTCCCTATTAGTTAAACTCCATCTAGCGACTACAATATCAGTCCTTGGAGCCATAGGATTAGCAATACTACAGGTTAAAACTTCATCAGTATCATTTATTCCAAAGTAGCCATTAATATTGCAGCCGCCTGCCTTAACAGTAATTTTCATGCCTTCTTTCGCTAAAACCTGCAAATTACTGCTCGGATTAGGGAAAACACCATTTGTAAGGATTTTGGCGAAATAGTTTGCAAAGTCTTCTGCTCTGTAACGCCTGTCCCCATTTATAGAGTTAAAAAATAAACTTCTAATGTAAATCACCTCACTTTTTTTAATTTATCCATGATAGTAGGAATATTATTCCCGAAGGTCGGAATGATAGAAACATAACCATTTTCATAAATTTCCTGAATTTCTGTTATTTGTGTATCTATAGTAATATTCCAACTTTTATCATGCATAGTTACAATGTCGCCTAAATCATAGTCAACTTTATAAATATTATTACTATTTGTGTTTATATTACTTTCAAAGGTTTTAATTTCTTTATATTCTGCAAGTGTGTTTTTACCTTTAGTTATTAATACATTTTTATATTCTTCATCAGTTAAAGAAATAGATCCATCATCTTTCCTTAATTCTCTGGCATCAACAAACAATTCGTAACGATCTAAGCCTACATTCGAGTTAATAGATATCAAAGTTCTATTAGATCCTTCTCCTTCTCCGGCCACTAAAGCCACATTTTTAAAGTCTTGTTGGCTTTCAAAATATTCTTGAGTAAGTACATTCTCAAAATCTCTTGAAAAAATACAAGGAGCCATAGAACTTTGGGATGTTGTTCTATTAACTCCTTTATAATTTTCAAATATAAGTTTTTTATTTATATAATCTAAATTAATTTTATAAGATACTCCATATGTTTCAGCAAGACTTGTCAACTCTTCATCTATATATCCATAGCTATTTTGATATCTTAATTCCTCAGTAAAACCTTTTTTCGAACTTAATTCTAAACCAGGAATAACTCTAGAAGGACTAGAAGAAATACAATTATCATCAACCAACTTTCTTGATAAATCTTCAACGGATCCATTAAAATTTAAAATCCCCCAATTTATACGCTGACTTAAATAGTTAGTTATAAATTTACCCTTAATTGTAAGAACCTCAGAACCATCTTCCTTTAAACTGATATTCCTAGATATAATATATCCAGCTTCATCATAATTTTTCTTACAAATTAGATTTCCAGTTTGCAATATAGGCAAAAAATCTGTACTTAAAGTAAGTTGAAACTCACCGGCTTTATAGAATTTTCTAGTCCATATTAAGCTATCAAAATTATCTATAACCCCAAGCAACTCTATATCTCTATTAAATACATACAATTCCATATTAAACTCCTAAATACCAATTATTATGAACTATTCTTATTTCTAAGTTAGAAATATTCTCTTCAGCTTCATATTTAAAGTAATTATCGCCTTTATAAAGCTGTATGAAAGTACTATTTAAATCAATGAAGTTTAAAATATTAGTTTCATCACCTTCAAATTTAGAAATAACTTTCTTTTTATTAAACCTAGTATCTACAGTAATAACTTCTCCTGCTTTCATTGTTCTATTTATTTTTATAAATTCCCTAGTCATTACATTAAGTAAAGATGGATTTTTAACAGCTCCTTGGGCCTTAAATTCAATAATAAACCCACACTCTACATCCCCTGTGTTTTCTATATTAGCTATTAGAGAATCATTTCTTCTACCAAATTCAATTTTATTAACTGTATCAATTTCTAGTGGAAATTCAAAAGTTCCTTGCCAATAAGCAATATCATTTACAATTCCACCTGGCTCTGTCCAGTAAGGATTAGGGCAAATTAAATCTACAGTAACATTAAGCAGATCATTTACATTAATTATTTTTGAAGAAAATTTATCAACTTTATACTCAATAAGTCTTTCAATATTCCCATATTTTACGGTTAATGTACCTGGTAAAAATGGATTAAAAAATCTTATCAATTCCTGTCTTTTTTCTTCTTTATCATTCTCTTTAATATATTCAAATTTGAGAGATATATATCTTTCTTTAATTCTTGTTTTATAGATAGTACAACCATCATAAAAAGAATTTGTAGAACTATAGTTTTCAAAATCAGTTGATTCTATGCCATCAACTGAGATTACTCCATAATCAAAAGACGATAAATCAACTTTATTTCCATCACACTCAAAAATAAAACTTAATTTCTTTTCTTTAAGCAAAACCGTAATCCCTCCAAACTCTTTTCAATTCTCTAGCATTTTCAGAAGGTGTCCTTGTTGGATTAACAATAGTAACATTTTGTGTTATACTGCTTTCATTTGTAGTAACAGTATTTATATTAGAGGTCAAACTATTTCCACTAGAAACAGCCCCTCCTAATGATCCTGAGGTTACATCAACTAAAGCAGTTAAATTTATAGAATCAATAAAGCTGTTAAATTCAGAGTTTATATCTTTCTCAACATCTAAAAATTTATCTTCAAATCCATTCCCATAACCTTCTGCGCTCCACACCCCAACTTCAGCGAAAACCCTAGAAGGAGAATGTATCCCTAAAACTCCTTTAACTCCATCAACAATGCCATTAAAGAAGCCCTTAACCTTATCTGTCAACCAACTCCCCATGGACACAATACCGTTCCAAACACCTTGAACAATATTCTTACCAATAGAAGCCATTTGGCTTGGCAAGCTCTTAACTGCATTAATTATATTATTAACCATGTTGTTTCCAGCCTCTCGAGCTTTATTAGCAAGATCACTTGCAAAAGTAGAAATCTTTGCTATAGTATCAAGAAGCCATGTCCAAACTTTGCCTGGAAGCTGACTAAAGTAATTAACAATATTATTAATAAACTGCGAAGCTACTTCACTTGCTTTATTAAACATATTGTTTCCCCATTCAACAACCTTGTTGAATGTATTAACAAGCCACGTCCAAATTTTATTAGGCAATTCACTGAAAAATTTAACAACATTGTTTATCCAAATAGGGACATTAGTAGTTAAATATGTCCAAGTATCAGTTCCCCACTTAACTACGTTTGCTAGAGCTGTTCCTAGGGCATAACCTATTTTGTAAGGAAGTTCATTAAACCAAGTTACAACAGAATTAATAATTGCAGGGATAGTTTCACTAAAGAAAGATTTAATATTATTTCCCCAGTCATTAAATACAGCTAAAACACTATCCCAAACACCTTTAAACCAGGAAGGAATATTTTGAAACCAACCAACAAGACTATTCCATGCACCAGGTATAGTTACAATGAAAAAATCTCGTATACTACCCCATACCTTCTCACCAACTTCTTTTATTGCATTCCATGCATTTATGCAAGCATTTCTAAATCCTTCATTTGTATTCCAAAGGTAAACAAGACCTGCAACAAGTCCAGTTATAGCCGCTATTACTAAACCAATCGGATTAGCTGACATTGCAGCATTTAACAGCCATTGAGCAATTGTTACCCCTTCGTTAGCTAACCTCCATGCCTTAAAAGCATTAACAATAGAAGTTACAGTATTAACAACTTTAAGAGTCCCTACAGCAACGCCTATTGCAATAATTCCAGTAGCAATAGTGTTCCCATTGTCTAAAAGCCATGTTAAACCATTAATTATCCGAGGGAGCCACACTTCAACCCCTTCAGCTATTTTAGTAATCATATTACCAAAAGCATTAGCTAATTTATCAATACTTCCACCAAGACCTCCATTGTTCAAACTATTAGCTATATTCCCAAGGCTTTCTATCGCTGTATCAGCAGCAGTTTTTAAAGGCCCTTCTAATCTTTCATAAACCTGGATACCTAAACCTTCAAGCGAGCTACCTAAAACAGTAATCTTACCTCGCAAGTTATCATTCATAGTTTCAGCCATATTTGCGGCAGCTCCATCCGCATTACTAATATAGCCTTTCAGTTCATCAAACCTAGATCCATTTTCTTCGACTGATTTACTTAATAAATCATAAAAGCCTGAAGCCTGTTCAACTGTAATCCCCATTTCCTGAATAGCATACTCCATAAAAGCTGCTTTATCTTCACCTAATTCAAATGTAGACGCAAGATAATTAATCATGTCAGCATTAGTTTCAGTTTCAACTCCAAGAGCCCTCAATCCATCGTTCAAGTCTTTTGTATTAACAACAGTTGAAGCAATTAAAGCGCTTACAGATTTCAAGTCCGTTTTGTTAAATATTTTATTCAATACCTGAGTTTGTTCACCTTGTGTCATAGTAACAAGAGTGGAATTTAAATCATTAAAAATATCATTCAAAGGTCGCATATTGCCATTTACATCTAATACCTTTAACCCAAGAGACTTCATAGCACTAGCAGCAGTATCAGTTGGAGCAGTTAAACTTAAAATTATATTTCTAAGAGCAGTTCCTCCTTCTGCAGATTTTACACCGTTATCAGCCAATACACCAAGAGCAGCACTCATTTCGTCTACCCCTCCAGCAAGGACTTTAGCAGTACCACCAACAGTTAATATACCTTGTCCTAGTTGAGCTACAGATGTGTTACTCTTTTGACTTGTTTTCGCCAATTTATCAACAAAACTTTCTACTGTACCAGCTTTATCACCTAAAGCCGACATAGAATCTGTTACCATATCAGAGGCTTCACCAAGTTCCATTCCCCCAGCTGCAGCTAAATTTAAAACTGTTGGCAATGTTGCAACTGCTTTTTCAGCATCGTATCCAGCTAATGCTAGATAATTTAATGCTTCACCAGCCTGACTTGCACTAAATTGTGTAGTTGCACCTGCATCTTTTGCAGCTTGTTTAAGAATTTCAAAAGATTTACTTCCATTAGCTATTTCTGAAGCAGTTATTCCCATAGTTGCAGCAACTTGACTCATACTACTTTCAAAATTACTTCCTACTCCTATAGCAGCAATAGCTGCTCCAGATATACCAGCAACAGCAGAAGTAGAAATTACAGCAAGAGCCTTTGCTCCCGTATTTGCTAAATTAGAAATTTCATTAACACTAATACCCCAGTTTTTAGAAGTCTTATTAGATTTATCAAAAGAATCTCTCTCTATTTCGCTCCAAGCTTTTTTCATAGCTTCAGATGCAGACATACCTTGCTTTCTATATTCTGCTGCAAGTTTAGAGGCTTGAGATCTAGCACTTTCTGTTGTCTTTTTTAATCCCTTTTCTATCCCACTATCATCAAGCTCAGTATCAATTACTATTTTTCCATCAGACATTTTCTCACCTGCCTTTTTTAATAAAAAGCAGGCATTGGCTCACTACTTCAAAAGTGTGGCTCTAAGCTCTGTCTTTATCTATCTAATTTAATTATATTTTTACATCTCAAACATTTTATTTCACCTTTAACCTTTTCAGCTCTTAAAAGAAGCTGATTGCAAAAAGGACATCTTATATCTTCCATAAAATCACCTTCTTTAATAAAAGAAAAAAGCACTATTTAAGTGCTTTATAAATAAATTTCTTTTTCAATTGTATTTTCTACTTTAATTTTTGTTTTTAATTCCTTAACAAAGCTATCCCAATCCAAGCTTGCTCCTACAATTTCAAAGCTTAACACTTTAGCTTCTTCAGAGTTACTAGACTTATAGTTGACAACTAAAAAATAATGTTTACTAGATTTAGTTTTATTTCCTATACCAGACATTCCCCCAACAATTGCGCCTAATGAACCTAAAAGAACTCCACCAACTAAGGCCCTTCCAACAGTCGATCTACCACTTTCTATAACTTCCTTTTCAGTTATAACTTCTGCTGCAACTATCTGTTCATAATTAAGTTTAACAATTGGCTTATCCTTAAAAACCCTAGCTTTCATAACAAGACATTCTTCTTTATCATCTAGACTTAACTCAATTGCTGTGCCTTTAGAATAACTCTCAACCCCGTCTACAAAAGATAAATTAATAGCTTTATTTCCTGATTTATTTTTTCTTTTAAATAACATTGTAAAACTCCTTAATAATTAGTTATACATATGCTATCATTAAAATCAAAAAATCACAATACTTTAGAAATATCTCCACCGCTTACAAGAATATTTTCAAGATTATTCATCTTTTCTATTTCTTCAATTGAAATTTTTTCAGGAATAGCAAACTCTTTCTTTAATTTCTCATAGTGTTTTTTCTCTTCTTTGTCCTTGATTTTAGAAGTATCTAAATCTCTATAACCAATTATTTTTGAGATTTTATTATCTTCATCCAATCCCATAAATAAGAAACGAAACTTCCACCAATGCAAATACTCAATTTCTTGCAAATCCATCCTATATTGACTTAAAAATGCTGAATAAATATAGCCCTGATCAAAATCCCAGTCATATAAATTTTTATTTTTTTTGGATCCTTTACCCCTTTTAGCACTATGAAAATCATTCATAAAGCTCATTGAGTAAAAATTAAACATTTGTTGAATAGCTTCAACTAAATTCGAAGGATTGTCCCTATAAAATAAAGATAAACATTTTTTAATCTTTTCACCTTTACTTAATTCATAATCCTGTAATATTTGCTCAAATAAAATAAAAACTCTAAAATCTGAATTAACGCCAACTTCTTGACCATTAATTTCAACGGTTTCTGGAAGTTTATCTATTAGAATGTTGAACATATCTTCTATTATTGCCCTTATTTCTATTAGTATTTCTACGTTCTAACCTATTAGGAGTATATTTTTCTATTCTTGAAGCAGATTTATCTAAATTATTAGCAAGTTCCTGAAATGCATCTAAACAAACTATTAAGTTAACTCTATCTCCAAAAACCTTTTTATCTGTACCAGGACCAAATAATTTATTAAAGGCATCAAATACAAAATTACATTGAACTCTTATGCTTGCTACAGCAGATAATCCTTTCACTTCATCTTCTAAAGAAACTGCTTCATTTTTAATTTCTTCCCATGTTTCAGCAACTTCTAAATCATAAATATCTATATCTTTTAATTCAACATTGTTTATCTTCATGATTATCCTCCATTAATTTAATTATTCTATTTTTGCTTCGCCAAATGCAACTATTTTATTACTACCATCAACAAGGACAACAGTTATATGTGTATTGGCTCCTTTTGATATTTCAGCCCCACTTAAAGTTTGAGTAAAGGCTGCAGCTTCTGCTCCTGACGCTGGGATAGGAATAGCCTTAGTATCTACTTTGTATTTAAAAGAATGCCCTGTTGGAGCCCCGATATTAGGAGTAGCAGTAAAGTTTTGACCCGAAACAACTATTGCAACCTTAAATTCTTCAATAAAATTCTTAGTTGATACATTAAATACTCCGTCAACATGGTTTCCGATTTGATTCAAATTACCACTTACAGTAATTTCAGCACCACCCTCACCTTCAAAAGATGAAACTTCATTTGAAACTCTCATTTTTCTTGCGGGATAAAGGTTTGCGCCTCTTTGTGATTCAAATAAATCTACTCTATAATAATCAAATTCTGCATCAACACCAGTTTTTCTATTTCTTCCTGTAAGATACAGTTCGTAAATAGCCTTTTCATCCTTCATAAAGTCAGAGTCATATGGGAAAACTGGTTGATAATTTGTTATTCTAGTTGTGCTATTAACTTCATTTATGTAAGTTTTTGATGAAGTTTGAGCATTAGGTTCTTCGTTTAAAGAATTAAATCCAGCCCCCATAAACATAATTTCAGTTCCTTTTCCCAAATAATCTGCTATTTTATTTCTTAAAATTGTAGACATTAAAATCCCTCCTTTGTAAATAATTATTTTTCAACTTTAAAATTTTCCCACTTCTTATAAGCATCTATATACATTTCTTTTTTATCTCCGTTATAGGTACATTCATAATACATACCATCAAATAAAGTTGTACTTAATAGTGCTTTATTGTTTTGTAGTGTTTTGCAACACCAAACCATAAATACATCATCAACAGTTATTTCTTTATTATCTGTTTTATCTAAATGTTTATTGGTATAATCACATACTTCTTGCTTACACCACTCCAAAAATTCTTTTTCATTCATAATTAACCACCATTACTCCTCTATTATTTTAATTCCATATTTATCTGCCACTTCATGCTCAATTCTACAACCTCTTGCATTTCTCCAATCTCCACCAAAATATGCAATATCAGCTTGTGAAAGAAGTTGTATTGATTTGCCTAAATACCAAACGGGTACAGATTTATCAATCTCCCCTGGATAGTCTTCAATAAAAGAATCTATTAATTCTACAGACTCTCCTATTGTTTCTTCTGCTCTAACTCTAATTTCTTCTCTAGTTTTTAAAATTTCTTCGTCTGTTAAACCTCTCATTGGTTGAGATATAAATAACTTTTTCATCATTAATTACTCCTTAAATTTTACAAAAAGAAAAAGGCTTTAAGCCTTCTTCTTGTAATAAGTTAATCTCAAGCTAATTTGATACATACAATCTCGCACCATTTCACTTTCGTTTATTAAAATTCCATTGCTTATAATCTCAATGGTTTTTGACTCCATTCCTTGTCCCAATACTGGAAGTTGTGAATTATAATTTTTTTGTTCAATCCAACTTTCAAAGTTCTCGAAGAACCCGCAGTTTTCAATATTTTTTATGTGGTCCTCGTTGAAAGAACTTTTTGAAACTAAAGCAAATTCATATCTTTTTATTTTATCTCCATTTATATATACCTTTACGACTGGAGAAACTGGCAAAGGCTCAATAGAAAAATCACCAATCTCAGTTCCTAAATAATTAACATTTATAAATGTATTGTTATCATTAAAAAATTTATATTCATATAAAAAATCTCTAATTTTATCAATTATCACTTAGAACGCCCTCCGCAAAACTTAGCAACTTCATTAATTATAGTTTCACCTTTGCTACTCAACATTTTTTTATCCCAATAAGAATATTTTTTATGACCATAATACTGTTTTCTAGCATAAGGCTGGTTCCAGGTAATACTATTAACCTTTACCGTTATATCTGTTCTTAATCGTCCTGTAAGCCTAGGGACATAATTAAAACTATATGCAGCAACTCTTTTTGTAAAATATTCTTGTCCCTTACCATTTTTGTTCAAATGTCTTTTAAGCAAAATTTTATCACTTGGGTCAAGTTGAAATTTAACCTTAGTCATTAAACTGCTTCAACCTCGAAATGACAAGGAAAATTCTTTAATCCCTTAATAGTAAGAACTTCATAACTTGACTCCAGTTGAGTTATAGAAAAATCTGCATTAACTTCTTTTTCTACTACATCGGCAATGATTTTATCACCAGTACAAAAAGTAAAATATTTTTGCTTATCTTTTTCAGAAAGTTTTATAAATTCTTTTTCTGATATATATGATTTGGCATTATTTACAGGCTTATCTATAAAAATAGAAGTGCTATAAGCAACATTTAACGTATTGCTTACTGTAGCACTTCTTTTTTGTTGAACTTCAACACCTTTTAATACGGTTCTATAATATGTATAACCATTTCTGTCTTTAACTCTATTGTAAATAGTTATATTATCTTCATTGAACATTAATAAAAGCTCCTTACTTGAGGAACTCTTGTAGGAAGTAGCGCAAGGATATCATCGGTTAAATAATTGTTATTCTGATTAACATTATAAGTAATACTTTTCTCCCCAACTGTCTTCTGTTGAATGTTGCCAACCTCTTTTACAGAGTACATTTTTGCAACAATTAATAAAATTGCTTCAGGATATTTTTGTTGAGCTTCTTCTAATGTCAACTCTTCATTTTTTAAATAATTTTTAATGATAACATAGGCTCTTTTTACATAGCGTTCTATTCTTTTGTTTTCACTATCAGCTAAGGAAAGCTCGTCCTTTATTTCTGCCAATAGCGAATCAACTATTTTGTTCATAATCTACCAACTATGCAGAAGTTTCTTCTTTGGACTTTGATGCAGCTCTAGTTAAAGTAGCTTTAACATTTAATCTACATAACTTCAATTGTTCATCTGTAATCCAAACATCATGATACTTTCTATAATCAACTTTCCAAGCATCTGCATTTTGATTAATATCCGGAGTAAATATTCTTACCTTGTCAGTTTTAGATACTGCAATTGGAGCCGTCAAAGGAGTTATCATCCAGTTAATATCTACCCCTTTAGCTGATTTAGTGAATCCACCTGCTCCAGTAGAATTAAATGTAAATTCTGTTGCAAGCCTAGAAGAAGGAACTTCAATCATAGGAACGCTATCAAAAGTTTTTACTCTTGTAGTAATTTCACCCTTTGAAAAATCAGCAATATTAATTTGTCTTGATATTTCATCCGCTTGTTCTAACATAGAAAGACAAGAAGAAGTAATAGTTATAACTAAAGGAATATCTCCAACTATATCTCTTATTGCTGCCAAATCTTCTTTTAATTTAGCAAATATAGTTCCTTTTGCAGGAGTATAATTTTCTGTAACCATACCTGTTGTAAGTCCAGTTCCCTTGCTATTAGCATCATCAGTTATCCCTTTAACAGTTCCACCAGTAGTAGTATTAGCCCTAAGAATTTCTCTTGCTAACATTGAATATCTGTAAGCGTCAACCTCCGGAACAACTTTTGTTGTTTGGAACACTGATAACACATTCCCTGCCGTTAATACAAAATTAGTTTCATCAACATCATTAGAATCAAATTGAAAACTTCTTCCTCTATCTTTTCTCATTTTTCTAGTTTCATATTTAAATGTTATATCACCATTTTTATATCCTGTTCCATCTGATCTACCATAATCAGCTAATCCTTGTAATTCTAAGTGAGGAATTTTAACTTCATCCCCCCCGTTGTATATAACTTGTCCTGCATTTGCTTCCATCCATCCTGATGTTAATTTTGCTGTCATTTGTTTATCTAAATTTTGTTGAAATAAACTTGCATATGCTATTGTATTAGCCATTTTAAATCACCTATCCTTTTCTTTTGTTAAATTTCTTTTATTTTTTGGTATTTTTTATTAATTTTTTGCATAAAAAAAAGAGCCTTAAAAAAAACTCTTTAATTTCCAAATATTTGTGCTAATTGTGCTGACACTGTTTCCATTTCATCATCTCCACCTGGAGGAGTATATGAGCCACTTGCCATTACAGTTTTCACTTGATCACTAACTATGTCATTTACAAAAACACTTAAATTATTTATTGTATTTGTCATAGCTTCATCATCTTCACCTAAGTTAATGTAAGGTAATAACTCTGTTTTTAAGCCTTTAGCAGTCAATAAATCTTTTGCTTTACTTTCTCTTAAAATCTTTGCATTCTTAGCTTTTTCCTGCTCCATTTCAGCCTTCATCTTATCCATTTCAATTTGCCAAGGTTCTTTATTCTTACCAGTAGCATCTAAAACAGCCTTATCAATTAGTTTTTGAAGGTTATTATCCTTCCAAGTCTTAATTCCTGCTGTAACCTTAGAATCAGCAAATTTCTGTAGATACATTTTCCCATCTTCCTTATTTTCTAAGTAAGATTTTACTGAATCAAAATTCACTTCCTGTAATGACTTTAATTGTTCATTATTTTTTAATATTTCTAAAACATTATCATCATTTTCCAATGATGACACTAAATTTAATAATTCACTTTTTTTCATTTATACTCCTCCCCTGCTAAGTTCAAAAGCCCTTAGCAGTTTAAAAAATATTATTCTTTAATTTCATAATAGCAGCGGCAATTTGGATGTTGTGGAATTACCGGTTTATCCTCTAACTTAAATATAGTTCCATGCAAGCCCTCACAGACTTCACAAGTCCCTTTATCTAGTTCAGCATTATATATAACCTTTTTTACTCCCAATTCCTTAAATTGCACATTATTTATTTCATTTATAACCCTACTCACTTCGGTATTAACTAATCTTTTAACATTTGAAGCATTAGTATTGAAATGTTTTTTTATAATATTTTCTATATCATTTACAGATATAGAGCTATTAAAAAAGTCATTCATATTTTTTTGCATAAGCTTTGAAACTTCATTTATATTGCTCCAAATTCTCTCACTATATATTTCTCCTTTAAAGGCTGAATTAACTATTTTATTTATATCATTCCTTGAAATAATAGCTTCATCAAAAAAAGCACCTACTTTTGTAGCTGCATTAGTTAATATTTCAGTAGTTTTTTTACTTTCTAACTCTATTAAAGAATTAAAAATATTTTTCAATTCTTTGTTAAAGTCATTTTTTATTTTTTGTTTCTCTTTTGCTGTAACTTTTAAAAAGCTATCAACAATTTTATACGTAAGCATTATTCTAGCCACTTTATTAAGTAGCTTTTCCCTTGCTTCTTTCTCTTCTTTATATATATCATTAAGAAATATATTAGCTTCTTCATAAATTTCTTCAATTAATTCATTAAATTCATTCATTCTTAAACATGATCAAGATTGATATCCTGAATCCCTTCAATTTCTTCTTGCTTAACCTTCTCAGCTTCTCTTGATGTGTTATTTATAAAACTAAATAATCCCCTAGCAGTTTCTTTAGAAATAACCCCGTCTGGAGCCTGAGAAAGCATTTGAGCAATAACAAGATCATCTTGAGGAATATTCAGAGTATATTTAACACTTAAATCTCTATAGTCATATGTTGTATTATCTATCCTATTAAAAACACTAAATATAACTTTATGCCTATTTTTACAAGCGTCCTGCATAACTGCTTCCGTATCCCTTACACGTTGTTCTAACGAAATTAATCTATTTCTAAGAGCAGTTCCCGATATATTTGAAGCTAATTGCTCACCAGTATCTACATGCCCTGCCATATTGTAGAGTTGTTTCTCTAATGTAGATAATGTATTCTGCACAAAAGTATCATTTATATCTTTTGTTAAAAATCTCATATCTACATCTTTTTCATCAGTATTTAAAATCCCCTTTTCCTTCATCTTTGCAATTACTTCATCACTTAATTTGCAACCAAGGGCCAGGAAATATGCAAGCCTATAATCAGATATTTCATTAACTATATCAGATAAATTTGTTTCATAGCCATCTTGAATATCTTTTATATCATTAAATATAGTGTCTTTTTCCCTATATTTGCTCAATGGAATATAAGTAACAGGAACAAAACCAAATATATTTTTTTCATAGTTATTTAACTTAGAAAAAGCAACATCTGTATGATAAATTCTATCTGTAGTATAAATATCTACATATTCAGTAGTATCAAATTTCTTTTTATAAAATCTCATAAAAAGCACTGGCTGCAAATTTTCATCAAAATAAACATATCCATCTAGAGGATTAACAACCTTTGAACTTACTTGCAGTTCTTCTTTGCCTGCAACAATTTCTTTACGAAGGTAATATAATTCAAATACCACTCCAAACGTAAGCAAATCTCTTAACAATTCCTTATCGTGAGTTTCGTTCCAATGAGCAGTTTTTTTCTTAATAAGTTCAACTGCGGCTGGATCTTGTCCAATTAAAGTAGGTTTATTAGATAACAAATAAGAAACTTCTTCTTTTATAAATTTCTTTATAAAATTAGCTTTTACTTTTAAATTAGATCTACTTTTATTATTTTTATATTTAATTCTAGCGTCGCTCTCACCTTCAACAGCATATCTATACATAGTAAAATATAAATCTCTCTTATTTATGTAATCTGAATAGCAATCTTGCAACAACTTTATATTTTTCTTAAGATCCATTTTTTTATCCTTTCTTATTATCATTTACGAGTATATTATTTAAGAGTAATTTTAGAACAAAGACTGTCTATCAAATAGCCTTACTGTAGTCCCTTGCATTTTTAAATCTGTTTGTACTGCATATCTAAGAGCATCTAGTCCATGATTGTTCTTATCTACAGGTCTATTTATATACTCACCTGTTTTCTTATCCTTTACCCATGTATAGTTTTTAAACTCTTCCTTAATTTGAGTACAATCACCATGAACTATAATCCTATATTGTTGCAACAACTGTATACCTTGCATTATAGAATCTTTTCCTTTTATAGCTGGTCTAGTTCTATTTAACCCATGCTTCTTTAATTCTGCTATAGATTTAGCTTCAGCGGAATCACAAGTAATAATTTCTTTTCCATAACCCTTATCTATAATTGATTTAGCAATTTCATTATTCAATAGCCCCTTTTGGAAAAATTCATCAAAGATCCATAATGTTTTTTGTTTTTCTGAAATTATTGCAGCAATAAATGCAGTAGGATCATTGACATATCCAAAATCTAGCCCAAAAATAGCTTTGGCATCATCATATAGCTTGATTACTTCTCTATAATCAAAGAAATCTTCCTTCCAATTCGTATAAACAAGCTTATCCAATGTTGCAAATTCCCCTAAGGCATAAATTGCATGATAAATAGGGTTATTTTTTGCCATTTCATTTAGTGTGTTTATGTAGCTAGCAGGTAAAAACTTATTATCCTTATATGTAGTATGTAAAACTACTGTATTTTCCTCATTATAGCCATTTTCAAACCATCTTTTATACACCCAGGAACTCTTTGATACTGGGTTAAACATACAATGTATTTGTAAATGTGGTTCTCTACTTCTTAAACGGAGATCAAGCTGATCAAAGTCATCCATCTCCAATTCTGTTACTTCTTCACATACAATATCAGAAATATCAGCGATAGACTTTAACTTTTCAGGATCATCTGTACCTTTAAAAATAATCTGACTATTATTAGGGAAAACTATAGATAAATCTGTTTTGTTGATGGTACATTCATCATACAACCCCCAATCCCCTAACATCGATTTAAATAATGCAAAAATGGAATCTCTTATTGAGCTTTGAACCTTTCTTACTACAAGACATTTTCGATTCGGGAACTTTAGGAGCTTCAATATCATTTTTTGAACAACAAAATGAGATTTACCACTTCCAGCTCCACCGTAAAAAACATTGTATCGTTTCTCATAATTTCTTAGCTGAGAATAATAAACCTCATTAAAACATCTTTTTGTAATTTTAAACTTTATGCTCATTTTTTAATAGTCCCTTTTGTTTGATAAAAAATAAATTTCAACTGTAAAAACAGAAGGTGTTTCATTTTAGAAGGTACCCCCCCTATTTCTTATAAAGGCTAGCTATAGTTACTACTACACAATAGTAATAATTGCTATTATATAAAGAATCATCTCTATCAATAACACTATAATCATTTCACATAAAAAATATTTTTTCATTCATATAAAAACTGCGTATTTTAAAAAAATGCGTATTTTACCAAAAAGACGCAGTTTTTTTACAACGCATTTTAACGCATGAAAATCGCTGAAACCGTTGGTATATCTAAGTTTATGAGGTATTGTAATTTCAAATGGCACATTTTTTATGGTTTCAATACTGCATTTTTGTATATTTTTTAAGTAAAAGTTTAGCGATGATAAACTTTATTCCTCTATATCAACAACTATTTCCTTGTTTTCAACTACCTGTTCAACTCTATCAACCCAGGCAAAATTATTCTTTAAAGTAAATATAGCACCAACTGCTTTACTTCTATCAAATAAGCCTTGTTCGTATCTTGAATGAATATATGCCTTAGCCCTCTTTATCGTGTTTCTAAAGCCTTCTTTCATATCATCATCAATACTCTTCAACTTACCTGTTTCAAAAGCATTCTCATATTCTAATAACATTTTACGTGTCATATCTAACTTAAAGGCTAACCCGGTTATAGTTGGAACTTCTTTTGTTTCTTCACACTCTCTGAAATACTCTTCTATTATTTCTTGCATCTGCTCAGGTGTTTCATACTTTCTTGGTCTACCATATTTCATATTTATCACCTCCACTTCTGCATATAAATTAAAAAGACACTTAGATCTTCGTCTAAATGCCTTTTCTCTACAATACTATTTTACTATGTAATTTTAATATAAACTTGTTATCTTTTAAGTAAAAAAAAGTTCAAAAACTGTTTAAAAACTGTACCCAAAATTCAAATTAAATAAAAATAACGTTATTTATATACAAGGTTACAAATTTGGTTACAACTTTATGTAACCACTCAAACCTAGTAATATCAACGTTTTAGATAGAAAAGTTACAAGGTTACACTTTTTGAAAAACTACATGCGCATCTTTTATTTATATACATATAAATATTTTTTATTATATATATATATTTTTTTTTATTTATGTAACTTATATATATATATATAAAGAGAATGGCTCAACCATGCGGGTTTGATGCGGTTACAAAATTGGTTACATGTGGTTACACATTTTTTTGCTTATACTCTCTCAACTCAGTAATATCAATGCTTTGCTCGGTTACACATTTGGTTACACATTTGCAATGAAACTGTAACTTGTAGCCTTTTATTATTTTTTTATAAAAAAGCGTTGATAGGTACGTTGAAACGTACTACGATAATATATGTAAGATACATTATATTGTTTGGAGGTAAGAAAACATGAACAGAGCAGAATTAATAAGAAAGCAAAAATAAATAGAAAAGGAAAGGTGTTAATTATGTTACATGGAGTCAAATGGGGAAATTTAAGCGAGGAAACTAAGGAAGATTTATTATCTAATGCGAACATCTGGGATAATGTAAAGTATGGAGAATGCTTGGTTGATTTAACTGCAGATTATACTGTAGAAGGATTTAAAACTGAAGACGATATAATAATAAAAGATAATGCGATTATCTATGATCCAAAGGAAGGGAAACCTGTTATCAGCACTCCTTTACAGGTTAGTTTAAATGATGTTTTTACAGCTCAAGAAGCTGCGGCTTTATGGAATATTACAGAAGGTGCAATAAGAAAAGCAATAGCTAGCAAACGACTAATAATTGGGGTAGATTACAGAAAAGCTGGAAGAATTACTCTTGTATCTAGAGAAGCGATGGAAAGGCTATATGGAGATCTTTAGTATGACTAGCAGTAAAGATTTAAATAAGAAATAGGGTTCATTTTTAAAAAATTATTATTTAAAATATAAATTAAAGGAGAATGAATATGGATAAAAAATATGAATTATTGTTAGATAATAAAATTGCATGTGAAGCAATGTATAATACAGGTTTTGAAACCTTAAGAGATGCAAAAAAATATATGACATACTTATTAAGTAATTAAATTGAATCATAAGCAGGTTTTATACCTACTTATGATAAGAAAAAACAAGGAGATGATTTTTAAATGGCAGCAATAGAAAGAATAAACAGAACAACAGGTAATCTTGTTAAAGTATATGAAGTATATGAGGACGAAGAAATAATATGTGTTGATGGTGTATTGTATATAGTTAAAAAAGACGAATATATAAAATACATGAACGGTGAAATTGACACTTACGAGTTCAGCGAGGCAGGATTTGACATTGAAAATGAAGGCGACATATTCAAAATTAAGCTATAGGTAGGTTTTATATCTGCTTGTAGTAAGTAATATTATATGTAAAAAATTTAAATTAAAATTGTACAAAAAAGAACCTATATAGATAGCCTCTCTCTTATAAGTGCCTATCTTATAGGTTCCATTTTAAAATATTTGGCTTCCCCTTATTTTTTATATTTGAATATTAAACGTTAAATATATAGTAAGATAATGTATTAATTATTTTCTTTCTATCCCTACAACAGCTATCTTTATCTTTGTTTAATTTATATCCAACTTCAGTCCAACTTTTTCGAGGTTTACTAAAATATCTTAATTCTATTGATTTAATTTTTTCCCTATTTCTTTATTATTCATTCCCTTGTCCTTTTTTAATAATATACATGCTATATATTGAATATATAATATGAAAGTTCATTTATTAATTTGTTTCTTATCTTACAACAGCGGTCTTTATCAATATTCATCTCTTCACTTATTTTAGTCCAGCTTGCCTTAGGTTTACTAAAATACCTTAGTTCTATTAGTTTTCTGTCTTCCTTTGACAAGCTATCTAGTGCTAGGCTTATTTTCCCTTCTCTTTGTTTGAATAAATACTTATCTTTCTCTAACTGTTCTATTTGCTCTTTAACTTTTTCATCTCTTCTTATAACTTCATTTTCAACCTGACTTGTAAAGGCATGAGTTGGGCCAACTTTTTCATCATAGTTAATAGCTCTTAATGTTATATCATTTTTTAACATTTCTATGTCTATTTCTATACTTTTAATTTTTATGCCCAAATTTTTATAGTTATATAAAGCATATTCTGTCTTTTTGAATAAATTTTCTTCCAATTATTAGATTCCTTTCTATTTAATCTTGTTTAATATTCTTTTTGTTTCGCAAATTTTCTCGCTTACCTCAAGCAACTTCTCGCTAGACTTTTCTAAATCTTCTATAGAATATATTTTTTTTAATTTACTAATGTCCTCCATTAAATCTTCTGCTTGCTTTAAAAGTAAATTACTCATTCCAACTGTTGTAATCAAATGCCTTTCTAACATTTTATTTTTCATATTCCATTCTCCCTTTAAAATATATATTAATCGCTGGTATTAACTTTAAATACTCTGCCCTATGAGGATTTTTTTCTAATCCACCATCTTTATTATGGATTCTATCTATAAAATCTTCTTCTGTGATATTATGTTGACAACCAATCGAATATAAGATTCTATCATCTTCTGTAAGAATAGCAGTTAACAATCTTTTTCTACATTGATGTTGAAAAACATCTTTGAAAGATATTGTAATTTCCCCTGTTAATCTTCTATTTTTTATATTTACATTATTTTTTATAATTGCCTTTGTTATGAATGAATCATACGTATGTGAACTATACGTATATGAATTTACTATAGTTGAATCATATATAAATGATTCTTCTATAGCTGATTCTTCTATCCATGATTTATTTATAATAGAATCTTTTATAATAGAATCTTTTATAATTGAATTTCTTATAATTGTATCCCCATAAACCTTTGAATTACCATATACCCACGACTTATCCTCTTGAGATAAATTACTTTCATTTTCTATATATCCACCTAATTCTCCTGCATTAATTATATTGTCATTTATATCTACAAATGTAATTAATGCTCTTATTCTATATAGAATTCTTTCATCATGATTAATATAATTATCTTCAAATAATTCATATTTTTTATTCATAATTATTCCCTCTCAACATTAATTATTAAGCATAAGTAATAGTGTAAGGCATAGTCTGCTTATGCTTGATAGGTGCTATACTACCTATTAAAATTTTAAATTTTATATCTTCCGCATTTGCTACATCTATATAAATTGACTGGAGAATATCTTATAAGCTCCCAGTCGTGTATATGTCTCTGTTTTTTTAATATCTTTGTTAAAGTTTTTAACATTTATTTTCCCCCTTTAAAAAACACCCTGAATTATCTTTCCGTCTTTATCTATATTAGCTTCCTCTACAAAATCAGGCTCAATTATTTGCGGAATATTAAGCTCTTTCATTCTTTCAGCTGAATAAATGTCATATCTTACAGATTTCCCATTTACTTTTATAACCTTTGATGTTGGTCCAGTCCCAATTAGATACCTGGCCTTCATAGCTTGCTTCTTAAAATCTTTTAGTTTTAAAGGAACAACTTCAGCAGAGCCAGTTTTATTTATAAAATCAAAAATTTCATTAATCATTTCTGATGTTTTAATATAAAGTCCATCCCCTTGCTTTTTAACAACTTCCGTTGATCCGGCTCTTCCATCTTCAAGCATTTGATTATAAAGCACTAACATTCTTTCAACTGTAGATTTAGTTTCTTCTCCCCCTTCGAGCACTTCTTCTTTGATGTTTTTAACTATGTAACTTTCATATCCTTCAAATTGATTGATTCCATGTTTAGCTAATAGTAAATTGAATATTTCAATTCCTGCAGCAATATTTATAGCTGTATTCAAAGGTCTGTTGTTTAACTCTTTGATATTTGCCTCAACTTTTTCTCTTATAAGTGCATAATCTTCAACACTCATACTTATAACTGTATCAACTAAACTTCTTCCCAATTTATTTAATAGAACTTGATTTTTAATTAGCCACATCATTGCTTCGCTATTCTTTTCAGTTCTTTCTCTCTTACTTAAATAGACAATGCAACTTCTTTCTATAAGAGCTTTTTCTCCGTTTGGGTAGCTTTCTTCTCCTGCTATTACTATTGGTCTTGTAAGTTGGAAGTTTTTATTTTTAAAGCTTTTATCTCCCCTGGTTATTGTTGTTCTATCATATAAATTTCTTAAACTTTCACTTAATTTTTGTATTTTATATTTATCTAAAGAGCTTGGCTTAAATTCATCATATAAACTTGTATAATTCCCTGCACTTAAATCTTTTATAAATGCAAAATTAGATATTAACCCAATCGATTTTATCTCTTTCGCTGGATAATTTAATATTGCTGCTATAACATTACTTAATATAGTAGATTTTCCTGATTCACTTTCTCCTACCATAAGTAAATGATGCATTTTATTTTTTAATTCTTGATTGTGAAGGACAGCTAAATTATTAATAACAGTTCCTATTATAGGGATCGTCTTATCACTTGCAGCAAATCTAAATATTCTTTTCTTAAGTTCATTTAATTCATCTTTAGTTATAAAATCATTGTTTAATATTTCTATATCATTTTCTTTATCAGCTTTTATAGTGCAATCTATGTTATTCAAAGTTATTGCTCCTTCATTTGTTATTAACTTAATTTCATTTTTATGTCTTAAAAATTTTATCCCCTGGTGCAACTCTTCATTTTCTAATGCCCAATACATATTGATCCAACTCTTAAGTTCAGTTAAATCATCAATTTTCCCTTTAAATGCTAAGTCTAAAGTCCCTAGGAAATTTTTAAAACTTTTTATGTCATCAAAAACAGTCGATGGTCCTATTTTTTCTATTATTTCACCAGTGCAACTTTTTAGTATGAGTTTAACTCCCTCTTTATCTTCATCTACATATTTCATTCTTTTAGCTTCTAGCAAGTTAAAATCAGTTAAATATATTTTTGTCCAATCCCCTTGTTTAGTTATTATTTGTTTATATATTCCTCTAAAATCTTGCTGTAAATCATATCTGGAATTAACATCTAAGCTTCTTTTAAATGCTTTTAATAGATCCTCTTTATCATGTCCTGCTTCTATCCAGTCCGTTACATCCTTATTGTCCCCTAACGCCTTTAATCCTGGTAAATTTATAAATTTAAATGCAGGTCTATCCTGTTCATCATCCATTAAAGGTGGATTTAACTCTTCATATATTTTCTTTCCGTACTGCTCTCCAGCTTCTCCAGTGTCTTTTATTACATATATACATGAATACAACCCTTTAAGTACTGAAAAATCTTTAACTCCCTTTAATGAAGTTGATACATATTTATTATTTTTGAAAAGTGAATTTATTGTGTTGGCATCTTTTTCACCTTCAACTGTTATTAATATTTTCCCTACCCTTAACCCTTCTACAACGTTATATAAATTGTAAGGTATTTCATCAGCTCCTCTTGAATTAACAACCTTATCACCTTCAAGATGATAATAAGAACTGCATTTCTTTCCATCTGGTTGAATAAATTTTGCTTTATAATAAACAACTTCATTTTTCTCATTAACAAATGTAAATAATCCTTTAAGTTTATAACCTTTCTTAAATTCTGTCTTTTCAATTTGCCAGTTTATGTAGTTTTTTACTTTTTCAAATTCAAGCTCTTTATCACTTTTTTTATTTTCCATACCCAGATATTCTCTAGCGGCTTTATAATCAAAGCCTTTATATTTCATTATAAAATCTAAAGCGTCCCCTGATGTATTACATCCCCCAAAGCATTTCCATTGCCATTTGTTGTTGTCGGAGTTAAAGCGGATACTGAAGGATGGCGATTTTTCTGAGTGAAAGGGACAACATATTTTGTTATCCCTTGTGAATCTCTGTCCTACTTCTGTTTCTATTAATTGTCTTAAGTCTATATTTTCTAATTCGTTCATAGTTTAATTTTCCTTTCATCCATCTTTAAATCCATTTTGCCTTTCATAATATGTCATTTCTCTATTTAACTCTTTTTCAACTTCTAGCCCCTTAAAACAAAGCATTTTAAACAACTTTATAAATGCTTCTATGTAATAATCATCTTCTCTCTGAATTTCACCTTTGGCTCTTAATTCATCAATGTTATCTAAAATATGTTCAGCATTTTCCATTCTTTTTAGGAAGTTATTATATTCCTTTTGAGTCTTGGTCAAATTCATCACCTTCTTCAAAGTACCCTTTGTTCTTTAATAATTCGTAGATGTGATAATATAAGGATTTATATATCCTATATCCAGTTGTTTTTTTATCTATAAACTGAATATTTAAATCATATCTTGCCGTAAATGTTTCAAATGATCCTACTGCTGCAGTTGATGAATATTGACTTCTAAAATCTCCAGTTACTAATTTTTCATATCCATTAAGATCTTCAACGAACATAAAAGTTTTTGTATTATACATCTTAAGCCTTGCAAATTCATTTTCGAATCTATCTCTATCCTTTATGCTACTAATAAGCTCATCTACAGAATTTTTCTTTTCTATGGCTATATCATTGCTGAAATACCAATCTCTATTAACTCCTAAAGGCTTGGTTTCTTCATTTGAAGCTATGTAACAGCTATAATCTCCCTGGTCCAACTTTTCAACTTTATATTTTATTTTTTTTCTATCAAAATAATCTTTAATATGTTCCCATCTTTGTTCCCTGGTATCACATATAATTGTTAAATTTTTTAAAAGTATCTTTTGTTCTTTATCACTAAACTTGTACTTCATTTTTTCTCCTTGCTTCTTATCTGCTATAACTAATAACATCAGCTTCGCAGTAACGGTTTGTACATATTATTTTAATCATATCTTCCCCTTCAAAAGCTTTGCGTTGAGTGGTTCAAGAGAACTTTCGTCGCAACTATCACACTCAAACATTGCATAGCTATTAACTGAATTAGTATCTTGATAATTTTCTTCTGCTCTAAAACAGTTTTTTCTTTCTTTACATTCTTTATTAATACAAAATGTAATGTCTTTCATATATCAACATCCTTCTTTCCTGAAATGTTTTTGAATTGTTCACTAACCAATCCATGCAATGTTCTCAATTTCATCTGCACTCATATTCACATACTTTTCATGCCCTTTAATTGCTTCTTCTTCTGTTGAATATCCTTCAGCTATATTCCAACAATCTAAACCTTCTAACATTATTGCAGTTTCATAAGCCCCATATCTATAATCATAACTTTTAACTGTGCTTATTATATATCCATCTTCTCTTTTAGTTAAATCAATTCTATTTACCATATTTAATTCCCCTTATTTAATTTATTTTTATAAGCTTCTCTTCCTGCTGAATTATAGATTAATCCTACTTTGCTACAATTCTCCTTCTGATAACACCCACAACTTACGCTACTTTTTAAACACCTATGTGTCATATAAGTTATATTTCCACATGCACATTTACATTTCCAAACTACAGCTCTAGACACCCTTCTGTCTGTATAACCCATAACAGTAAGCCTTCCAAACTTTTTACCTATAATGTTATTTATTGCTTGTGCCATTTTACCCTCCGTTTGCTTCGTATTTTTTTCAAAGTGCGAACTACTACTCATTATCTACTTCTATTATTTCTTCACTTACAACAGCATAGAAATAAGGTTTGTAATTATATTTTTCTTGCCAAGCATAAAAAGCTTCATTTAATTTATCTTGCAGTTCTTCTTTATGCTCTTTAGTTACATCATCTAAATAATCTTCGGCAACTTCCCCCACATCTTCATAAGTTTTTTCAGCAATTCTCTCTAATACTTCATCTGCATCTATACCATAATTAAACACATTTTCACATATCCCAATTTTGAATTTCTTAATACCATCTATCGAAGCTTCATTTGTAGCTTCTCTTATAGCTTCTTCTCTGCTATCGCAAATACCACCTGTCCATGTATCACTAATTGTATTTAATTCATAAGTCCATTTTTTACTCATTTCTCATTCCTCCATCTACTTCACAATATTAATGAATTGTTCACTAAATTACTTTGTGTTTTCCCATTTCTCTATTACTATACCTTTAGAATTACAATCTCTACACCTTACCGCATAACTTTCTGCACCGTCTTCGTGGAAAATACTATTGCTAAAAGTTACGTTCATGCTTTTGCAATTAGGGCAATGTATTGCAGTCCCTGTAAATCCAAAAAATACATTTTTAATTCTTTTGAAATTCATAATTTTCTATTCTCCCTAATTAATGCGTAATATGTTCAAATTACGAATTAATCAATTTCACATCTTTAGGTGAAACTCTCATTATATATGGCAATTTTCCTGTCTTAGATAATCCAAAATCACCCATTCTTGAAGCCATAACAACAGTATATTTTTTACCTTCATACTCAACCTTTTCTCCAATACAAATACCGTTATATCCTACAATCCTCCCCGTATTTGTATATTCGTTTATTTCTATAAACCCTAAAGTTTTAATTCCATCTTCATTTTCATCAGCTTCAAACCATTTAACTTCTTCCATTTTTAACTTTCTATCCTTTCTATATATAACATTACTCTTCCTTCGCTAATTTCATAATTATTCGTTAGCCTTCCACGACAATATTTACTGTTTTTACCCAAGTTTCAAACTGTTCTCTTAAAATTTATCTTTTAACTAAAAATCAAACTCCCAAGTGTACAATTTAATTAAATCATCTTTAAACTTTTCTAATGCCATTTCAGCTATTTCTCTTGATGTAAAATATACATTGTTAGATTTATATGCAAAATCCCAATCAATCATTAATTCACTATATTGATTAGAAAATGCAATATAATATTTTTCAGAACTATCACACCAATTGATAACTTTTGTATTATGCTCCCAAGCAAACTTGTCCAACTTTCTCATTAAAGTTTCTTTAAAAGCAACATATTCGGCATAATTTTTGTTATTAAAATAATTTGCATGGATGAATTGCTCATCATCAAAATAGCCATTTAAATCTTTTAAATAATCAACCTCTCCTATTTCATTTTTAAAATAATACCTTTTACCAAGGTTAACTCTTTCGTAAGGATTTTTCGTCTCCTTAATTTCCTCAAAGTCAAGTTTTAATAATTCAGCCATACTAAAACTTCTTGTTATAGTTGTTAAATTACCTTCTTCTACTTCAAAGACTTCATTTATATCCTTACAAAAATACTTTTTACCTTCTGCTTGTAAATCTAATTCTGTTATTTTCATTATCTATTTTCTCCACTTCTATTTTTATGTTTTTAAAGTAAATCAAAAGCCTTTGAAATAATTCCAATCACTTTTATTTCAAATTTGCCTATCTTTATTTGAATATTTCCTATGAAAAGTATCGCTAATATGATTAAAAATAATTCTTGCATTACACTCCCCCTAAAAAATCATATTTTATATAAGAGTTAATTATATAACTCTTATATATTTCATTTCTATTCACCTACATTGAATATTGGGTTTACTCCACTTCCATTAACTGTGCTTAACTTTCCGTCCCATTTTTCAATAGCCATTTTCATAAGCATTTCTTTAGTTAATGATTTAGAAATTTCCTCATTTTTAATCTTTTCTGTTTCAGCATTTATTCTAGCTGTTTCCTGTTCTAGTAATGCTTTCTCTTGATTTAACTTTTCAGCCTCAAGCTCTTGTGCCTTTTGAGTTCTTGCATTAATTGAATTTTGAATACTTTCAGAAACTCTTGTAGCTGGTAATGTAGCACTTTCTACAAATATACCTAACTTACCTAACTCTTCTCTTAATGCTTCTGTTAACGCCTTATTAACCTCTGCTTTCTTTTCTAAATGTGCTTCAAGAACCGTATATCTTGATAACACTTCATTAGCTATAGTTTTTATTTTACTTCTTAGATTTGTTGAAATTACAGTTTCTCCATTAACACCTCTATACTTAGTGAAAATATTTGTTACTTGATTTGCATCAAAATTATATTGCATTTCAAAATCTACATTTACAACACCATCGCTGCAAGTTAAATCAAAGCTTTCATTATCTTTTGATCCAGCTCTTTCATCTTGACTCATTACAAATGTTTCTGTTGCTACTGAATATAAAGTAACCTTTTTCGTTGGGCTTACAATATGCCATCCTTGTGTTAATATTTCATCTTTTATTCCACCATTCATTGAATATTGGACTCCTACATATCCAGCCGGTATCTTTTCTGTCATCATAAAAGTACCTGCTACCCCTCCTATTAGTATAATTCCTGCTAAAACTCCACCTAGTGTCTTACTCATTTTCTTTCTCCTTTTTATCTGATATATTTTCCTTAAACTTATTAAATGATTTACTTGCTAAACTTCCTATTCCACCAAAAAGAAATGAAAGAAAGAAGTAAATAATAATCATAAAAATTAAAATTAATATATAAAAAACTATATTCATATATCCCCCCTAACAAATTTGTAAATACATAGATAATTGCTAATGCTATTGTAGTTCCTACCATAATAGCTATATCTTAATAATTCATACTTTTTATCCATTATTCTCCTCAAAAGGGCATATCCCCATCATCTACTGGTGTCATATCTCCAAAACCTTCATCTGAGTTATCTTGTGCACTCCAACTTTGATTGTTTGCGTTATTATTTCCTACAAACTCAAAATTTTCTATAATTACATCTGTTGTATATCTTCTTATCCCGTCTTGTCCTTCATAACTTCCAGTTCTTATATTTCCTGCAAGTGCTATTTGTCTACCTTTTGTAAAGTATTGAGCAATTGTTTCTCCAGTTTTCCCAAATGCTACACAATTTATAAAATCAGTTTCATCTTTTTTAAAAGCTCTTGCTACTGCAACTGTTATTCTGCAAATTGCAGTCCCGTCGCCCGGCGTATACTTTAGCTCCGGGTCTTTAGTAAGGCGCCCAATAAGCACTACTTTATTCATTAAACGCAACTCCTTTCACCATTTCTTTGACATCTTTAATGGCTGAAACTATTAGCTTTAAATTCTTCAATCCAGTTCCATTAATCTCTTTATCAATTAAAAAATTCAAAGCTTTTTCTACGTTCGGGAAATATCCCACAGTTGTTTTTGTAGGCTGCCCAAAATTCTTACTTTCTTTATTCTTTACAACTCCATGTTCATATAAAACAATATTTAAAGTATCAACTGATTCTAATGAATATTTATCATTAATTATCATTTTCCTTTTCCCCTTCTTTTTCATGTTTCTTTCTCCAATCTCTTAAGAGCTCTTATTAATACAAGTCCTATTTCACTTAACTCTCTATCTGTTAACTCATTTTCAACTTTATTAAATAAAGCCTTTATTGCCTTTGCTGGTTCCATTTATTTCTCCTAATATTCAATGTGTGTCTCATATAAATAACTTGCTTCTAAATCTGCTGTATGGAGCAATACTCCCCATCTATTTTTGGTCCAGCATCCACTTACTGTGTTCCAGTTTTCTTTTGGTTCATATCCTCCCATATGGGATCTTATTGCATACATTTCGTCAAGGGTTAAATTTATAAAGCTGCTTAATATAATTATTGATTTTTCTCCATGTCCCAATGGAACTTGATCATCAACTTTATAAAAGGGAACTTTCTCCCATTTTCCTGTAACTTCATTCTTTTTATTTCTAGTGCTCGTTACATAAAAATTAACTTTGCATAAATCGTGAAGCAATCCACAAATAATTACACTTTCTAAAGGCATATTTAAATCTGTATAATGCTCTGCTTTAGCCTTTAAAACTCTATATACATTTAAGCTATGTTGTGCAAGTCCGCCTTCGTAGTTGCTGTGATACATTGTGCTCGCTGGAGCAGTAAAGTAATCATATTTACATAACCATTCAATTAATTTATCAATTCCTGGTCTTTTTACAGTTTCTAAAATACTAATAATCTCTTTCTTATTAGCTTCAATCTTTGCTCTTATTTCTAACTCTGTCATAATACTTAGCTCCTTCTAATAATTGATGTACCACTTTCCTCTAATCTCTTCTATGCTTAAGTATTCAATTAACCCCTCATTACTTATGTCCTGGTAGTATTTTTTATTACTATCTAAACTCTCTATTTCCTTACCTTCTTCATAAGCTTTAAATGCTTCCTCAAAAGTGTACTCTTTTCCTTTTAAAGTATATGTGTTATATAAATTAACACCCTCGTTCTCATTAAAATCTAGGACTCCATCTTCTCTAAGCCTTATAAAACTTATAGGTGATACTTCATTTACCCAAACTTCACCTTCTTTAATTGTTTCAATTACTTCCCTAAATGTTTTCTTCATGTTATCACCCTTTACTATCTCAAAATCTTGCTCTTTAAAGCATAATCCCTCTAAGCCTTTTATATGCCAACGGTATTCTCCAAACCATTCATTGAATTTTAATTCACCTTCATAAATTTTCTTCCCAACTTCTAATTTAGTTAATCCTAAATCATTACTGCATCTAACTTTCATCTTATTTCCTCCTAAAATGGCAGTCTCCAATTTTCACTTTCTAAAAACTTTAAATCTTCAAGAACTTTCTTAATTTCTTCAAGATTAAGAGTTATCATTTGAAAGTCTTTTGTAATTTCTAGAACTGGATCATCATCTTTATCAAACTTTAGAAAACTTCTAAATCTATCCTTTTCAACATATCCTTCTATAAAATCATGAGCTTCCATTAATTTTATAAAATCTCTTTCTTCTATAGCACTGTCAATTATTTGTTTTATTTTATCTATAGCAATGTCAACTTTAGCCATACGTCCTCCCTTTACAGGTCGCTTAAACTTAATATCTTACTAACCTTTTTGATTGATTTACAATAATCACAGACACCACATCCAACAGGCTCAACTTTTCCTTCTTTAATTGCCTGGAATCTTTCGATATAAAATTCCATCTCTTGTAGTTTATTATCTGTATAACCCTTATCAATTCTTATAACGGCCTTATCTGGAATATCTTCTTTAGTTATGGCTATTATATATGGAATTAAGTCAACTCCAAATTGTTGTTTAATCAATTCTCTATAAACTGCCATTTGCTCTATATATCCATATTGCTCTATGAAGTTAAGTCCACTATATTTCTTATAAATCCCTTGAGTGGTTTTTAAATCTCCAAAAAAACCTTTATTAATATTTAATATGTCAACCATTCCACGCCATTTAACACCAAATATTTCCCCTTGAATTATTACTTCCTTTTCTCCCTGTAGAAAGTTATTGCAAACTTTATCTTTACTTAAAGTCTTTATCATCTTATCTGCAACTTGATAAGCACTTTTAAGTTGACCTTTTGTAGCTCCTCTAGAGCTGAATAATCCTGGATTATCTGTCTTGAACTGTTCTAGAGTTCCTTCACTCCAGGCATGTATATATTTACCTAATAAGAAAGCTTCATTATCAGCTTGTCTATATTGGCCCTTTACTTTTGCTAGAGCTTTAGCTTCACATTGTTTGAATAGTTTATATTGTGAAACTGAAAAAGTATTTAAATCAGCTTCTGGGGTATAATAATTTTCTTTAGAAATCTCTATCATTTTCTTCTACTTCCTCAAATTCAGCTTCAACGATATCTTCTTTATCATCATCCTCAATGGTTCCAGCATCTTCAAGTTCTTTTTCAATTTCTGATTTTTCACTTTCTACAGGCTCATTCTTAAATTCCATACCCGAAGATTCTTCCCATGCTTTTCCTTGTTCTATATTGTCAAAATCTAATTCAATATGTTTGCATAATCTTCTTAATACAGTTTTCTTAGCCATTTCTCCGAAACTTTTGGTCCACGCTGATCCATTTTTCGACTTAGAGAAGTTATCTCTTATGTATTCAATCTCAGCTTTACTCATAGTTTCATAAGCCATGCTTCCGTCTTTGTAGTAAACTACAGCAAATGCTCCAATAATATTGCCAGTATTAAAAGGCACAGGCTTGAAATTAATATACTGCTTTCCACCGTCAATAACTTCTTCAAAAAAATCCCCCTCCCTTACAAGTTTTGCGTATATATCCTTGATTGGATTTATACTATATTTTTTACAAAGTTTTTCTTCGCCCTTATAATCAGTCATAAATTGAGGTTGTCCCCCGTACGTTATTACATAGCATTCTTTGTTGAAGAAATCTAATCCTAAATATGCTCCTTTCATCAGGCACCTTGCTAAATTAAACTCTTGCCCTTTCATTTTTGTTATATCTAAATCATTTAAAACTGCTAGCGCATTTTGTTTGAATCGTAAAGGATTAAAGTTTTTAGGTAAAGCTCCTGATTCTCTCTCTAACATAGTTGCAAGCATATTATTAGTTTGTTTTAATACTACGTTTTGCAATTGATTATTTACTGCCATACTTCTTCACACTCCTTCTTATATTGCTCCATACAATTTTCACAGATAAAAAGATCATTAATTTCATAATAGGTATCTCCTAAGAATATCCCGTAACCACAATCGCTACATTCATAAACTTGCTTAGTATTTTCTTGCTCATATCTATAATCATAAACACTTTCCATTCTTTATTTATTTCCCCAATTTAAATAATATTTTTTAGCTTCTTCTATAGCTTCTATATATGAAATTCCTTTTTCATCAACCAACTGGTGAGCTAGTTTAGCTACTTCTAAAATATAATTATCTATCATTTTTTCTCCTAAAATTTTATTGCAGCTTCTCTTAAAGCCTTCTTTGCATCTGCAAAAGTTTTGAAGCTTCCTATGTATTCGAATTTTTTTTGTCCTTTAGAAATTCTACATACCCATCTATCTATAGAAGCCTGGTATCCTATTCCTGGTATCCAGCTTTTCTTAGCAATAAACATATTCATTCTGTCTATTACTTTGCTTTTATATTTACTTAAATAAATAATACTTTCTTGTCCATGTTCATTAACCTTTAATGCCCATCCATTGCTCACAGTAACAATAATTGCTTGTCTATTTTCATCTGCAAACTTTCCTACGATTGATCCTATTTCCTTTGTTCTTAACTTGCATTCATCAACAAATTTTGTTTCTGTTATTTCTCCATTTTTATCAGTAAATCCAAGGTGTTTTCTATATTTATTGCAGGTTATAGAATTACTACCATCGGGAAACACAAACTTACTTAGCTCTATCCATTTACAATCTTTGCATTCCATTTACTTAATCTTCTCCTTTGCTCCTTGCAAATATCTGCTTCCAATCTTCGACTAACTTCTAAAGCTCTTTCATCAGTCAGCCCATATTCATCAATAACTTTATGAAGTTTCTCTCTTAATTCTTTCATGATTACCTCCTAATTTTCTTTATTCCCTTTAACCCAACATCTTAGACATTTATTCATTTTTTTATTTCCTCCTATTTAATTTGGTGTTTTAGATAACTTGATTCCTTCGATAACGCCTAAAACAAACATTTTTTCTTTATTAGATAAATCATCATTAATTTTTTCTAATAAATCTTTAATTTCTTGTTGTTTCTCTTTCATTTTTCTACTCCTTTCAACTTTTTTCGACAAAATAATGTTAATCTTTTTTCGATTAAATGTCAAACGTTTTTCGATAATTTTATCGATTTTCGATAATTTTATTGTTTTTTTATGTTTTTTAGATTATTATAAATTTCGGAGGTAATATAAAATGAATAAAAGACTTAAAATGATAAGAACCGAATCACGCTTAAATCAAGCTGATTTTTCAAAAAGATTGGGAATGGCACAATCTACTTATGCGGCTTTAGAATCAGGAAAAACTAAAATAAGAGATAGACATATAAATCTAATATGTTCTACTTTTAACGTCAATAATGATTGGCTCATTACTGGTAAAGGCGAAATGTTTAAGGAAGATTTGGTCGAGCAAGTCGGAGTAGAAGTTGCTAGATTATTCTCCAACGGAGACGATTTGACAAAAAAATTAATATTAGGGCTATCAGAACTTGATGAATCTGAAATTGAAATAGTAAAAATACTTGTAGATGGTCTCATAAATAAAAAGAAGCAGTCTTAACTGCTTCTTTTTTCATTTATTCTATTGGTTTCCTCAATTATCGCATTTACTAATCTTAAAATCTCTATATCTTCTAAAAGTTCTAAGTTGCTTATTATATTATTTTTAATGTTTTTTATTTTTGATTCATTCATTATTTTATATCCATCCTTTTTAACTTAATCTTTGATATATTAGAGTTTTTCTTCTCTGAATGTATTATAATACAAAAAAATATTCCCTCCAGGAATATTTCGACAAAAAAATTTCAAATTGTGGTAATTCTATGTAATTTCTTAATTCTATTGTAAAATGTCATAATTTAATTAAAATTATACCTATAAACACTATTTTCCACGTCATATTATGGCGTATTTTGTCGAAAAGTTTTTAAGGGGATTAATGATTAAAAATGCTCGAAATAAAAAGAAAATAACTCAACTAGAATTATCAAAGAAGTTAAATGTATCTCAATCTTACATGTCTAAGATAGAAAATAGAAAAACAAAGACTATAAGTGTAGATTTAATATTAAATCTGTCTTCAATATTAGAAATAGATCCAGTAGACTTGTTTATTTTTCTTGCTAATTTATATGATTATGGAAAGTAATACTTACTAATTTAAATCAGGTATCTTTGGACTGGCTCGCTGGCAGGACAAATTCAAAATACAATTTCAATTTAGAAAGCAAAGAAAATAAAGAAGTCGTAATAAAGCTATATGAAGCCTTAAAGGATTTTAAAATAGAAAAAAAATAAAGCGTGTCTTTATAGCAAGATACGCTTTTTTGTGGATAAATTTAAAAAAATATTTTTTTCTGTTGATAATTTTTGGAATATAAGCTACAATTATGCCTATAAAACAAAAAAATAGATGAACAAATAAAATTAAATATAAAAAAGTACCCTTTAAGTTGTCTATCGCCAAACAGTTCAACTTAAAGGGCTCACACCTAAGAAGGCTTTTTAACTTATAAATTATGTATTTATTATATATATAATGCTTAATTTAGTCAAGTTATAAAAGCCTTCTTAGGAAAACTTTTTTATATTGTTTTTTAAGGAGGTATTTTTTATGGAAAAAAATATTAAAGCAGATTCAACAGTAATTAAAAGAGTGGTTAAAGAAGCCAAATATGCACAAATTGATAATGACTTAATAAACAATAGAGAATTATCATTTAAAGCTCTTGGTATTATGACCTATATATTATCTAAACCTGATGATTGGCAAATATATATATCTGATTTATGTAGAGATAAAGACGGTGAAAAAAGTATAAGAGCTGGCCTAAATGAATTAAAGGATAAAAAATATATGCAAAGATATAGAGTTTACGACATGGATACTGGGAAAGTTCATCACTGGGAAACCTTAGTTTCTGAAACTCCATTTGAAGATTTTGAAATAATTTCTTCTGTTAAAGAAAAATATTTTAAAGATACAGAAGGTAAGATTGTTAATAAAAAAATAAAAATAAAATCTTTTGAAAGAAGTATTCCAATCGTTATAGAAAGAAAAATTACACTACTTTCCCAAAAAGGCAAAGTAGAAAATAAAAATAAAAATTTTCTACTTTCCCAAAATGTACAAGTAGAAAACCTACAAGTAGAAAACGCAGGACAACAAATACTAAATCCTTTTACTAACACTGATCCTTTCACCAAAACTGATATTAGTAGTAATAGTAAGGGAGAAAACTCCCATCTCTCTTTCCAAAACAGATATGAAAAAATTATAGGTAAAAAATTAGGAGCAACAACTTTACCTAAATTCCAGGATCATATTAAAAACTTTAGAGCAGATCTAATCGAATCTATTTTAGTATATGCAGAAGAAACTAACGCTAGAACTTACCAATGGTTCGAAGATAGAATAAATGATTGCCTAAGAAAAGGAATTACTACTGGAGAACAATTTACTGATGATATTAATGCCTATAGAGAAAAACAAAGACAAGCTAAAAATAGAGCAATAAAAGAAAAAGAAGAAGCTAAGAATTTAGATAATGCTATCGAAGTAGCAAAAGAAAGAGAACTTTCTGCAATAATTAATAGAGAAATAGACCTAACTGCGGCTGAAGAAGTTCCAGAAGTAAAACAATTATTGGTTGACATTGTTAGCACTACTGAATTTAACGCGTGGATAGTTCCTAACAAATTTTTGAGGCTTGATGATGATATTATCTTTTTATGTAGAAATAACCTTACTAAGGGAGTAATAGAGAGAAAATATAAGGATAATATATTAAGTGTGTTAAGGGATAATGGGATTACTGGTGAACTAATCTTAGAAGTAGAAAGAAATTAAGCAAAAGATACTAAAAAACGCAATAGTTTAAATATAGTTTACATATTGTTTAATATATGGTGTTCGCGGTGTGTTACAACCATATTTAAACTATTTATTAACTATATTTAAACTACTTTTAAACCGAAACAAGAGAAAACAAATAAATTTAGTTGGTATTTTGTTAAATTGTTGTTGACATATAATTTAAAATAATGTATTATGTAATCAAGGTAGTTGATATTTAAACAATAAATCAACCCAATACAAAGAAAAATTTAATATTTTATGGAGGGATTTGCTTATGAAGAAAAATGTTCAAATAATTGGCCTTGATTGTGGGCGCGGTTTCACCAAAGGATACACAGAATTTAACGGAATAGTAAAGGAATGTTGCTTTAAATCAATAATAGGAGAAGGCAGAGAAATAGAATTAAGTGGTTTTAATGCTCCAATTATGATTAATTATGACAACGAGGATTGGTTTATAGGATTACTTGCTGAAAAAGAAAGTCAAACATTGGCGAGAAATAATAAGGATAGTAAAGTATCAAATACAGTACAAGTGTTAATAGCTGCTGCTCTAAGTGAATTAGCTATAGAAGATACAGTTAAAATAATGATGGCAGTTCCATATAAGTCTTTTAGAAAATCGGTACTAGCTGAAATAGTTGAAGAATATAAAGGTAGGACTTTTAAAGTTAAAGATAAGATCAATGGTTATTTTAAAGAAGTTAAGATTAAAGATATAAGCATATGCAGAGAAGCTGATGCAGCTTTATACTGGAAACTTAAAGATGTTGATACTTTATCTAAACCTGTAGGGATTGTTAATATAGGTTTTAGAAGTACAGAGCTTGCATACTTCGATAAGAGCCTTACTTTTATAGATAAGAAGTCTGACACAATAGAGTTCGGTAATAGATCTGTAATGAATAACGTTAAAGATAAGTTGTTAAATAAAGGAATTATAAAAGATGTTAATGAAATTGATACATCTGATGATTATAATGAACTTAAAGAGAAAGCCTATAGGTTAGCATCTGAAAATATAGATCAGTTAATAGAGGATAGATGGATAAACCTTGATGAAATGGATATATTCTTAGCTGGAGGAACTTCTTTAAATATGAACTTTGATGAAAGATTTAAAGTTATAGAAGATGCGCAAATGGCTACAGCTAAAGGGTGTTGGCTTGTAGGGACAGAAAGATTTTAGGAGTGATAGACATTGAAGAAAACAACAAGTTTCCATTTAGAAGAAGATATTCTTAATGAAATAGAAGCATATAAAAAAGAATACAATTTAAGCAGTAGAAATGTAGCTTTAGAAAGAATGTTACTGGAAAGAAGATTTTTAAGAGTTGCACCTATACAAAAAGAAGTTGCAACAGTTCCAGCAGAAGTTAAAGTAAAGGAAGAAAAGAAAAATTCTATTTTAAAGAAAAGTATAAATAAAGCTTTTGATGATATGGCTGATTAAAAATAAATAAAAAAATAAGGCGGCAACATATGTTACACACCTACTTCGCAACTAGAGTATAACATATTTTGCTATGCCTTTCAATAAGGAGAGTAAAAAATGAACACAATAATTATTAATGGAGTAACTTTAGAAACTATTTTGGGGGTTTTAGTAGCTTGGGCAAAGGCTATATTATTGCATGCTATAGCAGTAATTGTAATAATAGCAGTGATAGCATTAGTGCTAGATTATTTTAGATTGAAGACTAAATCAAATTAGTTGGAGAGTTATAATGTGGTGCTATAGACTTGAAATGGATATAAAATTAAAAGATGGAGAAGTTACAAGAAATGCAAAGATGAATATCGTAGCTACAAACTTCGATGCAGCAATGCAAAAATTAAATACTTTGAGTGATAAACAAAATATTGAAATATTAAAGCTAGAATGTATTGATGAATTTTCAGTATTGATTGCATAAAAATAAAAAAAAGGCTAGTAAGTAAGATGTATATATCTCACCTACTAGCCTTGAAATTATTTCTTAATAGCTTCTAAGAATACCCCAGTAAAGCCTTTGGCTTCTAATTGTCTTTTCCTTTCTTCTGCATTTTCTCTATCTTTATAACTACCAGCCACCACTCTATAGTAAGTTTCACCTTGATTATTTGATACTTGAGTAGGGGCTTCTACTACTTTCTTATTAGCAATTGCTTCTGCTATAGTCTTCCCGACCATATCAGGTCCTAATTTTTTATATAAAGCAACATCTTCAGTTGCTTCAACAAAACAAACCTCTATGATCATTGACTTCATCTTTGTATTTTTTAATTCATATAGTCCAGTTCTAACTTTTTGACCTCTATTTCTAAAGCCTAATGAAGCTAGTTGACTTACAACTCTTCCAGCAACATCATTTTCAGAGTAAACACATACCTCTGTTCCTAATGCTCCATTATAAGAGTTATAAGCATTATTAAAGTGTATTGATACAAATAAATCAGCACCCCAGTTATTAGCTTTATTAACACCATAACTTAAATCTGCAGATGAACCTGAAGTTGAATCTGGTGGAGTAACATCTAATACGGTATGTCCTAATTGATTTAAATATTTAATCACAACATCTTTTATCAATCTATCTTCTTTTAATTCATCTATTAAAGCACTTGCTCCAGTTATCTTTGGACAATGCCCTCCTCTTACCGCTATTTTCATTTTAATTCCTTCTTTCTTTTGTATTATTTTTTATTTCTATAACATTATTTTCTATGTTATTTATTTTTGTAGAAAATTCATTCATAAGTAATCTATTACTTTCTGCTAGTTCGCTATTAGCCTCAAGGAGTTTTTCGTTTACTTCTCTATTTTTTTCTATAGATAGTATAAGCATATCTCTCTCTTTATTACTTCTTTCTCTTATTTCAGCGTCTACGATAGCTTTTTCCTTATCTTTCTTATTTATATACCAGCCAAAAGCTCCTACCATTACCGCAGGAAAGCCAATTGTGTTTATCAATTCTACAATCACATTAGTATCCATTTTTTTATCCTCTCATTTTTAGTAAATTTTTATTTTTTTGTATATAAAAAAGACTACTTATTTCTAAGCAGTCTTATAGTTAATATTATTTTGCACATATATAGTAATAACCTACTTGATTTTCTATATCAGGTACAGAAACTTCTATATCGTCATCGGTCCTAGAAGTATTGAACTTTTCATAAAGTTCTGGATAATCATTGCTATTAATAGCTTGTCCGTTAGCTCTTAGCCATGTGTTAGTTCCATCTTCAAAACTATCTCCACAATCATATGCTAACTGTTTCAATTCTCCTACCATTCTAGGGTACATTTGAGTAACTTTTTCTAATTCTAGCCTAGTTACTAATTCCGAAGTTGTGTGATGTGTTACTTTGTACGGAAATACCTTGTTTGGAAGATTATTGCGCCCAACATTTTGGTTTAAATGCGGGGTTTGAGAAGATGACCAAACGCTATTAGTATAACTACTATCTGTAGCATATGCTAATCCTATTCTAACATTGCCTCTTACTGTCTTTGGTTCGACAATAAATCCAAATCCTACAGTTTGGTTAAATTGTTTGTCTACTTGTATTCTAATACATTTGCAACCAACCATGTCTATATCTTCAACGGTATATGATTTTTGAAAGCCAGGTGCTTGTATTACTGTATTCCCATTGTTAATTACAAAATATGTAGCATTAATAGTATCTCCTACTTGTGCATTAGCGATAGGTACTATTAAACTAGCCACACGCTTGTTTATTTCAGAAAATTTATTATGAACAGTAACAACATAATGATTATTGTTAAATACTTCATATCTTCTACTTGTTGAACCAATTTCATTAAATGTTGCTATAGTAAAATCTCGTGTAACAGTTGGACTATAAAAGTTAAAATCATTCTTTTTAGTGAAGTTATTATCTTGATTTTTTTGAACCTTTTCATCTAGCACTTCTTTAATAGTTTTATTTGTACTGCTATTAATATTAATATTATCTGAATAAATAGTTATTTCATTATTACTAACAACCAAATTGTTAATTCTTTTAGCTATAGTTGTAGGAAGCATATTGTCATTAAGTTTACCATTACTATCAAGCTTTGCTATCTTGTTGCCTTGTCCAGCACCGCCAACATTTGAAGTATCAGAAGTATTTACCTTCCCATCTATAGCTTCTTTCATATTAATATTGCTACCAGTATGATATTCAATATTTGCGGCAACTACAGTAACATTTCCATCAGCTCCTGGAGCAACATTATTTACTTTTTTTACTGTTCCATTTCCAACACTCAAAGATAAGAAATCTCTATCGAAGTCATTATTTGTTTGTCCAGAAGGTCTACCTTTGTAAATATGAATAGAACCATCGCTAAGCGTAACAATATCTCCCCTATTAATTTGCCCTACTCCACTACCTATCATAGATAAAGCATTTTCTTTGTTTGTAGCTGGAATTACTTCATTTAGTGCTATAGCAGGAATTAAACTTTCGTCTAACTTACCATTGCTAGATAGTTTTACTAATTTACTAGCATTATCATTACCGCCCACGGAAGTAGCTTGGTTGACAGTATTATACGCATTAATAGCTTTTTCAAACCCTTCTTGAATGCTTAATCCTTGACCAATTATTAAAGTTTTGCCTACATAATTAGTGGAATTAGGCTGCAATCTGGTTCCCACTCTAGGCATACCTCTGTCCCCTCCAGACGCTATTACATTAGCGTATCTTGCTTCGTGCCACACCATGCCTTTTGCACCAACCATAAAATAAATGTTTTTATCGAAAATCCTATTAATTGGAATACTTATAATTTTGCTACATGATATTTCGCTATAAGTGTTTTCTGTAGCCACTGCAGTTCCTTGAACAATTAAATGTTCTATGACAGTATTATCATTTACACCAACAGTTCCAACATTCACACCGACTATTTCTGTCCCAACTTCTATATTGTCCCCAAGTCCAATAATTAGCTTATCCACGAACGTGTTTGCTGAAACACTGAATGAAGGTGTTGCTGAATAAATATTCGTTCCAGGAGACGGTTCAGTTGCTCTAGTATTGTTAATAGTAGACAAAATTGCAGTATTTAAATAACCATCTTCAAAAAATATTTTTTTAAAGTTATTTGAAGATGTAAAGTTATTAAATTCACTTGTTCTAGCCATATCACTTAATCTTTCTTTTAAACTAGAACCTTTTCCTACAATAGCTACTTTCCCAAAATAATTACTGGTGTTTGGAGATACTCTGTTTCCTGGAGATGGCATATTACTACCGCCCATTACATTATAGCCAGTCCCACTATTCCACAACATGCCTTTAGCTCCAACCATAAAATAAATATCTCTATCAAAACTTCTATTAACAGGCACAATTACTACCTTGCTAGAACTTAACACACTATATCTATTTTCTTCAACTTGTCCAACACCTCGTGTAATTAAATGCTCTAATACAACGTTATCTGTGCTTATTGTACCTACATTTATGCCAGTTACAGTTGACCCTATATCGGAATCTTCTTTTAATCCAATTACTATACTTGCTACATAAGTATTGGCTGGAACAACCAACTCTTTAACTCCAGAGTATTGATTTTCCTCGTTCATGTGCAGAGTTGCGTTCTTGTTATCTACGTATTTTAATACTGTATCCTTAATATAAATGTCTTTAAATATATTTTCTCCATCAAACGTGTTATTTAATGTTTGACTTGCTAAATCAGATATATCTATATCAATATCGCCAAGAGAACCATCGGCTCTCTTAGCTTTTAAAGTCTTAGTGTTAGTTGCCTTATCTTTAGAGTATAGAAAGCTAGAAATGTCTCTAGCCTTTGCTTTATTCCAAAGATCAAGCAGGATGCTCTTTATTTGTTCATAATTTCCTATACTCATATTTCCTCCATTTATCTAAACAATTCCTTGATAGCTGTTACTTCTTCTGGTGTCATATATGTTGCTATTTCAACAGGTCTGCCTCCGTTTGAGCCAAATGTCATAGTTATACCTGTTGTGCCTCCTTGATTAACTACAACATTTATATTGCCTTGATTATCTGGTGTTCCATTATGAATTTTCTTTACACTCTTTGTAGCTTCTTCATTTAAAGCGACCAAAGCATCATCAACTGTAGCTTTAGTTGCTCCTGCTATTTGTTTACCATAAGCAATATTTGTAGCTTTAAAAGCTTCTGTTAAGTTAACATCTTCAGTTTGTCCATCCGCTCTTGTTATTTGAAGGTTTTTATTGTCTGCTTTTAATGTAATATTTGAAACTTTTTTGTCTAGTTCTTCTTTTACAGTTGTATTTTGTCCATTAGTGTATTTAATATGTTCAGCCCTAACGGTAACATCTCCATTTGCTCCAGGTGTTTGTCCATTAACACTAAACACAATTCCATCTTTATCGTTTAACGGTACAAAAGCTTTTGTTAAATTATCTTGATGCCCAGCTTTATCTACGCATAAGTATCTTGTTGTCTTTCCATTTGCTGTAACTACAACTACATCCCCGTTTTGGAACTCTAATCGGTTTAAAACATCATGTGTGAAAGCACTTGCTGTAACATAATCATTAATAGCTATAGCAGGTAGCATTTCTTTATCTAATTTTCCTTGGCCATTTAATCTGGCTACCATATTTGCGCTACCAGTTCCACCAGTTGCAGTAGTTTCTGATTGTAATACATATTTAGAACTATCTGCTTGTGTATTTCTTAATTTTTCAGCTAAAGAAGATATACTTTCTCTACCAACTAAGAATAATGCCAACATATTATCTGGTGCATTATAACCAGTCCATGTTATATGACTATTTTGTGTAGTTGGAGGCTCCAATGATAGATTTACAACATCATCAGTGTGGTCAGTAGGTATATCTGTAATGACTTGAACTTTTTTACCTACACATTGAACTATGAAATACACTTCATCTGGAAATTCATCATCAATAATAATTTTAGCACACTTAACGTTTTGATTTTTTATAGTACATTGTTGCACTGTAGATGAGATAAGTGCATCTACATGATATGCTTTAAATACAACATCGTCATTTTTAGTATTTCCCTTTTTTATAGCCCATACCTTCCAATTTGTTTGCTCATTAACATTTAATGTGTTATCGACCAACACTAATAAATGGTGAACATATCTATCTACAAAGCTGTTAGATGTAATGCTTCTGCAACCGGAATATCTATCAAGATTATGTGCTCCATTTAATCTTCCAATATGTAGATTATTTACACTGCCGGCATCATCTACTGACACATCCTGTTTAAATTTCGTTCTTTCATCTATAGAGGCTAGGTTACTTAATTCAGCTTCCAGTTCAAGTGCTGGAGTTTGTGCATTTGTCGCCTTAATTTTCTTACTTGATTTATCATAACTTATTCTTTCAATATCTCTTGCTTTTGCTTTATTCCATAGGTCTCTAGCTATATCTTCAAGCTGACCATGTTTTACTATATGATTTGACATAAATTTCTCTCCTTTAATTAAATAAATTTTTAATATTTTGAACTTCTTGATCCGTCATAAAGTTAATTGTCCCTCTAACCACACCAGAACTATCAATAAATTCATACCTAGTCTCATCACTAGATACCCTAACGCTTGTTAAAGCATTAGTATTATTTCCTCCACCGCCAGCTCCTCTGTTATAGCACAAAAATTCTAAGTATTCTTCAATACGCGAGTTTGGAACCGGAAGTGAATTTAAATTTGTATTCCTTCCAGAAATATAATTTAAAAATTCTTCTGAACGAGAGCCTACAAAGCTAGGTAAACTTGCTAAATCTTTAGCCATTTAATCACCCCCCTAAGAAGCTAAAGCGTCAATTTTCTTTTCTAGTAATTTTATTTTTTCTTCTAAGCTTTCTATTTGTTTATCTCTTAATAAAACTTCTTCTTGTAAAGCTCTTGCAACAATGCTTGTATATGCAGTTATATCAAATGCTAAGCATTCCTTTTCACCTATTTTCTCTTTTGTTATAGGGTCGAAGTCAACAATAGTACACTCCCTAAGCATATATTTACCTATATGGCTATCTTGTATATCCTGTGCAATAAACCCAAAATTATTTTCTTTCGCACCTTTATAGTTATATGTGGCAAACCTAAACTCTCTAATAAAATCAATGAATGTTTGTTTTTTTATTTTAGAATTAAGTCCTATTACATCTACTTCACTTAAATATTCAATATTCTCTTTTAAGTTTCTATCAGACATTTGAGATAAAGTTCCTGAACACAATAAAGTTGAACCATCATTTTGAAGTCTATATGTATAATCCGATGTACTAGCTTTTGAGTTATGAAAATCAACATACTTTCCAATTTCCATAACACCTTGATTATTTACTAAAGGTATTATTTCCCATCTTTTATTATTTTCATGCCCTCCAACATGAAACCCATTAATATGAAGAGTATGAACATCATAAAATTTTCTTGTTGGCACTCCAAGATAGCCACCTTCATTTCTATGAGGCACTATACCACCACTTCTAGTCATAAGCCATTCTGAACCATCAGCAAAAATTGTTGGGATTCTTGCACCATTTACGACTGGATCAGAAGAATATTCAAACTGTACCGCACCGACTTGTGGTAATGTATAACTTATAGAAGCGCTACCATTAAATGATCGTGTTGCACTCCCTATTGTAATATTTCTTGCATTTTGTAGCCTTGTAGCTGTATCTGCATTACCTTGAACATTACCAATAACCTTAGAAGAACTTCCCATAATCAAATTACCAGTCATTGTCCCACCAGTTAAAGGAAGATAACTTTTTAATTTATTCTCTAATAGAGTTAAAAATGCGCTAAGTGTACTGTTTCCATGCTTAACAATATCAGAAGAAGTGTGTGGGTAATAAATATCACCAGTTGCACTTTGAATTTCTATTTTATTTATAGCCATTTTATCCCCTCCTTTAAGGAACTACCTTGAAAAATAATTTAACTTGTTGAGCCGTATTGTAACTAGTTCCAACTCTTACTGTTTCTCCAGTATCTCCCTTATCGCCCTTTGGCCCTTGTGGGCCAGTTGCTCCTTGTAAACCTCTAGGCCCTTGTGTCCCAGCATCTCCTTTAACACCTTGTGGCCCTTGGGCTCCAGTAGCTCCTCTTTCTCCTTGCGGACCTTTAATGTTAACGCTAGTTGGATTATTTAAACCACCATCATTACTCCATGATAGAACTCCAGCGGAGCTAACGGTAGGGGTGAATGTTGTTCCGTTTGCACCTCTAGCTCCAGTTTCCCCTTTAGCCCCTTGGGTTCCCGCAGGGCCTTGAATACCTTGTAGTCCTCTTTCCCCTTGAGGCCCTTTAATATTAACACTTGCGGGGTTAGCTAAACTGCCATTATTAGTCCAAGATAACACCCCTGTGGAACTAACTGAAGGCGTAAATGTTGTTCCAGTTGCACCTTTAGCACCTGCTGCTCCTGTCGCCCCAGTTTGTCCTCTTAATTTTCCACTATCATATTTTTGTTGAAATGTTTCCCCATCAGTAAAGGTAACCGCATCAGCCGAAGTAAGTGGATCTACATCTTCTATAACTGCTCCTGTCTTTTCGTTTAATAATTGTATTTGAACTTTTTTCTTTGCCATTTTTCTATCTCCTTTTAAACTTTTATTCCTAAGTTTGGACTAACCCTT
>JABLTL010018443.1_pt1 | contig 44480 bp, 46 predicted proteins | sample 7160151 | NCBI WGS metagenome assembly JABLTL01 (sample SAMN14651223, study PRJNA627086) | human gut metagenome | isolation source: feces | host: Homo sapiens | reverse complement strand
ATTAGAATAATTAAAAACAAGAAACATTATATTATTGATAATTACTTTGTGAGGTTCAACATAAGCCAAATTAGATTTATCAATTTTTCCAATACTTTCATTTATAAATGTAGGAGTAGTATTACAAAAATCACAAATAAACTCTAATTTCTTTTTAAGTGATTCATCAATAGGTATTTCTTGTTTGATAATATTAATCATAAACACCATCCTTTCTTTAGGATGATTTTTTTTGCATAAAACACAAAAAAACTAATCCATTTTAGATTAGTTATTTATCAAAACTCGAAAAGTTCGAGCATATTTCACTATGGAGCGATAACTTTACTTATATTCGAAAAATTATACTCCCAAAGTTGTTTGATTAAATCAACTAGATAAATTATATATTAATTATTTTTAAAAATCAATATATTTTGCTAACTTTCTTCTCCTATTATAGAGATTAAAGCATCTTGAACAAGCCTATTTAAATATCGAAAGTTTTTAATAGTTTTAATTTTATTTTCATCAATTAATTTTATAACATCATGATAATTAATATTTTTATTATATTTTTCATTATATGTATTTACTAATTTTTCTGCTTTATCCCTAACATATTTATTTTTTGAAGGATAATCTAATTGTTGAAATAATGCTTTCATAGTAAATCTCGATAATAAAGGCTCAGGAATAACTTTTTTATAATTATTTTCACTTAAATTAGTTGTAAAAATGATTAAGTATCCCCTTAAATCAAATTCATTTTCATTTAAATCTGTAAATTTGCCATCTTCTAATAGTTCATAAAAGAAATTAAAAATATCATTGTCTGCTTTTTCAAATTCATCAATTAGTATAACTTTTGAATCGCTATTTTTGATTTTGTTTGATAATTCACCACCACGTTCACTCCCATAATATCCTTTGGGTGATCCTATCAAACTATTAAGCGCACCTTGAGTTTTATAATTTCCAAGATTTATTTTAATAATTTTACTATCTTTGTAAAATGTTTCATGCATTATTCTTGCTAATTCGGTTTTTCCTATTCCGGAGTCTCCACAAATCAATAACGACATAATTTTAATTTCTCCAAGATTATAAAGGATAGAATAATTTTTTATGTATCTAACTAGATCATTTTTAAACTGCTTATGTCCGTATAATCTTTCTTCTAAATTCTTTTCTAACTTCTCAATTTGTTCATTAGTAAGATTGCTAAAATCTGCATCTGATTCGTCATCATTTTTATATATATTGTTAATTGGTATTACATCGTCAATATATTGGCCAAAATCGCTTCTAAATCTTGTTAATGAGTTATAATTAATTATAATGTGCCAATTTTTGTTTTTATTGACCTCGCTAATAACTTTTTCCACAGATAATGGGTTGTCTTGAGTGCTTTTATAGAGATTAGTAATGTCAATATATATGTTATTATCATTAGAAAAATATGTTTTTTCTTTTTCTAGTATATTTAATGCAGTGATTATAATATCATTTTCTTTTTTCTCATCTTTAAATTCTTTCAATCTATCCGTTGTGTATGAATAAATGATTAGTGGATTATTCATTGCTTTCATCCTCTTTCATATCTAAATCTTGAATTATTGCAATTAAGTCTATATATGGTAAATTTTCTTTTTCTTTTTTCTTATTTTTATTTGTGCTTTGAGTATTTGATTTTAATAGTTCATTTCCCATCGATGATTCGATTTCTCCTATTTCTTGAAGATAGTTAAAAGTATTTATATTTTTGTATTCATAGTTTGCAGTTCTATAAATACCTATAATATTAACTTTGCCTATTTCTAAATCATATATGGAATATTCATTTTCAAACTCTTTTTCTGCTTTTATAGGGATACTTATATAAAATTTCTTTCCATTTGGATCTTTTCCTATTAAACTATATTTGTAATCTTTTAATAAAATATTAGTTATTGCATTGATATTAATATTAAATGTTTGTCCATCAGAATCAGCAGATATGGTATTATCTTTAAATGCTCCTGCAATCATTGAATTTATTTGAGCAATTTCAGGTTTATTAGTAATTTCTAATTGAACATCATCAATTTTTACTAAATCGCCATTTCTAATATTTTCAGGAGTAAAATCTTTACATACATCTATTATTTCACTTAAATAGGTAGAATTAGTATTTTTAATTTCTTGTAGTTCTTTGTATTCGTAAGTTTTAGTATTTGAATTTTCATTTAAAATATTCGGGGTTATTTCTCCTATATTCTTTGTTATTTTGCCAGTAGCACCAATAGAATATTTGTTAGAATATTCGTCTCGGAAGCTAAATTCTTCTTTTTCTTTCCTTTTATTATTAATTAACATACAGATTTCGAATACTTTTGAATAGTTTATATAATAAATATTAAAAAGTTTTATTTGTTTGTCAGTTGCCTTTTTAAACAACATAAAAATATTATTTATGTGAAATAGTACAATTGCACCAATTATTATAAAATAATAATAATATTCTACTTTAGATAATATTGGCATAAATATCTTTACCATATTAAAAAGTACTATTCCTAAAGCTATTTGCAAAATTATTTTAATTGTTATAGATATTCTATTATCCATATATTATTCCTCCGTTCTTAAATTTGTTTCTTATTATATCACTTATTACTTATTTTTTAAATAAATACAAGGTAAAAACTAGAATATTTAATGCTTTTATAGTATAATTTTTATGGATGGAAAACTTTTGAGGAGAAAAAGTTATAAGTAATAATTTTTAGAAGGTATAGAATGAAAAAATTATTTTTTACAAGTAATACAAAACATTATTACAAGATTAATGGCAGAAAGGTACCTAATGAAATAGATAATACTAATGGAATTGTTGATCAAATTAAACAATTAATTGGTGGCAATAATGCAATATTATATATTGCTGCTAGTCCAGACGATAGCGAAAAAGCTGATAATTATGCTTCCTTAATTTTTGAAGGATTAAAAGCATCTGGTATAACTTTTTCTGAATATTTAATTTTGGATAACAGAACAAAAGATAATGCATACGAATATGTAAAAAGATCCAATGTCATATTTTTAAGTGGAGGAGATACTTATATAGAAAATGAATTTTTTAAACAAATACATTTAAAAGAGCTGTTGCATGACTTCGATGGAATTATTATCGGACAAAGTGCTTGTTCAATAAATATGGCAGAACTTGTATATAATAGTCCATAAGAAGGAGAAGAATCCGAACCTATTTATTTTGAAGGACTTGGATTGAGTAACATTAATATTGAACCACATTTTGTTTTAGATACAACTGAATTTGATGAATTACAAATGTATCAAAGAAATCATCAATTAGAAGAATCAAAAAGAAGACCTATTTATGTCTTATGCGACGGAGCACATATATTAGAAACTGATGATTCTATTACAGTCTATGGAAAAGCATTTTTGATTAAGGATGGTTCCGTTGTACAAATATGTGATAATAAAGAAACGTTTAACATAGATGTAGAAAAGAAAAATTTTAGTAAATAAATTCAAAGACAATGCTAGTCTATAAATTTCTAACATTGTCTTTCTCTTTTTGGATATCTTTATCAAAATTATTAAGATTATTTTGTATGGTTTCGGCTCTTTTAGTTATCTCTTTACAATACTTATCGTACTTATAGAGTTCTTTGATTTTAGGTTGTATATCATTTATTTCAGCAAGTATTTGAGTTTATTTATTTTCAGTTTTTGTTCTATGATATTTTCTCCAAAGATTTTCTTCTTAATTATTTTAATCATATCATATCACACCTTTTCTTTGCAATAACGCACAAAAAAATCAACTTGCGTTGATTTAATCATTAACATCGCTTGGTGCGACGATTTTATCTTATGGAGCGGATGATGGGAATCGAACCCACGTGGTCAGCTTGGAAGGCTGAAGTTCTACCATTAAACTACATCCGCATCAAGTAGGCAATATAAATATTACACTATATTGCCTGATTTGTCAATATGTTTTTTTAAAAAAGTGCAAAAATTTTATTAAAAATGTATTTTAAAGTAAATATTTAACTCTTTTTTATTGATATTATAGTTCGCTTGGTTCAATAAGGGATAAACTAATTTTTTCTTTTTCTTTGTTTATGTCTATAACATAACAATCAATAATATCTCCAACATTTAATATATCACTTGGGTGTTTAATATATTTTTTTGTTAATTTGGAGATGTGTATTAATCCATCTTCGTGAAGGCCTATATCTATAAAGGCTCCAAAATCTATAACATTTCTTACTGTTCCTTGAAGTTTCATACCAACTTTTAAATCGTCTATGTTTAAAACATCACTTTTTAAAATAGGTTTTGGCATATCATCTCTGGGATCTCTATGTGGTTTTTGAAGAGATTCAGAAATATCGGTTAAGGTATATATGTCTGTATTTAACTTTTGTACGTATTCTTCCAAATTAATTTCTTTTAATTTTTTTATTAATTTGTCAGTTCCTATATCATTTATGTTCATATCAATTTCTTTTAATAAATTAAGTGCAACATCGTAGCTTTCGGGATGGACAGCGGTTTCGTCTAATATATTATTTCCGTTATTAATTCTTAAAAAGCCGATTGCTTGTTTATAGGTTTTATCAGTTAGTAGTTTTTCTTTTCTAATTTCTTCACGAGAGTTAATTTTGCCTTTTTTATTTCTATAATCTATTAATTTATCAATGTTCTTCTTAGTGATACCAGATACATATTTTAATAAAGAAGGAGAGGCGGTATTGATGTTTACACCAACACTATTTACTGTTTTTGATACAACAAAATCTAGTGATTCGGTTAATTTTTTATTAGTTACATCGTGTTGGTATTGTCCAACTCCAATACTTTCAGGAGTGATTTTAACTAGTTCTGATAGGGGATCTTGGAGTCTTCTTCCAATGGATATAGCACTTCTTTTTTCTACTGTTAGATCGGGAAATTCTTCTATGGCAAGTTTACTTGCTGAATATACACTGGCACCGGCCTCGGAAACTATTATGTACTCTACTGGTAGTTTTTCTTCTTTAATAACACGGGCAATGAATTGTTCTGATTCTCTTGATGCTGTTCCGTTTCCAATGGCAATTATATCGATGTTATATTTATTTACTAAGTTTGTTATTATTTTCTTTGATTCTTCATATTTATTATGTGGTTCGTGTGGATAAATAACGGCTATTTCTAATTTTTGACCTGTTTTGTCTATTACTGCTAGTTTACATCCAGTTCTAAATGCAGGGTCAAAGCCTAAAACTGTTTTGTCCTTAATAGGTGGTGTTAATAGAAGATTTTCTAAATTGTTGCTAAAATTTTGAATGGCACTGTTTTCACCTTTTTCGGTTAATTCGGCTCTTACTTCTCTTTCAACACTTGGGAGTATTAGTCTTTTTAGGCTATCTTTAATGGCCTCTATTACTAAAGGTGTTGATGGAGATTTTTCATTTTTTATTAATTTTCTTTGGAGAAAGGAAATTATTTCATCATTATCTATATTTATGGAAACACTTAGAATTCCTTCTTTTTCACCACGGTTAAGGGCAAGAATGCGATGGGGTTTAATATATTTTACTTGTTCTTTATAATCATAATACATTTCATATATTTTTGTTTTATCGTTGATTTCCCCGTTTTTCTTTATTTTTGAAATAATTATTCCTTTATGGTACATATTATTTCTTATCCATTTTCTATAGCTGGCATTATCACTGATCCATTCGGCAATTATGTATTTTGACCCCTGTAGGGCTTCTTCAGTAGTTTTAACATTTTCATTTAAGTACTTTTGAGCAACTTCGTTAAAATCTATTTTTTCTGGAAAACTCATAATAATTTTGGCTAGTGGTTCCAATCCGTTTTTTATGGCTTCGGTTGCTTTTGTCTTTTTCTTTTCCTTGTATGGTCTGTATAAATCTTCAACTTCGACTAATTTTTGACAATTTAGAATGTTGTTTTTTAGTTCCTCGGTGAGCATTCCTTTTTCATCAATTAGTCTTATTACGTCTTCTTTTCTTTTTTGGAGGGATACTTGGTATTCGTATACTTCACTTATTTCTCTTATTTGTTCCTCGTTTAGGTTTCCTGTTACTTCTTTACGATAACGAGCTATAAAGGGTATTGTGTTTCCTTCTTCTAATAGTTTTAAGACATTTTGAATACTGCTTATTTTAATATTAGATGTATTTGATATTTCTTCAATTATTTGTTCATTCATTTTGTACCTTCTTTCTTTTTATATTATAGCATATTGTGATATTTTTTTTTATTTTTTTGCATAGGTTATGGTGTTTTTTCCATATTTTTTGTTTATATTATTTATTGTTTTTTTTAGTTTTTCATTTTTTTCATTTTCTTCGTTTGATATGAATAATGATAGTTGGATATTTTTGTCATAACTTAGATTATTTACTCCGACACATATTGCTCTTATGGGTTCTTCGTTCCAAGTTTTAATGAATAGTTCTTTGGCATAATTGTATATTTCTAAGGGGGTATTTACATAGTTATTTAGTTTTATTTGTTTGCTTATTTTGGTAAAATTGGGATATTTTATCCATATGGAAATGTTTGATGCGTACATATTTTTATTTTTTAGTTTGGTGGTTACTTCTTCGGCTAGTTTATAAATAACGTTGTTTATGGAATTTATATCTGTGTAGTTGTAAGGAAGAACGGTGGAGGCAGATATGCTTTTGGGGTTTCTTGTTGTATATTCTACTTCGGAGTTGTCAATTCCATTGGCGTACTGCCACATTAGTATTCCGAATTTTCCAAATTTTTTTATTAGGTATTCTTCGCTAGTATGAGCTAGTGTATATATGGTTGTTATATTTTGTTCTTTTAGTTTTTGGGAAGTTTTTTTTCCTATCATAAATAAATCTTCTACGGGAAGTGGCCACATTTTTATTGGTATTTCATTTGTAAAAAGGGTATGTACTTTGTCCGGTTTTTGAAAATCTGAGGCCATTTTGGCACATAATTTGTTATTTCCTATTCCTACATTGACAGTGAAGCCATACATATTTTTTATGTCTTCTTTAATTTTATGAGCAATTTTTATTGGGGGTCCAAATTGTTTTTGGATTGCTGTGTAGTCTAAAAAGCATTCATCGATTGAGTATCTTTCTATTTTATTGGTATATGTTTGGAGGTATTTGTACATCAGGTTGGAATAGGTTTTATATAGTTCGTAGTTGGGACTGTATATTTCTAGATATGGGCATTTTTTGCGAGCGGATTTTATTGTTTCACCAGTGATTACGTTGTTTTTTTTACAGGGATTGCTTTTGGCAAGGACTATTCCTCTTCTTTGTGTTTCATCTCCTCCTATTATGGCATATATGTTTCGGATATCTTTTTTATATCCATTTTGAAGTAGGTATACGGCTGTCCAAGATAAAAAGGCATTATTTACGTCAACGTGTATTATTATTTTTTCTTTCATTTTTCACCTTCTTTTTTTCATTATAGCATAAAGTTTATTATTATTGTTATTATTATAAGTTTTTTATAAATAATGGGTAAAGTTGTGGTATAATATAGAAAAAGAAGGGAATGATTTAAGTGATAGATAGACTTAATGTAATTGAAAATAAATACAATGAACTTACTGATGAACTTTCTAAACCGGAAACTTTGTCTGATATTAAAAAGATGACTGAACTTTCTAAGGAACAGGTTAGGCTTGGTAATATTGTTGAAGTTTATAATAGATATAAGAGAATTAATGAGGATATTGCTAGTGCAAAGGAAATGGTTAAGGATGCTGATATGGCTGAGTTTGCTAAGGAAGAGCTTGATAAGCTTGAAGAGGAACTTTCTTCTGTTAATTCTGAGTTAGAGGTTATGCTTCTTCCTCATGATCCTAATGATGAAAAGAATGTTATTGTGGAAATTAGGGGAGCAGCTGGTGGTGATGAAGCTAATATTTTTGCTGGTAACTTGTTTGATATGTATTCTAAATATGCTAATAATGAGGGATGGAGTATTGATGTTCTTAATAGTGTAGAAGGGAGTGCAGGTGGTTTTTCGAACCTTGAATTTATGATAAAGGGTGACAATGTGTATTCAAAGCTTAAATATGAAAGTGGGTCCCATAGGGTACAGCGTGTGCCAGCAACAGAAAGTCAGGGGAGGGTTCATACTTCAACGGCAACAGTGCTTGTTATGCCGGAAGCGGAGGAGTTTGATTACGAACTTGATGAAAGTGAGGTTAGAATTGATATTACTCGTAGTAGTGGCTGTGGTGGTCAAGGTGTAAATACGACTGATAGTGCTGTTAGACTTACGCATATTCCGACAGGTATTATTGTTTATTCGCAGACGGAGCGTAGCCAGATTAAGAATAAGGAGAAGGCATTTAAGATTCTGAAGACACGTCTTTATGATTTGAAACTTAGGGAAAGAGAAGCGGAAGAGGGAGAAATGCGTAGGAATAAGATTGGTACAGGGGATAGGAGTGAGAAGATTAGGACTTATAATTATCCGCAAAATAGGGTTACAGACCATAGAATTGGTTTTACATCTATGAATTTGGATAGAATTATGGATGGGGATCTTGGAGTTATTATTGATGCTCTTATAAATGAAAATCAAAAGAGATTATTGGAAGGTTCTAATGCAGAATAAAACATTTCTTACTGATTTGGTATGCACGAGATGTGGTAATGTTGCTCAAATTAGGAGAAAAAGTAAAAGACTTAAAGGTGTTGGCCACATTAAGGATTTGTGGTGTTATAGATGTGAAATGGTTACTAAGCATTTTGAAGTAAGAGATATTAGTAAGTTTATATATGATGAAGATATGAGTTTTGAATTGGAGGGTCTAAAAGAAGATGAGCGAAGAGGAAAAGTACTTAAGAAAGTACTTGAAAAAAGAGAATCTAACACAGGGGCTAGAAGAATTAAGTAGGGGAAGAAGTGTACAATATATTGTTGGTAATGTTGATTTTTATGGTAATATTATTAATGTGGATGAAAGGGTACTTATTCCTAGGTTTGAAACGGAACTTTTGGTTGAAAAAACGGCAGAGTTTATTAAGCAGATTTTTGAAAATGGTAATATTAGGATTGTAGATTTGGGAACGGGTTCGGGTTGTATTGCTATTAGTTTGAAAAAACTTTTTATGAATAGTGAAGTGTATGGTATTGATAAGAGTTTAGATGCTTTAAAGTGTGCTAGTTATAATGCTACGGAGAATAATGTTAATATTAATTTTTCTTATGGTGATATGGCGGAGTTTAGGGATATGAGTTTTGATGTTTATATTAGTAATCCGCCTTATATTGCTTATGATGAGGAGATTATGGATGTTGTTAAGGATAATGAACCGGAAATGGCTTTATATGCTCCTGATAATGGATTGTTTTATTATAAAAAGATTATTGAGAATTTGTGTAAGTTAGAGGGAAAATTTTTGATTGCTTTTGAGATTGGTGAAAAACAGGCTGATAGTATTGTTAATATTATTTTTAAGTATTTTACTAATGTAACTATTTGTATTGAAAAGGATTATAATAAAAGGGATAGATTTATTTTTGTTTATCGAAATTAGTTTTATTTGTATATTTTATATTTTAACTACCCATAATGTTTATGAAAGAAAGGGTGGTTTTTTTGAGAAGATTTTTTCTTATTGTTTTTACTTTTATTTGTTTAGTTATGGTTTATAGTAGAATTAGTGCTGAGGAAATGGTTATTCCTGATGCTTCGATTAGGCTTAGGGTTGTTCCTAATAGTAATAGTTATGAGGATATATATATGAAGGGGTTAGTTAAGGATTATTTGGAAGATAATGTGTATATGCTTTTTAGGGATAGTGATGATTTGGGGGAAGCTAGGGATATTGTTAATGATAATATTGATACTATTAGGGAAGATATTGAGAGGATTTTTTATAATAATAATTATAGTATGAGTTTTGATATTAATTATGGTCTTAATTTTTTTCCGGAAAAGGAATATAATGGTAGGGTTTATAAAGAGGGGGATTATGAATCTTTGGTGGTTTATATTGGGGAAGCTAAGGGTGATAATTTTTGGTGTGTATTATTTCCTAATTTTTGTTTACTTGATAGTGGTAAGGGGAAAAATGCAGAGTATAGGTTTTTTTTGAAAGAGGTTATTGATAAATATTTATAGTGTTACATATTATTTAATGGTGGTGTTATGATTGTTTTTTTGGTTACGGTTTTAATTGGGATTAGTCTTAGTATGGATGCTTTCTCTTTGGCTCTTTTGTATGGTACTATTGGAATGGATAGGAAATCTAAGATTGGTTTATCGATAGTGGTTGGTGTGTTTCATTTCTTTATGCCTCTTATTGGAGAGGGTATTGGTGGTAGTATTAGTCATACTTTTAGTGGTTCTATGCGGTTAATTACTTTGGTTATTTTTTGTTTAATTGGGGTACAGATGCTTGGATTTGGTAATAGGGATAGTGATGATAGTGTTAGGATTCTTAATTCTTGGTATGCTTATTTTTTATTTGGTTTTTCGGTTAGTATTGATAGTTTGACGGTTGGATTAGGAATTAATAGTATTAATAATAATTTTTTTGTTGTTTCTTTGGTTTTTTGTTTTTGTAGTTTTTTGTTTACGTTTTTAGGTCTTAACTTGGGGAATTTTCTTAGTGATAGATTTGGTGGTATTGCTACAAAAATTGGTGGTGGTTTACTTATTTTATTGGGAATATTTTATTATTTGTAATACTTCTCTTGCCAGTTTCTTTTTTTTGTGCTAAAATTAGGTTATAGGATGACTTTGTTGAGGGCATTTGGAGTTTTATAGTGCCTTTTTGTTAACCTATTATTTATATATTCATAAAATATGGTAGGAGGAATTAATATGCCTAAACTTAAGGTTATTGGTAAACAATATTTATCTGGGGAACTTGTTGTTAGTGGTGCGAAGAATAGTGCTGTTGCTCTTATTCCGGCTTCTATTTTGTGTGATGAAGTTGTTAGTATAAACAATGTTCCTAATATTTCTGATATTGATGATTTAGAAAATATTCTTACTTATTTGAATGCAGATGTTGTGAGGCATGATGATACAGTAACTATTAATTCTAAATATATTTCTAATAGGGTTATACCTTCTGATTTATCAAAAAAACTTAGGGCTTCTTATTACTTTATGGGGGCTCTTCTTGGGAGATTTAAGAAAGCGGATATGTATTTTCCAGGGGGATGTTCAATTGGAGAGAGACCTATTAATCTTCATCTTAAGGGATTTAGAGAACTTGGTGCTAAGATTACAGAAGAGGGTGATTATTTTCATCTAGAGGCTAAGGAACTTAGGGGAGCAAAGATTTATTTGGATGTTCCTAGTGTTGGAGCTACTATTAATATTATGCTTGCTGCTGTTAGAGCTAAGGGGACTACGACTATTGAGAATGCGGCAATGGAGCCAGAGATTGTTAATATCGCAACTTATCTTAATAATATGGGTGCTAAGATTAGGGGTGCTGGAACAGGTATTATTAAGATAAAGGGGGTTAGTCATTTACACGGGTGTTTTCACGAGGTGATTCCGGATAGGATTGAAGCGGGAACGTTTATGGTTATGGGGGCTTTGTTGGGTAAGGACCTTACGGTATCTAGAATTATTCCTAGTCATATAGAGTCTCTTACTTCTAAGCTTAAAGAGGCTGGTGTTGAAATGGAAGTTGGAGTTGACTATATTAGGTTTATGGAACCTAAAACTTATAAGCATATTAATGTTAGAACTCTTGTTTATCCGGGATTTCCAACGGATTTACAGCAGATTATAATTCCTTTTTTAACACAGTGTGAGGGAACGAGTATTGTTGAGGAAACTATTTATGAGAATAGATTTCAGAATATTCCTGATACGGTTAAAATGGGTGCGAATATTGAAGTTATTAATAATGAATATGCTATTGTAAGGGGTGGTACTCCTTTATATGGTAAAGAGGTTGTTGCTACTGATTTGAGGGGAGGGGCTTCACTTCTTATTTGTGCACTTATTGCTGAGGGAGAAAGTGTTATTGATAATATTCATTATATTTTAAGGGGATATGAGAATATTGCTAAGAAACTTCAGGATGTTGGTGCTAAAATAGAACTTATTTAAATATAATTTAGTATGAAAAAGGTTATATTTGTAATAGTTCTTTTTTTGTCTTGTTATGTTATTTATAATATTACGGAAGATAATAGGGTTAATTATATGGCATTGGGTGATGGGATTTCTTATGGGTATAAGGATTTAGTTAGTGATTATCTTTTTGATAGTAAAAGACTTGGTAATTATAATGATAGTTTTGTTGATTCTAGTTATAGGATTACGGATTTGATTAATAAGATTAAATATAATGATTATGTTGTTTTGGGTAATGAAAGGGTTTATATTAATCGGGTTTTAAAAGAGGCGGATATTATTACTTTATCTATTGGTAACAATGAGCTTTATTATAAGCTTTCTCTTGATAATGTGGGGATATATGAATATATAGAAAATATGCTTAGTGATATTGATATTTTATTTAAGGAAATTAATAGATATAATCATAAGTTGGTTTTTGTTACGGGATTTTATAATTTTTTTGGGGGTAATAGTGATCTTATTAATTATATTAATTTAAAGATTGAAAGTATGGCAGATGAAGAGGGTTTTATATTTATTGATATTAGTTTTCTTAATGATAGGTATAATTTTTTTGATGAAACGCAAACAATTTGGCCAAATATGAGTGGATATAATAAAATTTTTCAAATAATACTTGAAAAAATGAAACTTTATTGATATAATATAACAAGTATTTATTACTATGACTTAGGTCATGGCGGAAGGAGAGATAAGAATGAAAGCTAATATTCATCCAAAATATGTTGAATCTACAGTTACTTGTGCGTGTGGAAATACTTTTAAGACTAATTCTACAAAAGATAAAATTCACGTTGAAGTATGTAATGAATGTCATCCTTTTTATACTGGTAAGCAAACAACTGGTAACAGAAAGGGTCAAGTGGATAAATTTAATAAAAAATATGGTTTTGATAAGAAAGAGGCTTAGTTAATGCCTTTTTTATATTAGGAGAATATATGGAAGAAGAAAAAATGGTAAAGATTAATTCGGAAAATGAAAATATTTTAGATGGATTTTATAATTATTTGCTTTCTTGTGGGTTATCTGAGAGAACAGCGATAAGTCATTATAATAATATTGATACTTATATTAATTTGTATTTGTGTTATTATGAAATTATTGATTGGAAAGAAGGGGTTAAATGTGGAAATGTTGATGGTTTTTTAAGTGACTGGTTTATTAGAAAGTGTTCTTGGTGTAATGTTAGTAATATGAATGGAATGGTAAGTAGTATAAAGAAATTTTATAAATATGCTAGTGATATGGGTTATGTTAATAAAAAAAGTGTAAGGGAATTAGTGCAGTTTTTGAAAAATCGTAGAGATCATTATGTAGATTTGGTACTTAGATATGGGTATGATTTACTTAACGATTATTAATGTAAAGTTGGGTTATTATTGTTTACTTTTAACTTTTAATTATGGTATAATTTAGTGGAAAGAGAGTTGATAAGAATGAGAATTGGTATTACTAATGATCATAGAGGATTAAAGAATAAGATATTACTAGAAAAGTTTTTAACTAATATTGGATATGAGGTTATTGATTATGGTACAAAGACGGATTTACCGGTTGACTTTCCAGACTATGCTTTTAAACTTGGAAATGGTATTAAAAATGGAGAGGTAGATTTGGGTATTGCTATTTGTGGTACGGGTATTGGAATGAGTATTGCTCTTAATAAGGTTAAGGGTATATATTGTGCTAAGGTTAGTAATGTAAGCGAAGCTATACTTAGTAAAAGTCATAATGATGCTAATGTTATTGCATTATCTGAGGATATAGAGGGAGATAATCTTAAGGAGATTATAGTTAGTTTTATTGATACGCCTTTTTCTAATATTAATAAGTATATAGTTAGAAATAATAAGATTAAGGATATAGAGAATAATGGTTAAGTTTATTCTCTATATATTGGTTATTCCTCTTGTTATATGGAGTTTTGATGCTGTTAATTTAAATGGTATTTTTAAGAAAAATAGGTATATGCAAAGTAGATTTTTCTATATGATATTGTGTTTTTGTATGTCATATTTGTTTACTAATTTTCTATATGATTTTTTGACGGCTTTAAAATGATGAAATGTATAATTGTTTATTGTGTATATTAAAGAGTTCTGTTTAAATTTTATTTATTTTGACAGTTCTTTTTTGACATTTATTTTATTATGGAGGTGATATTATTTAATTATGAGAAAGTTAATTTTATTTATTTTGCTCATTTTGTTTTTACCGTTTATTATTGTTTATTGTTCTCCTTCTGAGGATACGATTGAACTTAAACTTAATTATGGAAGTGATAGGGTAATTAGGGTTAAAAGAGTGAATGGGGGAAGTATTGATAGTATTGGTTTAGAGGAGTATATTGTTGGTGTGTTGGCGGGAGAAATGCCTATTTATTTTGAGTTAGAAGCACTTAAGGCTCAAGCAGTGGCTGCTAGAAGTTATGCTTTGAAAAGAATGGAATATAATAAGGATAATGAATATGATGTTGTGGATTCTATTATGAATCAGGTATATTTAGATAGAGATTATTTAAAGGAGGCGTGGGGAAGTAGTTATACGAGTAATATTAATAAGTTAATTAGGGCAGTTAATGAGACTAGTGGAGAATACTTGGACTATGATGGTGGTATTGCTGATGCTTTATTTTTCTCTACTAGTAATGGATATACTGAAAACTCTGATGTTGTGTTTTCGTTTGATGTACCGTATTTAAAGAGTGTTGATAGTAAATGGGATGAAAGTGTTTCTAGTGTGTTTCATAGCAGTATTACAATTTCTGTAAGTGATTTTTTACAGAAAATGAAAATTAGTAATAGTGATAAGGTGGTTTTTAGTGATATTGTTAAGAGTGATACAGGGCGAGTAATTAGTATAAATATTAATGGTGTAGATTTCAAGGGTATGGATGTTTATAATAATTTGGGGTTAAAATCACTTGACTTTTCTTTGGAACAAGTTGGTAGTAATGTTGTTATTAATACGAGTGGTTATGGTCATGGTGTTGGTATGAGTCAGTATGGGGCATTGGGAATGGCTAAGAATGGATATAATTATAGGGATATATTATTTCATTATTATACGGGAGTAACAATAAAAAAAATATAAAAAAAAATAAATTTTATGTATAGTTTTAAAAAAAGTGCTGATACTTATAGTAGAGGTGAAAACAATGATTAAAAAAAGATTAAAGGATGCAATGGTTCCTGGTATGTATTTAATAGTAATAGCACTTTTTATAGTTTGTTTATTTATGATTAATGATGTAGTAAAAGGATTTATACTAAAAGATAATAGTGGTGGCAAAATGGTAGATGATGAAATAGTTAATACTGATAATAGTTATATTCCTGTGGTAGCAAGTGATCCGGAAATAATTAAACCGTTTATGAATGAGGGAGTTAGTGTATATAAGGATTTTTATGATTATAAAGGTGAGTCTTCTGGACAGGAAAAAGCAATAATTTACTATGGTAATACATATATTCAAAATTCAGGCATAGATTATAAAGGGGATGCTTCGTTTGATGTAATTAGTATACTAGATGGTACGGTTACAAGAGTAGAAGAAAATGAGATGCTTGGGACTACTGTTGAGATTAGAAATAGTGCTGATATTGTTAGTGTTTATCAAGGCGTTAGTGATGTTTCTGTTAAAAAGGATGAAGTTGTGAAGCAAGGTCAAAAGATTGCTGTTAGTGGTAAGAGTAAAATTTATAGTGATGTTGAAAACGGACTTCATTTTGAGATTAGTCATAATGGAATGATTGTTAATCCTAGTGAATACTTTAACAAGACTTTAAAAGATTTGTAGGTATTTGCCTACTTTTTTCTTAATATAATGTAGTATAAACTATCTTGCTTTTAAATGGAAAGGGTGAAATTGTGGATAAGAGAATAATGGATAGGGTTTTAAAAGAAAGTAGTTATATATTAGATACTGGAGATACGATTAGACAGATAGCAGAGGTTTTTGGTGTTAGTAAAAGTACGGTTCATAAAGATTTAAATGAGAGGCTTCTTAATATTGATTATGATATATATAAGGAAGTAAATAAGGTTCTTATGTACCATACTTTGATAAGACATATTAGAGGTGGAGAGTCTACTAGACAAAAATTTTTAGAAAAAGGATAGAAAAATACTATTAAAAAGAGGTAAATTGTGGTAAAATAGTAAATAAAGGTGTGTGAATAGATATGTTTAATATGTTTAATAAAGATATTGGAATAGATTTAGGGACCGCTAATGTACTTATATATATAAAAGGACAAGGTATTGTACTTAATGAACCTAGTGTTGTGGCTATTGATTCAGAGACTAAGAAACCGCTTGCTGTTGGTACGGAGGCTCACGAGATGCTTGGTAGAACTCCAGGAAAAGTAAAAGCAATTAAGCCTATGAAGGATGGGGTTATTGCTGATTATGATACAACGGAGTTAATGCTTAACTATTTTATTAAAAAGGTTAATGGTAAAAGTTTCTTTTGTAGACCGAGGATTCTTATATGTTGCCCTTCTAATATTACGCAAGTAGAGAAGAATGCTATTAAAGAAGCAGCGGAAAGAACGGGAGCTAAGAAGGTCTTTTTGGAAGAGGAGCCTAAGGTGGCTGCAATTGGGGCTGGAATGGACATTTCCAAACCTAGTGGTAATATGGTTATTGATATTGGTGGTGGTACTACTGATATAGCTATTTTGTCATTAGGGGGAATAGTTAATAGTACTTCGATTAGAATAGCTGGTAATGCTTTTGATAATGATATTGTTAAGTATATAAAAGATAAGTATAAACTTTTAGTTGGGGAGAGAACGGCGGAAGAGATTAAAATTAGGATAGGAACGGTTTTTCCTGGTAATAGAAATGACAAGATGGAAGTTAGAGGTAGAGATTTAGTTACGGGGCTTCCTCATACTATAACGCTTACTAGTGATGAAGTAGAGGAAGGGCTTAGAGAGAGTATTTATACAATAATTCACGCTATTAAGGGAATACTTGAACAAACTCCACCTGAACTTGCAGCAGATATTATTGATAAGGGTATTGTTATTACTGGTGGAGGTTCGCTTGTTGATGGATTTAATTTACTTCTTGCTCAGGAGTTAAAGGTTCCTGTATTTGTTGCGGAAAGTCCACTTACTTGTGTTGCTGAGGGAACAGGAGTGCTTTTGGATAATATATATATGATAGAGAGGTAATTATCCTCTTTTTTTTTATAAAGTGGTGCCAAAAACGTGATGATTATTATTAAAAGTGGTGCCAAAAACGTGGTAATTAGTAAAAAAAGTGGTGCCAAAAACGTGATTAGATGTTAAAATGCTAAAAAAGTAATGGTTATTCATTGATAAAGCCATTACTTTTTAATTTAGAAATTAATTTATCAGTACTTACATTACCTTCTATGCGGTTAACAGCAGTCTTTTCTTTACCATCGTTTATAAACAAAGTTGTTGGTGTTCCATTGTAAGCATATTCTGTTTTAAATTTCTTTTGATCATCTGCGGTAAGTTTATCTACTTCTAGATAGTAAGTTTTAATCTTGTATTTGTTTACAACTTTTTTTACTTTTGGTTTATATGCATCACAATTTGAACAAGTTGTTTGTGATATTATAAAGATAAAAGTTTCTTTATTATCTAGTTTCTTTTGTAAATCAGTATATGTAATTGGTTGCATATAGTTTTTGTTTGCAATAGTAAGTATAATTGGTACTATTATTATTAGTAGTATAATACCTATTAAAATCATATATTTTTTGTTCATTTAATTCACCTTCTATTATAAGTATACTACAAAATATTTGGATTTGTAAAGTTTAGATTTCAGTTTTTTTAAAATACTTCTAAATATCTATAGATTTTCTTGATTATATTCTATTTTACATTTTTTAAAATTTATATAGTTTTAGAAAATAGACTATACTTTTTTTGAAATTTGTGATATAAGTAGAATAAGAAGAGAAGAGGATTGATAAAAATGTATGATTATTATGATTATAGTAGTACAGCAGATACATATAATCAGGCAAATGATTTGTTTTCTACTACAATGCAAGCAGCAATGCCTATGATGATAGTTTCTGTTATTATTGAATTAGTGATAGCTGTTTATATTATATTTATTACTTGGAGAGTATTTGAGAAAGCTGGGAGAAAGGGTTGGGAAAGTATAATACCATTTTATAATATTTATGTTGCTTTTACTATAGCTGGTCTTGAGTGGTGGTACTTAATATTAATGTTTGTTCCTTTTGTTAATATTTATGTGGCTGTTCATCTTTCGATTGAACTTGCTCATAGATTTAATAAATCAACAGCATTTGGATTTGGATTGTTGTTCTTAAATCCTATATTTATGAGTATACTTGCTTTTGAAAAGGATACTGTTTATACTCCTGTTGATAGTTCTAGTAATATGAATAGTAGTAATAATAATAATTTTAACAATAATAGTTATAATTATAATACTAACCAAAATAATATGAATGTTAATAATATGAATAATATCAATAATAATGGAATGAATCAACCTAATAATATGAATAATAACTCTAATAATTATGGACCTAATTTTAATCCAACTAGTAATATTAATATGAATAGTATTCCAAGTTTTAATAGTAATAATAATGGAGTAAATAGTAGTAATAATATGGGTATAAATAATAACATAAATACTACTAGTAGTACTGATGCTTTTAGTCTTTATGGTAATAACAATAATAACAGTACTAATAACAATAATACTATTAATTCTACTGATAATAATAAACCTTTACAATAAAAGCCTAAGGCTTTTTTCTTTTAGATATTGTTTTTTAGAAATTGATTTGTTATAATGAGGTTAAGTTAACAGTAGGAGGCTTTGTTGTATGAATAAGAAAAAAGTGTGGAGTTTAATAGAAATAATATTAATATTTATAATTACTATATTATATAGTATGTTTGGATATGGATTATCAGCGGATGATGTTTGGTGTTATGGATTTGTATATAATTTAGTTAGTGGACTTGTCCCGTATGTAGATTATAATATGGTAATTGGTCCTGTGTTTCCTTTATTAGGAAGTTTATTCTTATTAATGTTGGGTAAAAATATGATGTCTTTTATAATATTTGGGGCGGTAGTTGCAACTGGTATTTTTATATTATCAAAAAAAGTATTTGATAGATCTTATTTAATTTTTTATGCATTATTTCTTTTGTATAGTACTCCTAATTATAGTGTTTTATGTATATTTTTCTTATTATTACTTATGTACTTAGAGGACAAGAAATGTAATGATTATTTAATAGGAATAATATTAGGACTTACAATATTAACTAAGATACATGTTGGACTATTTTTGTGTATTCCTAGTTTGTTTTTGGGAAACAGTAAGAAAATTATACATCGTGTAATAGGTGCTGGTAGTGTTGGAGCTATAGCTTTACTTATAATGTGTTTAGTAGGAAATATTGATGGCTTTGTAAATTATACTATGTTAGGTCTTTTTGATTTTGCTAAAAATAATGGTAAAGTGTATGAATGGATTTATTTAGTGTTAGCTTCTATTATTTATGGATTGTATCTATTAATTGTAAAAAAAGAAAAAGATATAAAATTAAAGTATGTATTATGTTTTTTAATAATGGGATATCCTATATTTGAAACATATCATTCCTTTTTGGCAAGCATACCTAGTTTTGGATATTATCTTAATAAAATAAAATTACATAGAGGAGTTTTAATTGGTACTTTTTGTATTTGGATTGCGTTTTTAGGATTTTACTATACTGTAAGATATTATAATGAAAATATGACATTTGATAGTAATAGTGTACTATTTAAATATAAAACAGAACCTAAGGATATGATTAAAACGATAGAAAATACTTTTGACTATATTGATGAATATAATAAAGATAAAGATGTTTATATATTTTCGGTAATAGCTTATGTGTATAAACTTGAAAAAGGCAAAGAAATAAATAAGTTTGATTTAATTAATAATGGTAATATGGGGTATAGAGGAGAAGATGTATATATTGCTGATATAAGTAATAATTGTCATAGTAATTGTGTATTTTTCATTGCTGATAAAGAAAAGGGTCAAACTAATAAAGATATTAAAAATTTTGTTAAAAATAAATATAAATATGTAAAAAGTTATGAAATGTTTGATATATATGAGGGGTAATTATGAAAAGAAAGTTTTTTGTTAGTGTAGTATTGCTTATTACTGTTATTGGATGTACGGCTTTGGAATTTCAGAATGACACTTTTTATTCTATTAAAATAGGAGAAGATATATTTAAATATGGAGTTGATTTTTTAGATCATCATTCTTTTCATAGTTTAGCTTCTAGTTATCCTCATTTAATATTTGATAGTATAGTTTATATAGTATATAATTATTTGGGATTTAAGGGGCTTTATATTTTAACTATATTATTTGGATATTTATTATCTATAATAATATATAAGATTTTATATAAATTGTCCTCTAATTATGTCTATTCTTTAATTTTTGCTGTACTTAGTATACTATTTATGAAAAATTTTTTATGTTTGCGTGCTCAAATAGTTAGTTTAAGTATTTTTGCTTTGGAGTATTATTTGCTATATTCTATGGTTAATAAAGAAAAGAATAAAAATAAATATTCTATGTTATTGTTTATATTAGGAGTTATATTAGTTAATGTTCACGTGGCTACATATCCATTTTATTTAATTATGTTTATTCCTTTTATAATAGCATCTAAGGGTAATAGAAATGTGGTTATAAGTTTTATTTTGTGTTTATTATGTGGGTTAGTAAGCGTTATGGGAGTTTCTTCTTATAGTTATCTTATTAATACTTTACTTAATAGTACTACTTATTATATAGAAGAACACGGTCCTTTAATTATGATAGAAAGGATTGATTATTTAATTTTATATGTGCTTATAATATGGTTTATGTTTAGTAATAAATTTAAGATTAAACTTTATGATAAATTAATTCTTATGGGAACTATGTTTATGACCTTGGTTAGTATTAGACATGGTATGTTACTTAGTTTATATGCTTTAATTATTATTGGTAGTAGTATGGGTAAGTATGCTCTTAATAAAGAGAAAGATGTTATTAAAAGAGTAGAAAAATGGTTTGATAGTAAGAGGGGTATGGCTATAATGGTTATAGTGGTTGGTATATTTTCTGTTTTATCTTATAGAGGGGCACCTTGTAAGAAATTTATTAATGATGAATTATATCCTACGGGGGCTGTTAGTTATATTAAGAATAAATTGGATTATGGTAATATAAGGATATTTAATGATATTAATGTTGGCTCATACTTAATGTTAAATGATATACCTGTATTTATTGATTCTAGAACTGATTTATATACTTATACTTATAATAAAAAACATGATATATTTGATGACTATATAGGAGTTATAAGGATGGGTTATTATTATGAAGATGTGTTTAATTATTATGATATAGACTATGTTCTTATTCCCGCAGGGACTTCATTAGATGTTTATTTAAAAAAGGATTCTAAGTATAAAGTGGTTTATGAAGATAATAATTTTGTACTGTGGGAGAGAAATGTATAATTTTTTACGTTTCTTTTATTTTTGAATAAAAAAATTAATAAAAGTCTTTCCTTTTTTTTTAAAAAATGTTATACTTGTGATAGTAGACTAGTAGGAGGTGTTTATGAAGAAGATATTATTTTGTATTAGTTTATTTGTTTTTGGATTAAGCACTGTGTATGGAGATCCTATTAGTGGAGAGGATTATGATAGAGAAAGTGAACATTTAAAAGAACTTGCTAGTAAAGTAAAATATAAGTATGAAAAAGTGAGTGATGTTTATGATGCAGATGGTAATTATATAAAGAATGGTTATAAAGTTACAGCAGAGAATTTGACTGATGAAATATATGCTTGTGCTGTTAAGGGGACAGACTTACCACAATTGTGCTTATTTTATACTGAACCTGATGTTCCAGAGGAAGAAAGAGATGATTACATTTATTTAACCGATCAGGATTATGATAGGTTTGTGGTCTATGGTTCTACTATTTTTTCGGAATTTGCTTCTGAAAAAATAAAAGTTGCTAAATATAATAAATATTCTGAAAGAGAAGAATGTAAAAATGTTGATATAACTAAGTTTAAGGCTTGTGATCCTTATTATGAATATGAAGTTACTGATAATATTTTTAATTATCAGTTAAATGAGTATAAAAAAAATAGTGGAAAAGATAATACTTTGTCTGATAATACTTCATCAAAAGATAAAAAAGATAATAAAAAAGATAGTAGTTCTATGTCTTTTATTGATTATATTAAGAAGTATGGAATTTATGTTGGTATTATTGTTGTAGTGTTTATAGCAGGGGCTATTCTTTATAAGAAAATTAAAGATAAAAGAGGTGTTTTATAATGAAAAAAATCTTTTATCTTTGTATAATGTTATTACTAATTCCTACTTATGTTAATGCTGGTCAAATTAATGCTAATTATGGTATTGAAAGTGGAGGAAGTGTTAGTAGCAATGGAAATTTAGTTGGTAATTTCAATAAGAGTGGGTTATCTAATAGTTTAAGTGGTAAGTATTATTATACTGATAGTAGTATTATTGGACATACTGAATGGTTTAGTAATTCGTGTACACCGCTTACTCGTGGTACTGGTCCTGTTGCAGATGTAACATTTGCTTATAGTCAAAAGGGATTAATAACTTATAGTGTAAGTAACAATTATACTTTTTCTGGTGGAGGTATAGGATTTAATATTACATATTATAATAGTTTGAGTGTAGATGTAGCAAAAAATGTAAAAGGTGAAGCTGAGATTTCTTGTCGTTCAATATGTTATAGAATTTGGGTAAGGCGAAAAAAAAGTTGTCGTAGTAGAACTCGTTGTGATTATTCACCGATGTGTACTAGTGCTAATGGTAATGCAAATAAATTTATAAATAATGTAAAAAATAAATATTATTCTGATGGAGATCAATATACGCCATTAACTCGTAGATTACAAAGTAAATATCGTACTCCAACAGTAAATACTAATTTGAAGATGGATGGTAATAATATTGGAATACAGAGTAAATTAACACAACAGATTTGTAGACGGATTAATACTGATGGTGATATATTGAAAATTGATAATAATAATTGCATTGATTTTGATATAAATAATTGGTTAAGGGAGTGGAATACAAATAATTCTATAAAAACTGTTTATATGGTAAGGATGAGAGATAATGCTTATATTGATAAATTAACTGGGAAAGTAAGATATGTTTCTTCTAATAATTATATAAATGATGCTAATAATTATATTGCAGAGGGTCCTAAGTATTTTCTTCCATTAAATTATACTAAAGATAAGTTAAGAGTTTATTCTAATTCTTCTAATTTAAGTACTTATTATAATGCACGTTGGACTTCTAATTTTAATTATGATGTTGATGTTTTGCATAAGTATTATAATGTTAAGAATAATAAAGTAAATGGGTATGCTTTTAAATATAGAACTATAAGTTTGAATGATGCTTTCCCAAATGATAATGCTGGTGATAATTGGATAAATTATATTAGAAAAGATTTGTATACTGATCAAAAATTTGCTGAGGGAGAAACTTATATTGTTAATAACTATGATGATGATAATCTTAAGAAATATAATTTATATGATAATAATGGTAATATGGTATTGCCTACAATTAAGTTTAATAATAAGTTAGATGATAGTAATGTACAGTATTCTGCTGTTATTGGTTCAAATAATAATGAAACTGGTGCTAATATAGGTATGACAGAGACAAGAGATGATAATAGTAAAAGTACTTATCGATATGGATTTAATAATGGATATTTAAGTATTGCTGGAAAGAGTTCATTTAATGATAGTATTCGTAAGAATAATGTAACTTATTATAAAATTGGTTGTGGAAGAATATATAATGGCCTTCAAGGTGGTGGTTGTCCATGAAGTGGGCTTATTCGATAGTTAGTGTTCTTGTTTTGTGTTTGTTTAGTATGTTTGCGTTGTTCTTTTTTGAAGAAGCTACAATTAGTAACGAACAGGATTATTACTTGATGAAAGAAAATGTAGAGGCAGCTATGTTTGATTCAGTTGATGTTGCTTATTATCGTGATACTGGAAAAATTAAAATTAGTAAGGAAAAGTTTGTTGAAAATTTTATACGTAGATTTGCTGAAAATGGAAAACTTGGAACGTATAAAATAGATTATTATGATATTATGGAAGAACCACCTAAGGTTACTGTAAGGATAACGGATAGGACTAAAAGTTATAATATTTATACAAATATGCCTGGAAATACTAATAATAATAATCCTACAAGTGTTAATGTTGTTAATGATATTTCTGGTATTATTGAAACTAAGGATTGTTATATAACTAAGACCTTGTATTCAGCACCTAATGAGAGTCACGAGAAATTAAATAGTGTTGGAATGCACGGAGTGAAAAACAAGGATGGTGATTTGATATATCAGATAGAGGGATATAAACCAATAAGGGCTCAATATGTTATGTCTTGGTATGATTATGCAATGACTTATGCAACTAGTAATTCGGCTAGTGATAGAAGAAAAGCACTTATGGATGTGTGGGAAAGGTATAATGATTTGTATTATGATACTTATAATAGAATGAACCGTGAAAGCGATGTGGAAATAGTTTATTGGAATACAACAGCTAAGGGAAAGGATTATAATGGTTTAGATGGAATTGCAAGAGTAAGTATGAGAGACTTTGGTATTGTTTCTTCAGGAGATGGGGTTCGTCTTAAATACTCAGCTGACTTTTCTTGTGCATCACTTGTTTATACAAAAACTTATGGTGGCACAAATAGATGGGTTTGTAATATTGGTGTTATATTTGATGTTCTATATAAGAGTACTAGTGATAGATGTAAAAATCAGTAAGATATATAAAAAAGAAAGGAAGAGAGAAAAATGGGAAATTTAAGTGGTACGCTTAAGAAATTTATGGGTAACAAAAATACTGTTACCATAGTGGGAGTTTTGATTTGTATACTTGTACTTTATTTTGGGTACAATTATAGAATTAATAAGGATACGAGAATGGTAAAAGTTCCTTATGCTTTAGAGGCTATACAGCCTAAAACTAAAATTACTAAAGAAATGATTGGTACAATGGAGATACCAGAGTCTTTTGAGGGTAGTTATTATACTTATGGTAGTATAAATGATCTTATTGGTAAGTATTCTAATTATAATACTGTAATACCTAAGGGTAGTTTATTCTATGATGAATTAGTTATATCTGAGGATAAAATACCTGATGCTGTATTTAGTAAACTTGAAAAGGGATATGTACCAGAAATAGTTCAAGCTAATATGGATAATACTTATGCAAACTCTATTATGCCTGATTCTTTAGTAGATATTTATGTTAAATATGATAATAATGGTAAAATTAGTTATGGTAAATTTTTTGAAAATATATCTGTACTTGCTGTTAAGGATTCTGCTGGTAATAATGTATTTGATAGTTCAGAAGAAACTAGAACACCAGCATATATGTTTCTTGCTTTACCAGAAACTAAATATTTAGCGTTTAGAATGCTTAGTTTTGTTTCAACAGAAATGACTGATTATAAGGTTAATCTTGTTCTTGTTCCTAATACTAAGGAGTATAAGTCTAATGATGAGGGTGCTGTTAAGGTTAGTAGTAATGATATTTTAGCATTTGTTGAGGATAAGGTTGCTAAGATTGATAGTCAAGATGTGGAATTTAATAAATTAAAAGAAGAAATGGCTAAACAAAAATTAGAAGAAGAAAATCAAGATGATACTACTGATGATAATAGTGATACTAATGTTAATGGATAATAGATAAGGAGGGTTATTATGGATGGTGGTTTTACACAAGTTGATTTTGGTCCATTACAAACGTTTTTGGACAATGATGATATAACCGATATTTCTTATAGTAATAATGGACAGGTTTGGTTAAAGACTTTATCTAAGGGTGTATACAGAGTAGAGAATACGGGAGTTGATAATGCTTTAATAGAGAAGATAGCCTTTCAGTGTGCAAATACAATGGGTAAGACATTTAATATGGCTAATCCGTTCTTGGATGCTGAAAGTGCTGAACTTCGTATGAACTTTGTTCATGATTCTATTGCTAAGAATGGGATTGCTTTACTTATAAGAAAGACTCCAGCTAAGATAAGGCTTGAGAAGGATAAGATAATTAAAGAGGATTATATTAGACTTGATATTCACGATTTTCTACTTAAATGTGTAGAGGGTCACTGTAATATTTTGGTTAGTGGTGAAACTGGTAGTGGTAAAACGGAGTTTGTTAAGTATTTGGCTGCTCATACGAAAGAGAATGAAAAGATTATTACTATTGAGGATACTTTGGAACTGCATTTGGATAAGATATTTCCACACCGTGATATTGTTGCTATGAAAACTAATAATATTGCTAGTTATAGTGATGTACTTGTTACTTGTATGAGACAGAATCCTAGATGGATACTTTTATCAGAGGTAAGAAGTGCAGAAGCGGTTATGGCTGTTAGGAACTCTATTAGTTCGGGACATAATATTTTATCGACAATACACGCTGATAAGGCAGCTTCTATTCCAAACCGTTTATATAGTTTGTTAGAGTCTAATTTGGATTTGGAACAATTTCTAAGAAGTATTCATAGATATGTTCAACTTGGTGTTCATATTAAGGGTTATTATAGTAAGGAGCTTGGTAGGTTTCATAGAGAGGTATGTGAAGTAACGGAGTTTTATGTTACTGAGAATAATGAAGCTAAGAGTAATACTATTTATAAGAAGACTCCTGATGGTAAGTTTACTATTAAGAATCCTACTAAGTATTTACTTGGATACTTAGAGAGTCAGGGAGTTATAATGCAACCGGATATTTTGGTTAAAGAGGAATTCCACGAAGTTAAGGATGACTTTGTTATAGATAAGTCTACGGGAGAAATGAGAAATAATAATGCTAATCTTAATATGAATACTACTAATAATATTAATAGTGGTAATATTAATAGTGTTAATGCTAATTATAGAGTAGATAATAGTAGTAATAATATGGCTATTAATAGTAATGCACGTAGTGTCCAACCTCAAAATAGTATTCCTAATAATATGGGTTATAATAATCCTAATGTAAATAATATATATGGATTTAATAATGGTTATGTAATGCCAAATCAAGTTACACCTGTAAACCCTGTTAATATTAATAATCAGAGTAATGGTTAGAAAGTAGGTGAGTTATGATAGAGATAGTAATAGTTGGTATAATTATTGTATTTATTGTTTTATATCGTTCTAGTAATGGGGAAAATGTATATAAGTTTTTAGTTGATCAAACGGCAGATACTTATAATAAGCTTGCTCCTTATTCTTTCAAGATGATGAGGGACAAGGTTAAGGAACTGGGTCTTGAATATAGTGTCAAGCAGTATACTATTCAGATTATTATATTTGCGGGATTCGCTGGCTTAGTTGGATACTTTTATTTCTATGATTTAGTTGTTGTAGTTGTATATGCTTGTATAGCTGTAGCGGTTATTCCTTATCTTACTTATTTGAGGTGTAAAAGGCAATATAGTGAGTTTATATTTGAACAAGTACAGGTATATACTACGAATACAATAATGGAGTTTGCAACAACAAAGGCTTTTGTTAAGGCTTTAGAAGGTGTTGTTGAATCTGGGGTATTAGAGGATCCGGTTTTATCTGATGTTAAGACAATGATTGCTTTATCTTATGAGAATGGTGATATAGAGGATTCTATTAAATATATGGATTCTAAGTATCCTTTCTATATGGTTAAGAATATGCATCAACTTTTCTTACAGGTTACTAAAGAGGGCGCTAAGGATACGGAAGAGACTTTTAATAATATGCTTAATGATATTGACCTTCTTGTTGATGGTGTTTATAGGGATAGAAGTGATAGGAAGTTATTCCACAGACAGTTTGTTATATTTGGTCTTGTTCTTTATGCTATTATAGTACTGGTGCAGTTACTTCTTGGAGTGGACTCTTATATTAAGCTTTTGGATAGTCTTATTGTTACGATAATGGTACACGGAGTTGTATTTATTAATAGTTACTTTCTTCTTAAGGGAGAAAAATATTATAACGAGAATGTGGGTGCGGAATAATGTATATAGAAATTCTTATTGTTATTATTGTAATTGGCTTTATTTTGGTGTATAATAATGTTATAAGTACTAATAGATTCTTTGATGAGAATTCAAAAGTATTTTTGGCTATTAAAGAGAAGGATTATGATTTCTTACTTAGGGCTAAGTATGGTGAGAAGGTTTATGATCCTAATGAAGTATTTATGAGAAGAATTAGGAAGGCTATAATGATTACGTTCTTATTTCTATTTATATTTATTTCTAAGATTAGTGCTTTATATATTCTTATTTCTTTAGCTATTGGAGTTCTTGTATTTAAGCTTCCTTATATTGATTTAAAGAAGTATTATAAACAACATTTGAATGTTATTGACTCTTTACTTCCTTATTATTTGAAGAGTTTAGAGGTTCTTGTTCAGCATTATACAGTGCCTGTTGCTCTTGCTAAGAGTATAGAGGATGCTCCAGCAGTGTTTAAGCCTGGTCTTAAGGAGTTAGTAGCTAAGATTGAGGCTGGAGACTCTAGTGTGGATCCTTATATGGATTTTGCAAAGGAGTATCCGGTTAGGGATTCGATGAGAATGATGAGGCTTTTGTATAGGCTTGGGTTAGGTGAACAGGAGATGAAACACGAGCAAATGGTATCGTTTTCGAAGTCTGTTTCTTCACTTCAACTTAAAGCAAGAGAGCAAAAGTATAAGGCAAGATTAGATTCTATGGAAAATCAAACTATGAAGATGTTAGTATGTACAGGCGGAAGTGCTTTGTTAATATTACTTATTGCAGCATTTCAGATGCTTGGTTCATCATAATATAGACGTATTAGAAAGAAAAAATGAATTGTTATATTTAAAGGAGGTGAAAGGATGAAAGAAGCTACAGGTGAAGTAAGTATGACTATTGTTACGTTGGTTGCTATTGCTGTTATTGGAGCAATATTAGCGGCTAACTGGGATGCTATTCAGGAAAGAATAAATGACTTGTGGGACAGAGGACAAGATCAAACAGAATGGAATGGACATACTAACACCCCATAAATTTAATTGCTATTATGTATTATAATAAAAGCAACGATATTGGAATTTAAAAAGGAAGGGTTATTATATTATAATAGTAGCTTTTCCTTTAGAGTTCTAATTTTAATAAGTATATTGATTTTAAGGTAGGTGATTTACGTGAATCAGAGTTTTGGAATGGCTTTTATGATAAAATTGTTGTTAATAATTTTATTTGTTGTTGTTTCTTTTGCAGCAGTTGGACTTTCAATTGGTAAATCATTTAGGGTTAAAAATCAAATTATTTCTTATTTGGAACAATATGAGGGTTGTAATTTGAGTTCTGAGGGATATGGTATTTATACTGATGTTCCTGGGGTTTGTACTGATGTTAAGGTTAGTGAACTTATTAATAGATATATGGATAGTGTTGGTTATAGAGTTGGTTATAATGAAAATGATCGTTATCTTGTAAAAAAGATTAAGTCTACTAGTGATGGTAAAGATGGTTATTATTATGAGGTTACTGTTTGGATTGATTGGTATATTCCGTTTGTTTCGGGTAGAAATGCTAATCGAGCAACTGAATATAGAAATGTAAGGAATTTTACTTCAATAAATGGAAAGACTTATTTGATTGAAAAGTGGTGATATGAATGAAAGATGCTTTTGGCGGTTCGTATATGATATATGTATTTATTGGTTTTACAATTATATTTATTCTTTTTATCTCATTAATTCTTAAGTATGGTCAAGCTTTTAAGATAAAGAATACTATTATTGAATATATTGAAGAATATGAGAGTTATCAGATGGCTCGTGATAAAATTGATAATTATATTGAAAATGATAGTTTATATAGAATTGATATGGATAGTAGTATGGTTGTTAATTTACCTAATTCTAATTGTACTAATTTAGGATACTGTGTTGTTCATCATTCAAAAAATGGCGATGCTGAGGGTTATTATTCTGTATATACTTTTGTTAAGTGGGAATTTCCGTTTTTTAGACTTCATAGTACTTGGACAATCAAGGGTGAAACTAGGCCTGTATCTGGTTAATTATAATAAGGAGGAGAGATTATGAATGTAATAGTTGCTAATAAGAATAAGGATTTATTTAGTAATTTGGATGTTGATGTTATTAGAAGTGAATATGGTGAATTTACGGTAGAAGAACTTATACAGATGTTTTCTAATTTCTTCTTTAATAGAATGTTTTTGGATATTACTGCTATTGAGGGATATGAGAATTTGGGTAATATCCAAAAATTGTCTATGAATATGGATATGAGTAAGGTTATTTTTTATTTAGATGATTTTGAGTCTACTAATAATCCTAATTATATATCTAATTTGATTAGTATGGGAATATATAATTTTACTCGTAATTTAGAAGGGCTTATGTATTTATATAATCATCCTAATAGTTATAAGGATGTAGCTCATCTTCATATACTTGGTGGGAGTATGAATCTTAGTAATAATAATAATAATAGGGTTAATACTAATAAGAGTATGGATAATATTATGAGAGGTGGTGCTAAAATTATTGGGTTTAAGAACCTTACTTTACACGCTGGAGCTACATCTCTTGTATATATGATAAAGAAGTATTTATCTACTTATAAGAATGTTGTAGCAATAGAAGTTGATAAGAAGGATTTTACTTATTTTAGGGATAGGGAACTTGTTTCTATTAGTGATAGTGATGTTAGTAATGTTATTGATAAGTATAGGAATGTTGATGTAATACTTATTGATTTAAATAATTCTCGTAATACTCATTTATGTGATGATGTTATATATTTAGTGGAGCCTTCTACTATTAGACTTAATAGGCTTATGCTTATTAATAAGAATGTTTTTAATGATTTAAGGAATCATAAGATAGTACTTAATAAGAGTTTACTTGATAGTAATGATATTAGTGATTTTGAGAGGGAAGCTGGTATTAAGTTATTTGCTAATATTCCTCCTATTAATGATAAGGGTGATGATTTTAGTGCTTTATCTATGATGCTTAATAAGTTAGAGATTGATTAGGTTATTGAAGATAATGGATTAGATAAAAAATTTCACAAAACTTTCAGAATTGAAGGTTTTTTTCTTGCTTTTTTAGTAGTTATAGTGTATTCTTATGATAGGAGGATTTATGAAAAAGGAAATTTTGCTTGTAATTTTGTTTTTAGTGGGGATTAATGGGGTTTACGCTTCGGATTTAGATAGTGTAAAGAAAAGTAATGTAAAAGCGTTAAGTGATTATTCATTTGACGTAAAGTATGTAAATCAAGATGTAAATGTAAAAAGAAATTTGGAGTATGTTGAAAAGGTATATGGAGGGAAAGAACAAGGCTTTTATGAGGATAATATGTATGGTTTCTTCTACAAATTTCTTGTTACTAGTGAGTTAGAAGATGTGATTAATTTTGATGGGGTAATGGGATATGATATGAATTGTTATAAAAAAGGGGATACAGTTTATACTAATGATAATAATAGTATTGTTGCAGATAGGGATGGGTGCTCAATAGATTTATATTATAATGATGGAACTAATTATGAAACTACTATAAATGGTTCTTTTACAGAGGTAAGTGGAGATAACAGATTTTCAAAAACGGCAAGTGATATTGCACAGAAATTGCAATTTGGTATACTTAATGTTGCAGATATTGATATGATTAATCATTATATTAATTATGGAAGTGATTCTTCAACGTTTTTTAGTACGAGGAATGCTGGTAGTGAGTTTTCAGCAATAAAGAGTGTTATTGAAAGTAATCCTGATTTTGATATATTTGTTGGATTTGAGGAAACAAGAAAAGGTATATCTATGACAGGTATTGCTGAGGGAATAACTTATGTTAAATATGATGATATTGTTTATGATTTTGCTTTTAATAGTTTTTATCAATCAAATATGTATTATGTGCCACTTGGTACAAAAGAGGAAGATTATGCTAAGGTACTTCTTGATAAGATTAAGAAGTATATAGGAAATGATAATATAGATGTTGGTATTAAAGAAAGTAATGAGGAAGTATATGTTGATGTTAGTGAAGTGTTAGACAGAGTATATGGATTAAAGAATAAAGATTATTTGGATATGATTGGTAGTTCTTTTGATATAGAATATACTAAGTATAAAGATAATTGTAGGGATTGTAATAGTTATACTATGGAGTGGTATGAAGATAATAGGGAAATTGCTCTTGCTAAAAGATATACTTTAAGTATTAATGGTAATGACTATGAGATTGGAATACTTCCTATTAGTGATGAGTATTCTAAGAACTTTGGAGTTATTTCTTCAAAGGATGTTAAAACGGGAATAATTCTTAGAACTAAGTCAGGTAATGTTCCTTTTGATGCTACACTTAGTGCTGATAAGTATAGTTTAAGTGAAGAAGAGATTAGTTTATTAAAGAGTAATGGTTATACTAATTTGGATGCTTATTCATTGAAGTTATATTCTAGTATTTTGAATAAAGTTATTAGTAATTTTAATGGAGTTACAGAAGTGCTTATTCCTATTAGTGGTACTTCTTTTGATAGTGATTTAAAGATGATTTATATTAGGGATAATGGGCAGTTAGAGGTATATGATGTTAATAAGACTTCTATTAATGGTGTAGAATATTTATCGTTTAATACTAATCATTTTAGTAATTATATTCTTGCTTATAGTAATAGTAGTATTGTTAATCCAGCTACTTATGATGGAATAGTTAAGAATGTAATTATTGTAATTGTCTCTGTTATTGTTTTGGGTGTGGTTATTTATATTATAAAGAAAAGGAAGTAATATTTATATTTGTTTAGAAGATACATAAGCTTCTTTTTTTTGTCATTCTTAGAACGCTTATAGCGTACTTTTATAAAAGGGGAATGTGAATATTTTGTGATTTATAGTGGGAACTACTTGCATAAGGGGAAAAAATGTTGTAAAATGTTAGTAAGGAGGAGTTTATGAAAAAGACAGATTATATTTTAATAGGCGTTGTTGCTTTAATTGTTATTCTTAGTATTTTTGTTGTTAAAGGTACAAATAAAGAAGAGAAAACTAACGTAGAGAAGGTAAGTTTAGTAGGAGATGCTGGACTTGTAAAAGTTGGTTATAGTGATTATGATACTTCTATTAAGAATGGGGAAGGACAACTTATTATTATAGAGAGAACTGGATGTACTTATTGTGAAAAATATATGCCTATAGCTGAAGAAGTTGCTAAAGAGAAGAATATTCCTATTAGATATATGGATATTGCAGAAATTAGTGAAGATGAACTTACTAGTTTAACTACTTCAAACAGTTATTTTAAGAAGAATACTGAATGGGGAACTCCAACTACTTTACTTATGAATGGTAGTAATGTTATTGATAGTATAAGTGGTTATGTTGAGAAAGATAAATTAAATGAGTTTATTGATAAAAATGTTAATTTAGGTTAGGATGTGAAAAATGAGTGATACTTATAAGTTAGCTAAAAGGTTTAAGAGGAAATATCCTTTAACGGTAGCGTGGAGACTTAGAAGTCATTGTAAAGTAATTGATATGCACCTTAATAAGAGTGAAGGAGAAGAGATTCTATACTTGTTTATGGGACAAAAGAATGAAAATCCTTTTGATTTTGTTAATACTAATGTTATTGTTCTTACTAATAAGAGAATAATGGTAGCTACAAAGAGGATTGTCTTTGGATATTTCTTCATATCTATTACACCAGAAATGTATAATGATCTTACTATTAAGAAGGGATTATTATGGGGTACTGTAATTATTGATACTATTAAGGAGAATTGTTACTTTACTAATATTGATCCTAAGGCATTACCGGAAATTGAAACTAATATCACGGAAATTATGGCAAAGGTTCAAAAGGAATGTGAAGTTCCTATTAGACGTAATAAGGCTATGGCTAAAAGTATTGAAAGTTAATAAGTGTTTAGGCACTTATTTTTTCTTTTGGAATATCTTATTATTGGGTGATATTTATGTATGAAATTTATGATATTAAGGATGGGGATACGTTAGAGAGTATTGCTTATATGTATGATATTACTGTTCAGGATATTAAGGATATTAATGGTGATGTTAGTAATTTTAGGGCTGGTGGTAATATAATTGTACCGAAAAAGAGGAATGCTTACTTTGATACTTATTCTATAAAGAAGGGGGATTCTCTTTATGCTATTAGTAAAGAGTATGGTCTTAGTCCTAGTTTATTAGCAGGTCTTAATGGTCTTAATCTTAATGATTATATTTATCCTGGGGATAGTATTATGGTTCCTAAGAGTGGTGTTAGTGTATATATTACAGCACAGGGTGATACTGTTGATAGTGTAATAAGGGGTATGAATGCTAATAGGGATGTTTTTCTTAAGGAAAATGATAGGATTTATTTGTACCCTGGGCAATTAATTGTGTATAAGGAAGAAAAATGACTTTTCTTTTCTTTTTTTTTGCGGTATAATAGTGTTATGATAGAGGAGGGATTGTTATATGATTATTAGGAAGCCTTATGCTTTTTTGATTAAGAACTTTAAGAGGATTCATTTATTTATTACATTGGTGCTTGTGTTTTTGATTTTTAGGAGTCATAAGTTATATGCTTTTATTAAGGGTCTTACGCTTGGAACATCTAATAGAAGAAATGGTATTAATTTTATTGATTATGGGTTAATATTTGTGATATTAGTTGTTTTGGTGGCGTTTGGACTTATTTATTATTTAATGAGACATAAGAAGAAACCGAAGTTTATTTATATGGCATCTATAATTGGGTATTTTGCTTTTATAGTAGTTTTGGTACTTGTATTTAATTATTTTGGTGTTATTAAGAGTGAACTTGTAGAGCAGAAAACGGTTAGAATATTTAGAGATTTATTTAGATTTTTACTGGCTTTTCAGTATATTATTACTATTTTTATGTTGGTAAGGGGACTTGGGTTTGATATTAAGAAGTTTGATTTTAAGAAGGATTTAAGGGAACTGGATATTAGTGATGTTGATTCTGAAGAGGTAGAGGTTAATGTTAATGTTAATACTAATGGTATTGGAAGGTTTTTTAGGAAGATTTTCCGAAAACTGGGATATTATTTTCAGGAGAATAGGCTTGTTATTAGTGGTATTATTGTTATTGTTTGTGTTATTATTGGTGTATCTATTTATAAGGGTTTTAAGGGTGGTAAGAGTTATGTAGATATGAATACTTATTTTAATTCTTATGCTTTTACTATGAAAGTTAATGATAGTTATATTACTAATTATGATGAGGATGGTAATAAGCTTGATAATTATTATGTAGTGGTTAGTTTTAATGTTAAGGGGATTACTAATAATAAGAATAGTATAAGTGAGACGGCTCTTAAACTTAAAGTTGGTAATAGTATTTATTATCCTGATAAGGGGGATTGTTCTTATTTTGGTGATTTGGGTGGTTGCTATATGAATAGGACGATTAGTAATTATGATTATAGGGATTATATTTTGGTATATAAAATTGGGGATAGGGATTTGAAAAAGAAGATGACGTTTATTTATGAATATGGTTATAGTGAGAAGGATGTATATTCGTTTAATGTTAGGATTAATCCTAAGAATTTGTATAGTAGCAGGGATGTTATTAGTGCTAAGGTTGGAGATGAGGTTAGTTTTGCTAATACGGCTTTATCTAGTGGTAAGTTTAGGGTTAATAGTTATGAGGGGGGAAAGAGTTTAGAGTATGTGGGTATTGACAGTTCGTGCGCTAAGGCGGGCTGTGAAAAGGAAGTAGTGAAGAGTATTAGCAGTGATAATTTTATTATGAAACTTGATTATACGAGCGATATTAGTAATATTTTTGGTAGTAGATTGTTTCTATATTATACGAGGGTTGGTTATTCTATAGATGGTGCTAATAAGAGTACATTCTTAAAGCGTATTAAGGTTAGTAATACGAAGTATATGTTTTTAGAGGGCCCTAGTGAAATGGAAAATGCTGATAAGATATGGCTTGATTTTAGTATTAGGAATAGTAAAATTAGATATTATTTGAAGTAAAAATGGTAAAAATTTATAGTAATTGAGACATTTTATTAACTTTTCACATAAAATGTATTGAAAAAGTTAATAAAATCTGCTATAATACAGATACATTGATGAATTTTGGACTCATAGCCAAGTGGTAAGGCATGGGACTGCAACTCCCTGATCGTTGGTTCAAATCCGACTGGGTCCTCCAATTTATCTTTTGTATTATGGCGAGATAACTCAGTTGGCTAGAGTACACGGTTCATACCCGTGCTGTCGTGGGTTCGAATCCCTCTCTCGCTACCAAATTTGAATTTATTTATTTATATATGTGAAAGAGATTGGTTCAATCTCTTTATTACTAACTAAAAATTTTAATATTTAAAGAAAGGATGGATTTATATGGGTTATGGTTTAAATGATTTAGAGAATGCTCTTGAAAATCAAGACATTGTTAGTGCTAATTTTATAGTTGATGAAATTTGCAAAACAGGAAATAAAGAATTAATAAAAGTAGCAAAAGAAAAGCTTATTTATTTTTATGCTTATGCTGATATGTATAAACAAAAAAAACCTGTGACATCTCATAGGTAATGAAAAAATATAGGATAGTTTGAATCCTATATTTTTCTTTTGGGCTAAAAGTAATATTATATTAGATTACTTTTGCTATCTTGATTCATATTGTTGTTATTGTTTTCGCGTTCATTTTGATTAGTGCTATGGCATTTATCTTTGTTAGAACGGTTACTTTTGTTTTTGTTTGAATCAAAACTATTTTGAGATTTGTTCTTTCCCATTTTCATCACCCACTATTAATATGGTTTATTATTTATTTTTTATGTAAAAAAAATTAAAAAATGGTTTTATTAATTCTTTTTTTTTGGTACAATATATTAGTAAAGTGAAGTGATTATTTATGAATGAAAATTTTAAGATTTTATTGGATAATATTGGGATAGTAAGTGATGAATTTGCGGGAGCGGGAATTGATAGGGTTGTTGTTCTTGATAATAGGGATTGGGAGTTTATTATTAATACTAAATCTAATTTATCTTTAGATGTTTTTAATCTTTTAAGGGATAAACTTAATGGTTATTTTATGGGTGTTCAGAATATTAGTGTTAGTATTAATCCTGAATGTATTGATTATAAATTGTTTAGGGATTATTTTGATGTTTATTTTAATGAGATTATTTCTTCTAATAGTAGATATGAAATTTTTAGGGATAGGAGTTTTAATAGGACTGGAGATGATATTAGTATTCCTATTTTTAATAGGGTGGAATATGGTCTTATGAAAGATATTATTGGACAGTTGAAACTTAAACTGGATAGAGCTGGGTATGGTAATATTAATATGGGAATGGATATTGAGAAGGATGAGGATGTTAATATAGAAATTAATAGGGATATGGAAGTGGGAGAGACTAATTTTGTATACAAGGAGTCTAAGAGGGATTATAGGGAGTACAGAACTCACAAGGGTCCACGTAGTGAAGAGGTCATATTAATAAGTGATATTCGTAGTGAAATGGATAATATTAATATTAAGGCTGAGGTGTTCGGGGTGGAATTCTTTGAGTCGAAGAGTGGCTTTAAGATTATTACGCTTAAAGTGACTGATTACAGCGATAGTATGTATTTGAAGCTTTTTACCAAGGATGATGAGGAATATGATGCGATTAAGAAGCTTATTAAAGTGGGGAAATGTTTTGTATTTTATGGTCGTGCTGTTATGGATAAATATGCAAGTGAGATTGTTTTTAATTCTAGGCTTAAGGATGTTACGGAGTGTGAAGGATTTCCGAAGGATAGTATTGTTGATGATGCTGAGGTTAAGAGGGTTGAACTTCACGCTCATACGATGATGAGTCAGATGGATGGTATTACGAGGGTGGATCTTAATAAGCATACTTGTGAACTTGTTTCTAAGTGTATTGAAATGGGTTATAGGGGAGTTGCTATTACTGATCATAATGGTTGTCAGGCTTTTCCGATTGCTTATGGTATTATATCTAGTTACAACAAGAAGATAGAGGATCCGAGTAAGCATTTTAAGGGGCTTTATGGGACGGAACTTACTTTGGTTGATGATGAGGTTAATATTGTTGTAAGGCCGGATGATAGGGATCTTATGAGTAGCACTTATGTTGTATTTGATACGGAAACAACGGGGTTTAATGCCGCGGGAGCAGACCAAATGATTGAAATTGGTGCGGTTAAGATTAGGGATGGTATGATTATTGATAAGTTTGATGAGCTTATTGATCCGAAGAGGCCTATTCCAGAGAAGATTACGGAACTTACTTGTATTACGGATGATATGGTTCGTGGTAAGGATGACGAGGAGACGGTTACGAAGAAATTTTTGGAGTGGACAGGGGATCTTCCAATGGTTGCACATAATGCGAAGTTTGATATTTCTTTTATTGAAAGTGCAATGAGGAAATATGGGCTTGGTGAGTTTACGAATACGGTTATTGATACGTTAGAGTTATCGAGGGTTTTGGATCAGGGTTATAGCAGACACGGTTTATCGGCTCTTGTTAAGAGGTATAATGTTCCTTGGGAAGAGGATGCTCACCACAGGGCTGATTATGATGCTGAGGGGACGGCTCTTGTATTTCACAAGATGTTAGAGAAGTTATCTATGCAGAATTATGAGTCTATTATTGATTTGGATAAGCTTATTAGTAAGGATGAGATTTATAAGTTTGGTAGGACATTTCATTTTAATGCTATTGCTCTTAATAAGATTGGTCTTAAGAATTTGTTTAAGATTATATCTCTTGCTAATACTACTTATTTGTATAAGACACCGCGTATTCTTAGGAGTAAGCTTAATGAACTTCGTGAGGGTCTTATTATTGGTAGTGGGTGTTATGAGAGCGAAGTTTTTAGAGAAGCGAGGAGCAAAAGTGGAGAAGAGCTTAATAATATTATTGGTTTTTATGATTATGTAGAGGTGCAGCCTATAGAGGTTTATGATCATCTTTTGCAAACTAGTGATTTTAAGAGTAAAATGGAAATTGAGGATCATATTAAGAAGATAGTGGAAGCTACTAAGAATGCTGGTAAGATTATGGTAGCTACGGGTGATGTGCATCATTTCTCTAGGGATGATAAGATATACAGGGAGATTATTATTAATCAAAAGATCCCCGGTGGGGGAAGGCATCCGCTTGCGAAAAGGAGTATTACGAATATTCCATCACAACATTTTAGGACAACGCAGGAGATGCTTGATGATTTTGCATTCTTAGGTAAGGAAGAGGCCTATGAGATTGTGGTTAAGAATACGAATCTAATTTTGGATATGGTGGAAGAGATTGAGGTTATTATTGATACGGGGGGTATTCCGTTTAGTCCGAGGGTTAAGAGTGATGATGGGAATAGTTATTTGGATTGTCCAAGAGTGGTTACGGATTTGGTGTTTTCGAAGGCTAGTGAGTGGTATGGTGAGGAGATTCCTCATAATATAGAGGAGAGGATTTCGACAGAGCTTTATGGTAGTATTTTATATAGGGTAGTAGAGGAAATGGTTAAAGAGTGTAATGTTGGTAAGAGTGAGGAAGAGATTACAGAGATTATTTTTAGTGAACTTCACAAATTTTTGGTAGCGGGATTTGATAGTGTCAAGGGTGTTGTAAAGGGGTTTATTAAGAAACACTGGAGTGAAGATGATGGTGCTCTTACAGAGGAGTCTTTGGATAAGAGGGTGAAGAAGGAACTTGGTGGTGTTATTGGAGGGGGATTTGATCCTATTTACCTTATTGCTCAGAGACTTGTTAAGCATTCTAATGATGATGGGTATTTGGTTGGTTCTCGTGGTAGTGTTGGGAGTAGTTTTGTTGCTACTTTGATGGGGATTACGGAGGTTAATCCGCTTCCTGCTCATTATAGGTGTTTGAAGTGTAAGCATAGTATTTTTAGGGATGGGGATGGTAATGAACTTGGTGCTACTTATAGTAGTGGGTTTGACTTACCGGATTTGAAATGTCCTAAATGTGGAGAGCTTATGTATAAGGATGGACAGGATATGCCGTTTGCTACATTTCTTGGCTTTAATGCGGACAAGGTGCCGGATATTGATCTTAATTTTTCGGATTTGAATCAAGCTTCAGCTCACGAGTATACGAAAGTGCTTTTTGGTGTTGATAATGTTTACAGGGCTGGTACAATTGGTACGGTGGCTGAAAAAACGGCGTTTGGTTTTGTTCGGGGATATTTTGAGGATAAGGGTATTATGAATAAGAGTATGGCCGAGGTTGAGAGGTTAGCAATGGGGTGTACGGGTGTAAAGAGGACGACGGGACAACATCCTGGTGGTATTGTTGTTGTTCCTGATTATATGGATGTTGCAGATTTTACGCCATATCAATTCCCAGCAGAGGATGCTACGAGTGCTTGGAGAACGACGCATTTTGATTATCACGCTATTGATCAGGATTTGTTAAAGCTTGATATTTTGGGCCATTCTGATCCGACACAGCTTAGGCTTATTCAGGAATTGTCGGGAACGGATATTTTAGGGGTACCGCTTGATGATAAGGAAACGATGAGTATTTTTACTTCTACTAAGGCTCTTGGTGTTACTAATGAGGAGATTATGTGTGAGACGGGAACGCTTGGTATTCCGGAATTTGGGACGCCGTTTACGATTAGTTTGGTTTATGATACTAAGCCGACGACATTTGCGGAACTTATTAAGATTTCTGGGCTTTCGCATGGTACTGATGTTTGGCTTGGTAATGCTCAGGATTTGATTAGGAATAATGTTGTTCCGTTTAAGGATGTTATTGGATGTCGTGATGATATTATGGTTTATCTTATGTATCACGGAGTAGAACCTATTAAGGCTTTTAAGATTATGGAGTTTGTTCGTAAGGGAAAGGCTAGTAAGGATCCTGATACGTGGGCTAAGCATAAGGAAACGATGGAAAAGGCGGATATTCCGGAGTGGTTTATTAATAGTTGTTTTAAGATTAAGTATATGTTTCCGAAGGCACACGCAGCTGCTTATGTTATTAGTGCTTTTAGGATTGCTTGGTATAAAGTGCATATGCCGGTATATTTTTATGCTAGTTGGTATAGTACGAAAGCGACGGATTTTGATATTGATGCTATGATTGGTGGTTATGATGCGATTAGGGATGTTCTTAGTGATATTGAGAGTAAGGGTTATGATGCGACTAATAAGGAGAATGGTGCTAAGGAATGTTTGAAGGTTGCATTGGAGATGGCAGCTAGGGGTATTAGGATAAAGCCTTATAATTTGTATGAGTGTAAGGCTATGGTTTTTGGTGTTGAGAATGATACTACTATTATTCCACCTTTTAATGCTATTGATGGTCTTGGGGATGTTGTTGCTAATAATATTGAGTCGGAAGCTAAGAAAGCACCTTTTATTAGTATTGAGGATTTTCAAAAGAGATGTAAGGTTTCTACTACTTTGATTGATAAGATGAGGAGTATGGGAATTTTTGAGGGAATGAGTGAGACTAGTCAGCTTTCTTTGTTCTAGGTTTATGGGTATAATTGGGCAAATTATTTTACAGTTTTTGTAAAATTGGAGTATTTATGGTGCAGAAACTTAAAAACTGTAAAATTGTGAAAAGGAAATGGGTAATTTTATTCATTTCTTTTTGTGTTTTAGTAATGTTTATATGTAACGGGCTTTCATATAATATTTTGAAAGGAGGCATTAATATGTATGGATATGGATATCCTTATGGGGGATATGGATATGGTGCTGGTAGTGGTTTTTGGATAATTATTGTTGTTCTTATTATTTTCTTTGTTTTATTCTGGGGTACTGGTAATAATAATGGTGGTTGTTGTCATCATAATGGTTGTTGTTCTAAGTGATTTTGTTTGGAATGATATGGGAAAATTGTATAGAAAAGACCCTATTCTTGTTTATGGAATAGGGGTTATTTTTAATTTAATAGGCTTGCGAATGTATTTATATTGTAGTCTCTCATTACGTATATTCTTTTTAAGTTGTATGTATTTGGATTATTTGGATTTTCCATTCCGTTATCTGTGCTTAGTCCGTATTTATAGTATTTGCTAACTATGTTTAGTACACGGTTATCATAACTTCCTACGGGATAGGCTATTACATTTATGGGACTTCCTAATAGGTTTTCTAGGTCTTGTTTACTTTGTCTTACTTCGTACTCTATATCTTCATTTGATAGGGTTGCTAACTGTCTATGGGTTACGGTATGTGAACCTATTTCAAAATTTGGGGAGTTATGGATTTCTTTTATCATATTGTTATCCATATAGACATCTCCACCTATCCAGCCACTAATTATATATGAGTTTCCTTTTTGATTGTATTTTTGTAGTATGGGCCAAGCATTGGTATAGATATCTTTATATCCATCATCGAATGTTATTATTACTGGTTTTTCGTAGTTATTTGCTGATGTTATTTCACTTGCAAATAGGGTAGTGTAGCCATTGTCTTTTAGGTATTTCATTTGTTTTTCGAATTCTGCTACTTTTACAAATAGACTGGTAATTCCCCAAGGGTTGTCTAGGACTCCGTGGTAACATAGTATTGGAACTAGGCCTTTTTTTTCGCTATATGTGGGTGTTTTTATAACTTCAATTTGTGTTTTTAGATTTAGGTTGTATTTAGTACTGAAATTATCTAGTATGGTTTTAGTGTTATTATTTTTTGCTATGTATATATTATTTGATAGGGTATATTCTTCTTTTTTTTCTTTTAGTTGGTTTATGTCATTTAGTATTTCGTTTAAATTATTTATATAGTCTGTTCTTTTTTGGTTTTCTGTTTCTATGTTTTTTATTGTATTATTTTGTTTATATATTTTTAGTGCTGTTTCTTTATCTAAGTTTTTGGGAATTAGATTTGTGAATTCTTTTTCGTTTATTGGTATTATATTGGTATATTTGTCTATTTCTGTGGTTATGGTTTGGGATATGTTTTCGATATCGTCTTTGTAATTTTTTTCGTTGAATAGATTTGTTTTAAATGTTTCTATATTTATTTTATTGTTATCTTCTTGATATGTTATTATGCTGTTTAGGTATTCTAAGTCTTTTTCTTTGGTATTGCTTATTGTAATTTGGTTTGTTTTGAAAAAGTTGTATCTTTCTTTGGTATTGTTTATTGTAATTTGTTTTTGTTTTTCTTCTTCTTTTCTTTGATGATTTTGATATAAGTACAATGATGCTAAAATTACGAGTATAGTTACTATGATGATACCCCCGATTATTAAAACGTTTTTCTTCATTTTTTTTCCTCTTCTTATTATCTTAATGTTATAATATCATAATTTGATATATTTTGCAAATAAAAAAATCATAATAATTGTATATAAAACTGTTATTATGATTTTAATAGTAATTATATAATTGATTTTCTATTATAGTCTGTTATATCACTGCCTAATTTTTCATAGAGTTCTTTTACGGTTAATTTTTTTGTTTGAATTTGTTCTAGTTCATCGTTTGTTATTCCGATAAATTCTATAAATTCTACTTTTCCGTTTGGAGTATCTATTTGTCCGAATTGTTTATCGGGAATTGTTATTAGGGAATTTATTAGTGATTTTTTACTACAATCTATTCCGTCTGTTTTTCCTGTGTACATATATTCATAGGGAAGGAATATTTCTCCTTGTTTGAATGTTGCACGGGCTAGGGTTTGTAGTAAAACGCATATATTTTCTAGTTCTTCTGTTTCGTCTTCGTAATTATCTTTTTTTAGTTTTAGAGTAAATTCCATTCCGTAACCGCTTAATTCTTTATTTTTGGATACTTTTTCATATAGTTCTGATAATCCATAGGTTACAAAGTGCCAATAATCTCCTCCATCATAGATGCTTATTCCTTCTAATGGATCGTTTCCACCAAGGGCCCAACTTATTATGGTTCCATAGTGTTTTGGTTTTAATTGGTCTGGGTATATTTCGTGGCATCTTTTTTCTATGGCATCCCAGCCTGATGTATTTTCTTTCATAAATCCTCCTTTAAATTGTATCTAATTTGTACCTAAATGTATTTTTTATTTTGAAAACTCCTGTAAAATGGGGCTTTATTTTCTTAATGGTGCCTGTGAAGAAGAAGTAGAATAACTTTTCTTACCAACATTAATAGGTAGCAATAACTTACTAACTAATACAAGTATACTACATT
>JABLTL010178476.1_pt1 | contig 44511 bp, 39 predicted proteins | sample 7160151 | NCBI WGS metagenome assembly JABLTL01 (sample SAMN14651223, study PRJNA627086) | human gut metagenome | isolation source: feces | host: Homo sapiens | reverse complement strand
GCATATTCCATAGTTCTTTTTTTATGAGTTATTAAAATAAATTCACTTTTATCTTCTTGTTCTTGTAAATATTTACCAAAAGTATCAACGTTTGCTTCATCTAAGGCCGCTTCAACCTCATCTAAAACACAGAAAGGTACAGGATAAACATTTAAAATAGCAAATAATAGAGATATAGCTGTAAGTGTCTTTTCGCCACCTGATAATAAAGCAATATGATTAAGTTTTTTACCAGGAGGTTCAGCGATAATATCAATACCAGTTTCTAATATATTATCTGGGTCAGTAAGTTTTATTTTACCACTGCCACCTTTAAACATTTTCTTAAATATTCGTTCAAACTCATCAGAAATTTTTTCATAAGCCTCGGTTAAACGGCTAATCATAATCTCGTCCATTTCTTTAATTATTTCTAATAAATCAGCAATAGACGTATCTAAATCATTTTTTTGACTCGTTAAAAAGGTATATCTTTCATTAACTCTTTCATATTCTTTAATACTGCCTATATTAACGTCACCCAAGCGATTCATGGCCTTTCTTAAGCTACTAACACTTTCTCTTGCTATATCACTAGCAATATCAAGGGTATATTCTCTTTTAGCATGTTCATAGGTCATATGATAAGTTTCGTTTAAAAGATTTAATAAGTAATCCATTTTTGTATCCATCTTACTAGTCTCAAGTTCATACCCATGGATCTCATTTAATATCTTATGATATTCACTATTTTTTTCACTTATTTCTTTATCAAGGGCATTAATTTCGCTTGATATATCACTTCTTGTACTTTTTAACTCACTTAACTTATTATTTAAATTTTCTTTAATAATTTCTTTATCTTTAATACTATTTAATAAGCTAAGCATTTGTTTTTCAGTATCATTAGTAATTATAGACTGGGCTCCATCTAAACGAATACTAATATTTTCTTCTTCTTTCTTAATATCATTAACAAGTATTTTCTTTTGACTAATCTTTTCGCTTAAAGAAATAATTTCTCTTGTAATACTTTCATTTGTAGTATTATTATCTTCTTGTTCTTTTAAGAAATCTATATTTTTCTTTTGAAGAATAGTCATATTTTCTTTTACTAATTCTAAGTCTTTTTCTGTTGTTGCTAAATCACTTTTTAATTTTAAAGTACTAGTTTGTTTTTTTAAAGAACCACCAGTTAGGGAACCGCCTGTATGCATAATTTCGCCATCAAGAGTTACAACCCGATACCGATACCCCGTACTTTTACCAATTCTATTCATAGCATCAATATCACTTGCAACTATAACATTACCAAGTTGGTTTTCAATTATATCTTTATATGTTGGGGCAAATTCCACTAAATGACTTGCAATATCAATGAATCCTGTTTCACTCTTTAAGCTATCAATAACACTTTTAGGTATTTCCTTACCTTTAATAACATTTAAGGGAAAGAATGTTGCCCGACCTAGTCCTTGTTCTTTTAAATATTTAATTGCCTCTTTAGCACATGATTCGTTATCTACAACAATAAAGTTGCTAGAAGCCCCCATAGTAACATCAATAGCATTTAAATAAATATCTTTAGTATTAATAAGTTTACCAATTGTGTTATGAATGCCTTTTAGTCTTGAATGTGATAAAACATTTTTTACGGCATATGGCACACTGGCATCTTCTAAAATGTTATTTTCTAAAATGTCTTTTTTATTTTGTAAACTATAAATATCTCTATTCAAACGTTCCATTTCGTTTTTGTGTCTGTTAAATTTGATATTAAAGACACTTATTTTTTCTTCAATATCCCGTTTTTTATTTTCTAAGTTATTTAAAGTACTATTAAGAGTAGTAAGTTCACTCTCTAAAGTTTCTTTTCTTTTTAATACATTTAGTTTCTCTTCTTGTAGTTTTAAGTATTCGTTATTCACTTTTTCATGTGATACTTCATAACTTTGTCTTTCTTGAAGCATCATTTTTTCACCATTTAACTTAGCTAACTCTTCATTTACTGAAATCAAATCATTACTATACTTGTTAATGTCATCTTCCACATGAATCATACTTGTTTTTAATTGTTCCACCAAAGTTATTTCTTTAGTATTTTTTAGTTCACTTTGTTCTTTTTTCTCATTTAAAGAAGCCTTTATCTTATCTATTTCTTCATAACGTTTATTTAAATTAGTAATATCATAAGTAGTAAGAGCTATTTCTTTATTTTCTAGATCAGACTTATATTCTAAATATTTTTTAGCAACTTCACTTTGTTCTTTTAAAGGTATGACTTGCGTTTTTAATTCTTCGATAACAAGTTCTACTTTTTCTAGGTTATCACGTGTTTTTTCTAGTTTTCTTAAACTTTCATTTTTTCTAGTACGATATTTTAAAACACCGGCTGCACTTTCTAGGATGTATCTTCTTTCTACAGGTTTTGCGTTAACAATTGTCTCGATATTACCTTGACTAATAATATTAAAAGAATCCATTCCAAGACCACTATCTAAAAAAAGATTAGTAATATCTTTTAATCTTACTTTGGTATTATTAATAAAATACTCATTTTCACCTGTATAATATAAAACTCTTTTCACTTCAACTTCGGTAAGGCTGGTATTTAAAAACATAGATGTATTATCAAATGTCAAAGAAACCTCTGCTCTTTTAAAAGGGGCTCTTGTCTCACTACCAGCAAATATAACGTCACTCATGGTGCCACCACCACGTAAGCTTTTAACAGATTGTTCACCTAAAACCCATCTTATTGCATCAACAATATTACTTTTACCAGATCCATTTGGCCCAACTATCGCTGTTATTGGCGTTTTAAATTCCATTTCCATTTTATCAGCAAAGGATTTAAAACCTAATGCTCTAATACTTTTTAATTTCATAATTACCTCGCCCTTTTTTGATATGCATCAAATGCTGCTTTTTGTTCTGCTTCCTTTTTACTTTTACCAATACCAGTACCATAGACAATGCCATCAATTGTTACATTAACGGTAAATGTTTTATCATGACTTGGTCCCTCTTCACCCACAACTACGTAAGAAAGACTTTCTTTATCTGTTTGGACTAGTTCTTGTAAAAGGGATTTGTAATCGCCTAAAAATGACACACCTTTTTTAATATAAGGAACGATTATTTCTTCAGCATACTTTTTGGCTACTGCAAAACCACAATCTAAATATATTGACCCTAAAGTACTTTCAAATACATCAGCAATAATCGTGTCATTTATATTGTTTTGTTGGCCATGACCAACTCGAATATATTTATTTAAACCTATTTCTTTACTATATGTTGCAAGAGCATGTTCACATACGAAACTTGCTCTTTTCTTACTCATCTCGCCTTCTTTTAAATTAGTGTTTAAATAAAAATATTCACTTGTTACTAGCTCTAAAACAGCATCACCTAAAAATTCAAGGCGCTCATAATCAACGGCCTTATGTTCGTTAGCATAAGATGAATGGGTAAAAGCCATAGTCATACGATCTCTATTTTTAATCGTAATGCCTCTTTTTAAAAAAAATTCTTCAAAATCCATAGTATCCCTCCTAGATAATTATACAAAAGAAAGTATTGTTTTACAAGCAAACATTTTTGTAGTAGAATACCCTTAGGGTGAGTTATGAAAAAAGTAATCATATTTTTTATTAATCTCTATCAAGTAACACCCATGCATGCCCATTACATGTGTCGTTTTACACCAACATGTAGTGAATATATGAAAGACGCTATTAACGAATATGGGGTTTGCAAAGGAGTTATACTTGGTTTAAAAAGAATAAAAAGGTGTATCCCTTTTGGTGAATATGGATATGATCCCGTAAGAAAGAAGGAAAATTATGAAAAAAATTAGTAAGATTTTAGTACTTTTTAGTATGGTATGTTTATTAAGCGGTTGTAACAAAACAGAAAATTTAGAGATATATGCTACTTCCTATCCTATTGAATATCTTGTATCTAGTCTTTATAAAGAACATTCTACTGTTACCTCTATTTACCCAGATGGAACCAATGTAAATGAATATACTTTAACAGACAAACAAAAAGATACTTATAGTAAAGGTGATATTTTCGTTTATAATGGTACAACTAATGAAAAACAAATTGCTAAAGACTTAGTTAATACTAATAAAAGATTAAAAGTTATGGATGCGGCTCTTAGTTTAAAATACACCAATAGAACCGAAGAACTTTGGCTTAGTCCAAGTAATTATTTGATGCTTGCTACTAATATAAGAGATAACTTGATTGAACAAATTGGGACTAAATATATTAATGAGGAAATAAATAATAATTATAAAAAATTAGAAGAAGAGTTATCTATCATGGACGCAACTATAAGAAGTATTGCTACTAGCGCTTCTAAAAAAGGCAGAAATACAATTGTTGCTTCATCTAATGTATTTAAGTTTTTAGAAAATTATGGTTTTCAAGTGATATCACTAGAAGATTATCAAGCAAATACAACAGGACTTAATAGTTTAAAAAATAATTTTAAGAATGGTACTTATAAATATTTGTTAGTAGAAAGTGATGAAAAAACAAATGACGCAATTAATGAGATTACCTCGAATGGTGGTAAAAGTATTGTTGTAAACATGATGAATACACTTAGTGAAAATGATAGAAAAAATAATGAAACATATTTTACTTTAATGAATGATTTTGTAGCTAATTTAAAAACAATTACTAATTAAGACCAAAAATGGTCTTTTTTTCATACTCATTAAAATTTAGGGCTTCCATTTTTTATATTTTTATGCTAAACTTAATTAGTAATTAAAAATTATTGGGCTGTTAGCTCAGTTGGTAGAGCAACTGACTCTTAATCAGTGGGTCTGGGGTTCGAGCCCCCAACAGCCCACCATAATTTGATTATTAAAAGACTAGTAGAAATAAAGGTTTGCTAGTCTTTTTGTTTTTTTGATATATATTATAGTTTAGTATTTTATACTACACCCCTAATTTGTGTTATAAGGCATTAAAAAGCAAATTATGATAATTATCAAAGTATCTTAAAATACCATATAATGGCACACTATGGCTTACTTATCGGCATATACTCGGCACTTTTATTTAGCTAACTACCTAACAATTAAAAAGATTATCAAAATAATGGTGTAATCTTATGATAGTTTGATAAAAAAGGAGCAATGTATGAAAAAAATACAAGATTTAAGATTTAATCTAACCGAATATATCAACTCTAATACTATCTTTCTCTCGTAAAGAATAATCAATTTTTCCTGTTTCAGTATTCATAAAGGAACATACCAACTCATCTTGTTTAATCTCTTTTCTTTTTAGTTGTTCCATATATACCTCCTATGTTGTGATACGTACCAATTTTGGCTTAAATAGAACCCAATTACTTGGTATAATACATACCAATATAATGGTATATATTTTTTGCTAAAAGCCTTTCTTTTTACTTTCGTAAAGTAGTAATCTATGTAAAAGAAAAACACTCAATCTAACAAGATTAAGTGCGAACCCAATTTATTGTGGCGAGTACTCAACATTGCCTTGTTAAGTATTCCCATTTTTATTTTATTCAAGTTCCCTTGACATATACATAATATCATAAAAACGACTATTTAGCAAGTAGCCGTTTTTTTAAGTATTTATATATCATCAATTTCAATAAAGTTATCATCATCACAAATTTTTGCTATTTTGCTGTTCTGGATTTTATAGCATTCACCATATATAATACACTTTGAACTATTCTTAATAATGTATGCACCATCACTTAAACCATATAATACTCTATTATTAGATTCAGACAATATAGCTTTCATTTGAATTCTTTTAGATTCATCAGTTAAATTGTTAACGTCAAAATGAGGCTCAACATTTATATCAGTTAATTCTAAGCCATGTAAATAAGGTGAATTATTCAAGCCTTCTACACTTTCAGGACTATTAAACACATTTTTGGCAGAATTAATAGAACCTGCACTTATGCCAACAACAACAGAATCAAGATTATTTAAATATTTTTTTAAATTAATACTATTAAAAAATTTATTTTGAATTAAAGTGTTGCCTCCACATAAAAATATCAAATCTGCGTTGTTTAAAACCACTTCAACATCACTTGAATTTCTTACATCCAAGACGGTATATTCATCAAAACTTAAACCGCTTAATTCCAACGCTTTAATATCCATTTGTAAAAACAAATCATTTCTCTCATATTCGTCTGGATTACTTGCGATTAACAAAAATTTTTTTGTTTCTAATAAGTTGCCTTTCAAATTATCTAAAAATTTGTTTTTTGTAAAAAATCTAACTGGATATTTCTTACCATTTTCTTTTTTTACCCCACCAATATTACTAGTTAAAAATAAAACCATACGTTTCCTCCTCTTAAATATGAATACATTTTTTATAATTAGATAATTAACTCTTATATTTTCTAGTTATCCCTCAGTTTAAATTAATTTTATCATTTGATCCATAAAAAACAAGAATGTGCGAACACCCTTGCCTTTGTATTAAATAATAAAACACTAAGATTTTTTATTTATTTCATTAAGTAAAGTTTCTAAAATATTATTTCTTGTTTCACCTATGGTTGTATCAATATATTTATAACCATATTGCTTACATTGTTCTAAAACAATTTTGTTTCTTTCATAAAACCTATCAACACATTTATTCAAATAGTTTTCGTTTACCTGGGCTATCCAATCAGTACTTTTTGCATAATGGACAACGCCATATTTTATTTCTTTCTTTGATCTATTAGGATAAATTAAAAAGTAAACATTACTCTTATCAATACTACTAATTTTTTCAAGATCGCATGGCAAATAATCATACATATCAATAACAATATTGGTATCATAATTTTTGCTTTCTTCATATGCATTTTCAACAATTGTTTTGAAAAAATTTAATTTTGTTTCAGCAGTGTATGAATCAAAATCAATATTTAACCCATCAGTTATATAAATTTCTAAATTATCTAAAGAAATTCTACTATACCCTTTTTCTACTAATTTAAACGCTAAGGTGCTTTTGCCGCTTCTAGCATTGCCACCTAGTATTACTACTTTTCCCATTACTAAATTCCTCTTTTCGTTCTATTTAATTCATCTACGATTTCATAATGTTTGCTACTAGAATCTATGATTTTTATTGGTATATTTGCCGCATCAAAAGCTTGTATAACTCTCTTTTCGTGGCTTTTATTCTTTCGTTCCATAAGCATTTTTTTCATAATAAAATCTTTTTCTTTAAAATCTTGAAACCATTTCTTACTAACAATTCTTTTCTTCCAAACCTCATCATCTAAAACAGATAATATAAAAACTTCTATTTCAATATCTTGTAAACCAAAGTTCCATAAAAAGTTTTTAACAATATCACCTCTATTAGGCCAAATATCATTATCTTGACCCTTAATTAATAAAACGTCAGCATCTTTATCATTAATAAATCTTACAGTATCTGTCATTATACAAGATCTTCTATTAATGGCTTTTCTTTGGCTAAAATAGGCGTTATCTTTTTCAAGATTCACGTCGTTATATAAAAAGGCATCATTAATTTTGGGCGTCGTTTTCTTATCATCATTAATCGTTGCTTCACAAGCCCAAATATTAGACCCAGAAAGCCCTAAATCCACAAGTGTACTTTCATCATGCTTTAAAAGTTTATTTATTAAAGTTTTCTTACCAGTCGCAGACTGGCCAAATATCCATATTATTTTTTTCAATATTATTCACCTCATTTTCTATCTTCCTTTATTTTTTTAAAACAAATCATTAGTAATGTTAACATTATATCACAAATTTTTACAATATTTGTAATAGCATTGGCGCGGTCATCTCTACGTAAATTAATTAAAATTAGTGTTTTATTTCTATTACAAATAATAAATTTTTTATACTTATCACTTAATTTATTCTATATAATATTAAAAGCTTGTGTTCAAACGCTAGCTTTTGTAAAAATTACTTGTTATTTAAATTACTTAATACTTGTTCAATATAGTTATCGGTTAAATTTAAGCTTTCATTAATAAGACCAATTAATGGCGCTATTCCATCATCATAATGAAAGTCTGATCCAACTGTTGTAAATAAATTGTGTTCTTCGGCAAATTTTAGCCATTTTTTAGTATCATCAATTTTTTTATCATTATCACTTCTGTGAATATAAATATAATTAGCCTCAATCCCATCGGCATTCATTTCATTAACTAAATTTAATATATCATCTTCTGTTAAACCATCTTCATAGGTGTATGCAACAGGATGGGCAAGTACTACTTTACCGCCTGCATTTCTTATCATTTTTGCAGCCATAACAGGTGTAGCAGTTTCTTTTTTTACATAAGCTGGACATCCTTCATTCATTATTGTTTCAATATATTCTCCTCTATTTGGAATATAGCCAAATGTTTCTTTTAATAGCTTTTCATTTAAAGGATTTAGAACGACATTTGAGGCAATATGAGCCTTTGTAACGGCATCAATTTTATCAAGGCTTTCTACATCAATCACATAACCTAAAGCACTTATTTTTTCGGCTACATTATGTAAATAATCGTGTCGGGCATTTCTTAGTTTAAATAAACTTTTTCTAAACTCTTCATTGTTTATATCAATGTTATAACCAAGAACATGAATACCACATTTTTTAGCCTTTGTAGATATTTCAACGGCTTTGATAAGGTTAATATTTTTTTCTTTGGCATAACTAAATAATTCATCAGTATATGCTTCAACCGTATCATGATCTGCTATTGCTATTGTTGAAACCTTATTTTTTACAGCCTCATCAATAACACCCTTTGGACTTAATTTTCCATCTGACTTATTTGTATGAATATGTAAATCTATCTTTTTCTCCATGTTTCTATCCTTTCATTAAATACTCTTCTTAAACTTTTAGATTCAAATCTTCTTTTATTAGCTTCTGTTGCCGCGGCATAAAGAAATTTAAAGAGTTCATCATTTGTAAAATCTCTAGCAACTTTTTCTCTACTATCCCCTAGCACACTCATTATATCACTATCACAGAAAAATTGCGTGAAGGAGGATAAAAAATCATAAATAAAGTTATATACTATGCTTTATATCATAGCCAAATATTCATTAATTATTTTATTTTTCCTTTTTATTTTCAGAAGATTTTCTTAATACACAAACACATTCAACACTACTAGTGTAGCAAAACATATCAAAAAGACGAATACTATCAATTATATATTTCTCTTTTAATAATTTTAAATCTCTTACAAGTGTTAGTTTATTGCAAGATATATAGATTATGGTGTCATAGTCTTCTTGTAAAAATGTTTTAATAACATTTTTATTTAGACCGGCTCTTGGTGGGTCAACTATAATTTTATTTGCATTACCATTTATTTTACCAATTACATCCTCTACTTTACCAACATGAAAAGATAAATTGTTTAAGTTATTTAAATCAGCGTTATATTTAGCATCTATAATTGCTTTTGGGTTAACCTCAATACCATAAACCTTGTTTACAAGTTTTGCTAATTTCAAAGAAAAATATCCTACCCCACAGTACAAATCGTATACAATATCTTCTTTATTAAAATAAGGTTTAATATATTCACCAATCTTATAGGAAATATCATTATTAACTTGAAAAAAGGCATTATAATGAACTTTATATATTAAATTATCTGTTCTTTCTAGAAAGAATGGTGCTCCATATAGACACTTATCATTCCAAATGATACCAACTATTTTATGTTTGTGTATCACTTCTTCTTTTGGTATTGGTTCAGTATTAGACTCAATAATTATTAATAATTCATCGTTATAATTACTCCTAATAGTTATATTACCATTTAAAACATTAAACTCTTTTAAATCTTCTAGTAGAGTATTAATATTGTCTTTGGCTAGCAAACACTTATTAATATTAACGAATGTATGACTTTCTTCTTCATAGTAACCAAATGAGCCATTTTCTACTTTTAAAGTTATTTTATTACGATAACCTAGTGGCTTACTAGATTTCATAATATCTAAGTCTTTTAGAGCAATATTGTTTCTTTTTAACAAATCTATAAAAATATCTTTTTTATACATGAGTGAATCATTATAAGAAACATTTTGAAACATGCAGCCCCCACAGTCATTAAAGTAAGGACATAAACTTTCTATTCTTCTAGGACTTTTGGAAATAATTTTTAAACATTTTCCAATATTATATCTTTTATCTTCTTTTAAGATCTTATATTCTATTTCTTCATCTGGTAAAACCTTAGAAATAAATGTAACAACACCTTTATTACGAGTAATACCTTTACCATCATAATTTAGCTTTTCTATTATTGCTTTCACAAAATCACCTATTAATAAATTATCACGAATGGTTTAATAATTCAATATTATATTTCTTCTAAGTAAGTAAGCTTTAGTTTCAGTGTTTCTTTTTCAAAAGTTGTTATAGGTAAACCGTATTTAAATCTAGTCTCTAAGGGATATTGTAACATCTTTTTTAGCATAATTTCTTCATCTGCGTCATAAAAGTCTAGTGCTTCAAAGTCTAGAAACTCTTTTTTTATTATATCGTTTTTAATTGCATCACTAGAATATGTCTCATAGTTATAAAGTTGCATTACTGTTTCTATTGGTGAAATACCATTATCATATGTATTAATTAATATATTATAATAATCATTATAGAAGAAAGAAAAAATATCTTTATAACCAAGACCCTTAAGCATTTTTAGCGTTTTTCCTAAAGAATAGTAAAAATTACTTCTATTTATAGGATGTAAAGCGTAGATATTATTATAGAATTCTTGAAAGTCTTCTTTGATAAATGCGTCTATTTTTAAATCATTAACCTGAGTATTTAAGCTACGAAAGATATTAGTATTTAGATTCCTTAACCCTTTTTCTAATTCATAAAATGATCTCATTTCTTGAAATTTAAAAAATAGAATGTCGGCAATATAAGCAGATAAAAAGGGATATAATTCATTATTCTTTATTTCGATGGAACGCATACAATTTATGGCATTATCAATTATAAGTTCATGATTAAATAGGATCTTTCTTCTTCGATAATCATAAGCTATTTCTTCATTCTTAGCATATAGTTTACCAAAACCCTCAAAGTAACTAGTTAATTGATTAGTTTTTAATATTATTTTAGTAATATTTAAAATAAAGGCTTTAATGTCTTTTTCTTTATGAGCATAAGTATTAAAAATATTGCGTATTTCTTCCATTATTAAACAATTCCTTTCTGTTTGTTAAAATGATTTACAGGTTGTTTTGGCGCTTTTTGGCATATTTTTCTAATGGTGTTAAATAAAGACCCCATCTATATCTTTCATCGGTACTATATGATAAACTTAAAATACTCCTTTGGGACTCTTTTTTAGCATAGAAAGGTAATGTGGTATATTTAAACATAGTTTCATATTTACTATTTTGATTAACACCTGTTATTAATCTTTCAATAGGGCTTTTTTGATTATCATAACCCTTTAGACAACGACAAATATCCTCTTTTAGGCTTAATAATATATATTTATTATCAATCAAGGGGATACATTCTAAAACAATTTTTTGACTACTTATTATAGCGTCTCGTTCAAATGGGAAAAAGTCATGGTACATTTCATAGAAAAAACGTAACTCATCTCTTTTAGGATGCTTTAAATAAGCATCATCTAAAACAAATAATGAATTTTTAAGCATTTGATACTCTAAAGTATTAGCTGGGCTTTTTAATATATAGTTTTGTTTGGCATGAATAAGTTCATGGATAACACACTTCATGATAGTAACATAAAATTTAGTAGTATTAAAATCTTGATTAGAATTTTTCTTATAAGAAAGTAAACAAGATTTAGCATTGAGACTTATTACTTTAGTTATATAATTATATGTTGCTATGTTATGAATACTTGCTTCGGAAGATATAACTTTTATATCATTAAGCATTGAAGATATATCATTATATTTTAAAAATATTTTAACTATTTCTTTAGCAAAATTATTAGCATTACCTACATCATTTATATATTTTTCTAAAAGATACGCTAAATCATATAACATAATACCCCCCATTTCGTAAAAATATTCTATTACTAAAAAACATGATTGTCAAATAAAGAATAATTATTTTTTTATATTCCATATTATAAATGGTGAGGTTATGGAAAATAAAATAGTTAATAGGATAAAAAAAGAATTTGTATATAATGCTGATTTAGTAATTAAAAAAGTTAATATTAATAAATTTAAAGATATTTATGTTATTTACTTAGAAAGTGTTACTGGTAGCGACAAAGTAAATGAATATGTTTTAAAGAATATTACTCTTTTAAATGCTTTAAAAAGAGTTAGTTTAAGTAAACTTCAAAGTACTATTCCGGCACCACATACTGTTATTTTAAAAAATGAAGATGATATAGAGTTTTATATTACTAATGGATTTACAATAATTATTATAAATAACGAAATTTTAGCCGTTGAAACCAAAGCAGATATTAACCGCGGTATTCCAGAACCAACAACACAGCAAGCTATGTTTGGTCCTAAAGATGCTTTTACTGAAAATATTCAAATTAATCTTGGTTTAGTAAAAAGACGGATTAAAAACCATACTTTAAAAGTACGAAGTAAAGTCTTAGGACGTAAAACCCTTACTATGACTAACATTTTATATTTTGAAGATATTGCCGATGATGAATTAATCCAAAGTGTTTTAAATGAACTAGATAAAATTGATATAGATGGTATTTTAGATTCGGGAGAATTAGCCCTTTTCTTAGAAAGTAACAATAAATCCCATTTTCCAACTGTTTTAAAAACAGAAAGACCAGATCATACTTGTAACGCTTTATTAGAAGGTAAAATAGTTATTTTAGTTGATACATCTCCCTTTGCTTTAATTGTTCCTGCTTTTTTGGCTGACTTTGTTAATCCTATAACTGATAACTATACTAAAGAACAAAATATTAACTTTTTAAAAATAGTAAGATTTGTTTGTTTTTTTATTACTATGATGACACCGGCTATTTATATTGCTTTAATTAATTATAATCCAGAAACTATTCCTACATCTCTTTTAATAAACTTTAGTAAACAACGAGCAAATGTACCTTTTCCAAGTATTATTGAAGCTATTATTATGTTATTTATTTATGAAATATTAAGGGAAAGTGATATAAGGTTTCCTAATTCTTATGGTAGTGCTATTTCAATACTTGGAGCTTTAATACTAGGGGAAGCCGCGGTAAATGCAGGATTTGTAAGTCCTATTATGATTATTGTTGTGGCTTTTACATTTATTACTAGTCTTTTATTTACTGAACAAGAATTAGTGCAAGCAGCTAGACACTTTAGAATTATCTTTCTTTTTCTTGCCACTATCTACGGCTTATATGGGATAGTTCTTGCTTTTATATATTTTATTATTCATATAACTAATATTAAAACTTTTTCAATGCCTTATTTTTATCCTCTTTCTCCTTTTAAAAAAGATTATTTATTTAAGGGATTATTAAAGAAGAATATTACTAAAGATACTAAGAGAAGTAAATTACTTGCTAGTAAAAATATAACACGAGAAAGAAGGTTTAATTAATGATAAAAACAATTATTTTGCTAATCATCATCTTATTATCAACTGGTTGTTATGATTATTCAGAGTTAAACGAATTAGCAATTATTACAGGTATTAGTATTGATTATAAAGATGATTATGAGGTAACTTATGAGATATTGTCTACTAAAAAGTCTAGTGAAGAAGAAAGTGATAATAAAAGTTATTATATAAGTGGCAGGGGTAATAGTCTTGGTGAGGCTGTTATAGACACTAATGAAAAGTTAAGTCTTATTCCTAATATGTCACATATTAAAACTATTATTATTGATGAAAAAATAGCTAATGAGAAATTGCACGAAACAGTTGATTATATAATAAGAGATCCAGAGATTCATAATGCTTTTTATTTATGTGTTGCCCAAGGTGCTTCTGCTAATGAAATACTTTCTTCAAGTAATAAAGAAGAGGCTATTATTTCTGAGGTTATTGAAAATATGGTTAAAACTGGTAATAAAAATTATAGTCTATCTAATACTGATACTTTTGAAGAATTTATTAGTAAATTAATGGATGAACATATAGATGGTGTGTTAAATATTGTTACTAAAGATAATGAAAACATCTATTTAAATGGGGTTGCATTATTTAAAAAAGATAAACTTGTTGCAAAAATTAACAAAGAAGAAACCGGACTATTAAATATTTTAAATAATAATTCTAATAACTACCTTATCAAAACTAAATGTGATGAAGAAAACTATATCACTATTTCTTTATATGCAAATAAAGGAACAAAAATTAAAATAGATAATGAAATAGATATTACCTCTAACTTAACAGGAAGAATCATTGAAGATAACTGTAACATTGATTTTAAAAACCCTGATAACTATCAAAGAATAAGTGATTTATTTATTCCAGAAATAACTACAAAATATAATGATTTTTTAAATAAAATTAAACGTTATGAAGTAGATCCACTAGGTATCCAAAACATTTATTACAAGCAAACTAGACAAGCACTTAGTAATTGGTATACTTACGATAATAAAATACACATTAATTTGAATGTAAACAAAAATGGATTAGTATTTGAGGTGAAAACAAATGGATAATACAAAAACATGGGCAGTATCTTTATTTATTGGAATAAGCTTTTATTTGGGGTTTGGGTACTCACTTTTACTATCTATAACGAATACTGACGCTTTAATTAGTTTAATATTTGGTAGTGCAATAGGCTTTGGTATTATTTGGGGTTTAGAATATTTAAAAGAAAAATGGGTTGGTAATAATGTCTTAAGTAAAATTTTAATAACTATCTTTAGTTTATTTTTATATAGTCAAATAGTCTTTATCTTTCAAACGTTTGCTTCTAGTTTCTTTTTACTTAAAACACCTATTTGGTTTTTAGGACTACCTATTCCCTTTTTAATATATAAAATAAGTAAACAAGGGATTAAGACTATTGGTTTACTAGCCGAATCTTTAATTCCTATCGCTCTTTTCTTAATATTATTAACTTACTTTGGACTATTTAAAAACATTAAATTAGATTATTTAACACCTATATTTAAAACAAATACAATTGATATATTAAAAGGGAGTCTTTTAGTTGCCATGTATTCTAGTGCTCCTTACTTTCTTCTTTTAAATATTCCTTTAGATAAAAATAAGTTAAAAGTTAAGTTTTTAGTATGTCAAATTCTTTTAACTATTACTTGTTTCTTTATTATAACTACTCTTGGACCTAACTTAATAAGTATCTATCGTTACCCAGAATATATGCTCTTAAAGGAAATAAACATTTTTAATTTTATGGAAAAAGTAGAAAACATAATATCTATTTCTTGGCTTTTTAGTTTATTTATTCTATTATCTTTATGTGGTTATAATTTAAAAGAAAATCTACAATTTAAAAATAAGGACTATTTGTTTATTATTAGTCTAATTCTTCTTTATTTATTCTCTCTTTTAGAAAGTACTCACTATATTGAAGAATTAAAAATATATTATATTTTAATGTATATTTTTTTAGGATTTATTAGTTTATTTTTTATTATTAATTTATTAGCAAGAAAAAAGATATCTTAAACAACTTGTTTATTGATATCTTTTCTAATGCTTTTTAAATAGGCAAACATTTCTTTATTTTCTTTAATTTCTTTAATCATAGATAATTCATATAAAAATCTTTTATTTTCTTCTTTAATACCAATTTTAATATTTTCTTTAGTAATTATTTTTTTTATGTCTTGCATACTTGTAGGCCATTTAACCCGTTTATATTTTTGCTCTAAGAAATCTATTTCATTTTTACTAAGTTCATCTTCTTTATCATAAAAAAGGGCTAGTTTATATAATGCATATGCTACCTTTACTTTACCAAGTATTTGATAATATAACCCATAGTACATGTAGTATCTTCTTAAGTCAAAAGCATTATATATAAAATCATAAGTATATTTTATAGTATTTAACATTTTACTATAATCACCCATTAGTTTATGAGTTTCAGCTTTTTCAAATAAGGTGTTAGTATTAAAAGGATTATAACTATACGCATTATTAATATTTATAAGGGCTTCTTTAAATTCGCCATTTTCATTGTTAATATAGGCTTTCATTAAATATGCCCTATCAAGGACTCTTGGACTCCAAATAACATCTTCCTTAGTAATCAAAAAATCTTTCCTAAAATAAGCGTAGTATTCGATAAAATCTCTAAAACATAGAAAAGGCTGGTTATTTTCGGTGTCTTTTAAAGCTTCTTTTATATATTTGTCTAATAGAGCATTAGATTTTTCATATTCATGAATCTCGATTAAATCATCAGCTTCTTCAACCCATACTTCTAAATCTCTATTATTCATTTATTTTACCATCTAAACTGAAACTTTTAGCCTCTGTAATTAGAACAGGTATTATTTTGCCTATAGAGTCTTCTTTTGCTACTACATTAACAAGTTTCATTGTATCAGTATAACCATATACTTTTTCTTTATCTTTATCGCTCTTTCCAAGGATTAAAACAGGTACTACTTTACCAATGTACTCTTCATTATGCATTTTGGAATATTTATTAATTTTTTCATTTAGGATATGTAATCTTTCTTCTTTAACACTCAATGGCGTATCATCACGCATCTTACTAGCAGGAGTTCCTTCTCTTGGACTAAAGATAAATGTGTAAGCTCCATCAAATTTGCACTCGTCAACTACTTCTAATGTTTCTTTAAAGTCTTCCTCTGTTTCCCCAGGAAACCCAACAATTATATCAGTTGTAATAGCAACACCTGGAATACGACTTTTCATTTTTTTATAAAGGTTTAAGTACTCTTCTTTAGTATAGCGTCTACCCATTAATCTTAAAATTCTTGAAGAACCACTTTGTAAAGGTAAATGAATATAAGGCATAACATTATCATATTTACTTATCACATCAATCATCTTATCTGTAAAGTTCCATGGATGACTAGTTACAAACCTAACTCTTGGTATACCAGTAAGAGCTACTTGTTCTAGTAAATCGCCAAATTCAATGTTTTCATCTAAATCATGGCCATAGGCATTAACGTTTTGACCAAGTAAGGTAACCTCTTGATAGCCTTTATTTTTTAAATCAGTTATTTCGCTTAAGATAGCTTCCATTTTTCTTGAACGTTCTTTTCCTCTTGTATAAGGGACAATACAATATGTACAGAATTTATCACAGCCATATATAATGTTTACCCAAGCTGTTATTTTAGAATCTCTTTCATAATGGGTATTTTCTAAGACTACTCCTTCTATACTATCAACCTCAATATCTTGTGAATCATTACTAGCATTAACTAGATAGTTAGCAAGTTCATGAATATTATGGGTACCAAACACTATATTGACATAAGGGTGTTTCTTAAGGATCTCTTCGGCCACATTTTCTTCTTGACTCATGCAGCCTCCAATAGCCACGATAATATCAGGTTTTTCTCTTTTTAAGTGTTTAATTCTGCCTAAATAGCCAAACACTTTATCATGAACATTTTCTCTTATTGCACATGTATTTAAAACAATAACATCTGCTTCTTCCAAAGTACTTGTTTCTTCCATCTTAAAATTTTTTAATATAGCTACGATTTGTTCTGAATCATGTGTATTCATCTGACAGCCATAAGTTCTAATAAAATATTTTTTACCAATAAACTTATCACTTGCAAAATACTCAATCTCTTCGGTTTTTGTTTTACTATTTGTTCTTATTTTAGCTTTTTCTAAATTAGGTAATTTCATACAACCACTCCATCTAACAAACAATATTTTACCAATTCTTTATCTTTAAAACAAGCCATAATATTTCATTTTTATCTATCACTAATCTCTAAATATTTAATATTATAAGTATCTCATTTCAAAAAAACTCCACTGTGGAGTTTTTTTGAAATGGGACATTATTTACTTTTACTTATTATTTAAGCTTTTTCTACAAAAAGCACATACACCAGTTGTACTAGTTAAAGTATTATCAGCACCACAATAAGGACACTTAATAACTTTTGTGTTTTTGACTTTTTCTCTTTTCTCTTGCATTACTAAATCATTTTCTTTTCTTATTTCATTATCCCTATTAATTTGCTTAGTCATATATTTATTTAAAGCACTATAACTCTTAATACTTATATAAGATATTATATAACTTACAATGTAGAAAATAACACCTAATATTATTAGACTTTTGCCATATGGAACTAAACCATTTAAGTATATATCATGATTTAAAAATAATTCTAAATCAGGAATAGTACTCTTTAAATTAGGAATTAAATAAATAATTCTTGGAACAAAGATAAATATGCCAAGTACTATAAAACAAACAGCCATTATTTTCTTATTTCTAGAGTAATCTATAAACAACTTTAAAATACAAAGGCAAACTCCTAGAAAAGGGATAAAGTACAAAGTTATTAAAATAACTGGTAAACTTATTAAAAATCTAATAAACAAATTACTACGCATAACACCACTCCTTTCTTTTAATTTTTTACAAATAAATTATCCTGCAAGATTATATTTTTATCACTTATTTTCTTTTAATTACTATATATTTTAGTAACAGTACCTACCCCAACGTTCTTCATGCCCTCAGTTATTTTAAATTTGCTACCAACTCTCATAACCATATTGTCATCTAAAGTAACATGCAAATTAGCACTTTCACCAGGTATAACCATATCAATACTGCTAGGTATATTAATTGTACTAATAATAGAATATGAATAAAACGCAATTCTAGGAGTATATGTTCCCAAAATAGGTGTAGTTCTGCCACCTTCTTCTTTAGTATATAAGGTAATATCAGCGTCAAAGTTATTGACTACGGAATAAAATTTAGGATTAAACAAAATTTGTTCCGTACTTATATCATCTTTTATAGAAGAACTTACTACTATAGCTGTTGACACATTGCCATTAGATTTTACCACTTCTTCATTATCAATTAATATCCTTTTTACTTTAACTGTTTTTGTTTCAGATCCATGACCTGCTATTTCGAGTTTGTCATTTTTTCTGACGACACCGCCAACAACATTACCTTCAAGAGATATTTCTTCATCATTTAATTCTTTTACACTAAAAATTTCCATCAAAAAGCCTTCATCATTATCTGTATCATTTTCATGTTCATCTGAATTATCATTTTCGTTATTATTTTCAACTTGGTTGTTAGTTGGAATAGTATTATTTTCATTTTTCTTATTCATCAATACTGAAATACCAAAAACTATACCACCAATAAATACAACAACAACTAAAATTGATAAAATTATTTTTTTATTATTACTATCACTATTTTTTAAAGAGCCATTTTTTATAATATTATTGTTACTTAAATCGAATCCACAATAAGGGCAAAAAATTGCTTCATTATTAATTTCTTTTTTACAATTTGGACATATCATACAAACCATTCCTTTCAAACATATAACATTAATCTTTAAAGTATTTCAAATCATCTTCTAATGAAAAGTTAATCATAATTGGTTGATTACTTTTTGAATAGTATTTATTAGCCATTGTAACACAAGAATTTTTATTACATTTTATATCAACATATCTTTTTTCGCCAGGAGCATTATTATCATAAACGCCAATATAGTAATGGTTAGCATCATCTATATCTTGGACAAGACTAATTGCATTTATTGCGTGTCCTCCCCCATTAAAATTAGAAGCAATAACAGGGGCATCACCATCATTTAATCTTGCTTTTAGCGTTTCAATAAAAGCATTTGAATCTAATTTTACTGTCATTTGCACTTTCAAAACATTTCTAAGCCATGACAAGAAATCAGAAGATGATGAATAAAACTCTGTTTCAAATTGTTTAACAAAGGAAGAATAAATAGCATTTAAGATTTGTTTATCTTGATTATTAATTACACTGCTAGATTGCATTTTATCTTCATTTAATAAAACTTTTTCAGCGGTTGTGTAATTAACGCCCCATCTTTCTAATTGAGTTTTTTTATCTAAAGTACTTTTATAAGTAATAAAATCATATAATTTAGAATCATTAAGCTCATTTTTATATGTTTCACTATATCCTAAAGTATCGCCAGAAAGACTAAATAGATCACTTGGTTGTTCTTCATCAAAAGTTTCATAACCAAAAGTATATTTTAAAATATTTGTTTTAAGCTTATAATCATATAAATTATTGTAGTTTTTAAAATAAGTTTTACTTAAATCATAGCCGTAAACATTATAATCTTTTTCTAAGTGATTTATAGTTTTAGCTTCCATTTGCAAAGGCAATTTTTTAGTATAATAAAGTTCTGCTACTGTAGCCATCCCATAACAATGACCACCTTCTGATAAATTAGTGCCATAATTACTAAAAGAAAAACCATCTCTAGAAACAACAAACCCACTATCAGCAATATTAGTTCCATCAATAGTACCATCACCATCAACGTCTTCTAAATTATAATTAATATTCTTCCCAACAATCGCATAAATTTCATCTAAAGCTTTATCATCAGTAGCATTATAATACACACACCCACTATTATTAGCAATATACTCTAATGCATCCGTATCAATACTGTCGCCTAAACCAATTGCACATACTTTAACATTGCTTTTTTTGGCATTCTTTAAAATATCTTCCTTAGCTAGTGCTAGCGAACCTTCAGTATTTTTTCCGTCAGTAAGGATTATTAAGTAATTGTTATCATCAACTTTTGTAAACTTAGAAATACCACTATTTAAAGCCGTTATAATATCCGTCCCACGAGAATTACTATGCCAATAACTTTTCATACTGTTAACCGCGTCTATAGCCACATCTGATGCAGTTGTAAACGTATTTATTTGCACAAAATTGCCTGAAAATTCAGCTACACTAAATTTATAACCACCATTAAACATACCTATCATTTTATTAGTAAGAGTAAGTCTTTTAAAGTTTTTATCATTACCTAAAGCTCCAGTAGATAAGCTATACCCAGCCTCAGTCATTTGTTCTGTTGTATACATTGATATAGAATTATCTATGGCAAACATAATATTAGTATCATTATTTACTTGATTAAGATTTTTATTGCCAAGTACATACTTAGAAAAGTGGTTCAAAGCTGCTTTAACTACTTTTTTTTCTTTATCTACCGAAGAACTAACAAGTTCTAATTTCTTTGTTTCATCATTAAAATAAAATAAGGCTAATTCATCTTCACTGATACTTTTTTCTTCTAGACTGGCTAGATCATACGATATTTCTACCACTGCTTCATCTAAAACTCCATCAGTATAAAAATTATAAACATTATTTAATACAGCCAATTTATCAAAAGCATTAGTTTTATAAATAGTAACCGAGGTATCTGCTATATTTTTTTTGCCAGTCAAACTCATTTTAACATTTTTTTCAGTAAGATTGTAACTTAAAGCTCTCTCATCATCTTTTACATTATCGGCAAAAGAACATTCTTTTAAAGGGTCTAGTCCAAGTTGTATTTCATCATAATCATTAACTCCATCACCATCAGTGTCTGCTTGTAATGGGTCAGTTTTATAAACTTTTGTTTCGTCATAATCACTTAGTCCATCCATATCACTATCACTAAGTAAAGGATTTGTTCCTAATTCTTTTTCTAAAATATTAGATAGACCATCTTCATCACTGTCTATCCCATCTTCATACTTTATTTCATCGGCATCTAAATAAAGTTCATGATTCTCAGCATATGGGTCAACTACATTATACCTTTTTGTTATTTTCCTTAATTTATAAGAAATATTAATGGAACATTTTCCTAAAGAATCAGTTAAATTCCAACTAATTTCTTTATTTTTAAGTTCATAATCCCCACAGGTACTTTCAATTTTTAATTTGTTTAAGCTTTTATCATCATCGAATAAAAAACCTAACTTAACATTACTTTGTGTTACTAAATCAAGTGATAAATCTTTATATTCATCATTCCATTTTAATTTAGTATAACCAAATAATAATCCATAAGCTACATATATAAATGCTAAACAAATTAAAATACCACTACCAAATGTTAATTGTTTTTTATATTTAGAAATTAAAGCTTTAACTGAGGCAGTCGCTTTAAATATTTTTTGATTAATTTCTTCTGTGAAATTACTATTATTTTCATTTATTATATCAATATTATTATTTTCTAATTTATATCCACAATTATTGCAAAAGCATTGATTTTCTTGCAATTTATTACCACATTTTGGACAATACACACTACTCACTCCCTTTTTAATAAATAGCAACGGAACCGTTGCTATTTATTCATTATTTAAAATAATTACTTATATCTTTATAATCGTTAATAACCTTTAAAGGATTGTTTAAATTACTAGCAATTAATTTAGTAAAAACAAAGTAACCAATTACCATTATTACACCATAGCATACTATATTAAAGTATACTTTTTGATCACTATCTAACTTTAATTCATCATTAATAAGTTCATATAAAATTATTATTGAATAAACAATTGATAAAGCAATTATAAGTACACTAAGTGGTGTATAAATAAAACTTAGTAATGGACCAACAATCATTCCACCAATTACCCCAGGAATGAAAGCTGAGACTACAATTGCTAAAGATTTTAAGTAAGGTAAAGTCTTTTTAAATATCAAACTAACTAAATAAAAGACTCCAGCAATTGTCAAAAATGCACACAAATAAATTAAAAAATTCTTACCAATTACACTAAACCATTTAAAATCTTTTAAATTATCCCAATTCCAAGAATAAGTTCCTTTAAAATAATTATATTCTCTAACGGTATTAATAACCGTTTTAGCTAAATTAGCAATCATCATAACTATTGCCAGTACAATTGTTAAAACAATAGAATTTTTTTGTTTTTCTAACTTTTGTACTGACCCTTTAAAGCTACTGATTGGTTTCAAAATAATCGCTATTATAAAAGCAAATATATTTAAAGTGCCAATTTGGTCACTTTTTGTTTGAGTAACTGTTGCATTAACATTATTTGACACGACATTAGTATTATAATTCATTCCTTGATTTATATTAGAATTATAAGAATTATTTATATTTTGATTAGCCATATTAGTATTTTGATTAATTGTATTTTCAAATTGAGCATTTTGGTTTATTCCATTATAACTAGGATTAACGCCCATATTAGTAGTATTCATATTACTAACATTATTATCATTTAAGCTTTGATTAGCATTTACATTTGTAAAAACATTACCACATTTCATACAGAATTTTGATCCCTCTGGGTTCTGTGTCCCACACGTATTACATAACATATATTTCTAAACTCCTCTTTTTATTTTTTTAACGTTTCATCAATACTATCTTTTATTGTTTTAGTAAGTACACTTTGACTCGCAAAAGAATCAATTATATTAGACGTAACAGAATTATTAACTGTTTTATTATTGCACCCTTCTATATAAGGATTAGATAAACCAGTTCTTCTAGTTACATATTTATCACTTTTATTTAGATTTCTGACATTACTTTTAGTTTCTGTTTCATAAGCATGTCTGGCATCAGTATTACGATATCTTAAATATATTATAATAAAATAAATAATACCAGAAAGTAAAAACAACCAGTTATAATCAAAATCGATATTTAGCATTGCTAAGATACCAAGGATTTCTACCAAAAAAGATACTCCAAGTAATTTGGGCATATGAATCGGTACACTACCCATCGTTTCTTTTGTTCTTGCATTAACTGCTACATAATGGGTTAGTGTATTACTGCCTTTATGTTCAACATAACTATATAGCCAAACTGGTAAATAAGCTGCTTGCCATAACTCACCAGTAACTGTGAAATTTTCACTTTTCCAAGCCACGCCTCGATCATAAGTGTTTAGCGTATCATTAACTGAAAACTTAGCAACATCTTTAGCTTGCTTATAAGCAATTGGCTTTATTGTATCAATATTAGTGTCTCTTTTTTCAGATGTATAACCTCTTAGAAAATTAGCATTAAATTTAACACAATTTTCCATATCAAAAGGCATAATAGCATTAATGATATTATTAGTTTTATTGCTATTTTTATTTAATTTATCTAAACTAGATTCAATAGTTAAGCCGTGAATAGATATATCGAAATCACGCATTACTTGATAAACATCGGCATCATAATAATACTTAGTATTTTCGCCACTACCACGAGTATATTTACGAGCTAAGTGTTCACCTTCACCAAAAAGTGTATCATGAGCATTCATACTAACTAATAGATATGGAAAATAAACACCCATAATGTTGTCGGTTTTAAATTCTTGTTTAAACTTGGGATGAGCATAAAACTTTCTTTTACCAACAAATTTAGTTATTAAGTTTTTAGCTTCTTCTTTTGGTACATTAAAGGGTAAAACGACATCAGGTATCATTCCATTTGGAATTTGTTCATTTATACTTAAAACATTACGGCACCAGTGGCATCTTGCACTAGCCGCACTACTAGAATCTATTACAACCTCAGCCCCACAACTACTACACTTAAAAGTCAAAAACTCATTAGTACTAGCCTTTATATCACTAGTACCTGAACCCATAAACTCACCTTGTAAAGTATCAATATCTTTATCTAAAGCACTTACCTTTTCTGGTTTAAATTCATGTCTACAAAATTCACAACGTAACAAACCAGTATTTGGATTTAAAGTTATTTCGGTTGCCCCACACTTTGGGCATTTATTTTGACCATTATGAGAGCCTACATCAGTTTGGATGATTGTAGGCTCATTAGTAGTCATGTTTGTTGTGGAAAGGTTTTCTTGACCTTCCTTCATCTTATAATCCTAATAGTTGTTTTTTCTTAGCATTAAAATCTTCTTCAGTAATAATGCCATTATCTAAAAGGCCTTTTAACTTAGTAAGTTCAGCATAAGGGTCATTTACAGAAGATTCTGGTTGGGCTGCTTGGGCCGTTACTTCATCAGAACTTTGGGCTACTGGTTCTGATGCAACAGATGCCGGTGCTACTGGAGCCGGATTTTGATTAACATTTATAAATGGATTGGTTGCAGATGAGCCATCGTTATTTACGCTTCCCATCATATTACTTGCTGCATTCATGCCCATTCCCATGAAAGCCATACCAGTACCACCATTTGACCCTGCTGCTTCCATACCACGAGCCACTGATTGTTGCATAAATGAGTTTCCTCTTGCTCCAGATAGAGCATCAGCTTTTTTAACGTCACTAAGTAATGCTTTAGTGTCTTCATCGTATTCAATAGCTAAGATAGCTGTCTTAACAATTTCAATACCACGAGTACTACGCCATTGATAAGCTTCTTCTACGGCACTACTCATAGCTTGGGCAAAGCCAATTTGATCAGCTTGAATTTTAGAAATTCTATTTCCTTTACTTGGATCATTTGTATAATTAGCGAATGCTGCAGATAATGTGCCAACTACTTCATTAAAAAGTTGTGTTCCTGCTTCATTATCTAAATCGCCTAAATCAAATACTGGTGCTCCAGCTACTAGATACTTAGTTGGTACAAAGTTTTTCAAAAATAACACTGGATCAACAATCTTTAAAGTATAAGTACCTCTTGTTATTGCGCCAACTTGTGTATTTAAAAAAGCATCATCCCAATAAATTTCTGATTGAGTTCCAAATTTATTATTAGGTATTTCTTTTAAATTAACATAAAAAGCAAGTTGTTCTGTACCTGGTTGACCACCAAATTTAAATCTATCAAAACTAGCTCCTAGAGATGCAAAAATACCATCTGAAAATATACTTTTTGAATTTGGATCATTACTTCTAAATTCATATCCACCAGGTTCTGCAATTAAACCTGTAATTTGGCCTTGCTCCATAGTAACAAGTGCTGTTCCTTCTGGCACAATAATCTTACTACCATTACTAATAATGTTTTCTGAACCCTTATAGTTCTCCCCACGACCATTATTTTGTGATTGTGGTACTGCACTAAAAACTGCCGCCGTTGCTGAAATATCAGTCCTTGGTTTATAAAAATCTACCCATTGATCAGCAAAAGTGCCACCAATAGCGCCTGAAAATGCTTTAATAAATCCCATATTATCTACCTCTTTCTAAATACAACATTTTCTCTTTACTAGAATAACTATCGTTACTCTTAAAATAAGTTTATCATATATTGGCAAACTTTGCCATTAATAAACACTTTCTTTACAAAAAAAACATAACCATCACATTAATCGGTTATGTTTAATTAAGAAATATTAAAGATTAATTCCATCAATACTAGTCTCATAAAGCCATTCTTTTAAATCTTTGCTATCTTGCGTTTCATAATATTTAATTAATTTTTCAAAAAAGATTGGTTGATTAGCCCCAGAAATTGTAATAATTCTACATTCATTATCATCATAATTTTACTTCTAACAGCATGCCAACTCGTTTATTTCCATCTATAAACATTTGTCTTCGCATAATATATAGCATTGCATCTAGGGCTATTTCTGTTTTAGATTTATCATTATTGCTAAGTATTTCACTTAATTCTTCCTTTATTTGGCTTTCCTTTGGAAATTGTGGTTTCCAACTAGTGCCACCAATATTAACTGGCGTCGTTCGTAAAACGCCTAAATTTTGTTCCATTACTAATTTATCACATGTAAGTTTGTGTAAATGACAAAGAATTTTATAATCATAATCAGTACTATCATTTTCTAAAATAAATTGCCAAGCATAACTCAAATTATTAATAGCAATTATATTATCAACTGTTAAACCGTTAACAATACCCCCATTGTATATAGCGTGCGTTTCTGCGTATGTTACTTTAATTCCTTCTAAATTAGCACTTTTTCATACATAATCGACAATATTTCTTTTAGCTACAAAGACATTTTGTTCTCGAGTTAAATTAAATTTATTATCCATTTTTCATGCACCACCATACATAAAGCAATTTTCATCATGAGAGTTAATCACACCTATTGCTTGCAAATAAGAATATATAATAGTTGAACCAACAAATTTCATTCCCCTTTTTTTAAGATCAAGTGATATTTTATCTGATAAATAATTTGTAGTAAGGCCTGTTTCATATAAGATATTATTTTTAGTAAAAGTCATTAAGTAGGCTTTAAAACTACCATATTCGTTTTCTATTTTCTTAAATATTTTAGCATTATTTATACTAGCCTTTATTTTAAGTTTATTTCTTATAATATCTTTATTACTTAAAAGACTATTTATTTTTTCTTCATCATATAAAATGACTTTTTCTATATCAAAATTATCATATGCCTTATAGAAGTCTTCTCTTTTATTTAAAACACATTCCCAGGAAAGACCAGCTTGAAAAGATTCAAGTATTAACATGGCAAATAAGTATTTCTCTTCTAAATTTAATTTACCCCATTCTTCATCATGATATTTTATATATAAGGGATTATTTAAATTACACCAATTGCATCTTTGCATACTCTCCTCCTATAAGTTTTTTACTTTCTTTTTAAGTCTTCTTTACCTATCATATAAAGAATATCTTTCTTAAACTGTGAATAATCATTATTAATATATAATTCATAATTATGACTAGCAATAACTGCACTTTTTTCTAACTTACCAGTAAAACCACTTTTAAAATATAAAAAGGCTTGTTTTAAGCAAGAAATTTCATGTTCACCTAAGTAAGATAAAACAAATCCTGAAGAGACATCATCACTTATGATATACATGTTTTTATCAGCATATTTTGAAAAGTAACTGGTTAATCCCTCTTTTTGAAATCTTAAAGCATAATCAATTGGAATATCTATAAAAGTAAAATTAGTATAATCCTTTAAAGTATTTATAAAATAGGCGTCTTTTCGATAAAAAACGTACAAAACAACTGCATCATTCATATTTTCACCTCTTTCTAAACATGGCTAGCGATAAAATCTATTACATCACTTTCATCAATATTAGGTATTTTATCTTCCTTAGTAATATCCGTAAAATATTTATTAATTTTCTCATACTTAGATATAGAGTTTAAAGGATAACCTGGATTTATAACGTCAGATTGTTTATTAGTTAGATAAAATCCACCTTTTTCCCATGTATAAGTATGAGTATTACCATTTGCATCTACCAAGGCCATACCATAAACCCATTTAGCTGGTAATTTGCCATCAGTGCCATACTGATTAACTAAAGAGATATAGTGTTCAATCATTTCTTTATCACTTAATACACGGCCACCTACTCTTCTTACAAAAAGACTAGGTTGTAAATCATCTGGTACACCACATAAATATAGGCTATCATCCATCCCAATAGTATTTTTTTTAGTTGCCACATGACCAGCATAAGCTTTTAAACAGGCATTTTCGATTGCTGAATTACCGTTTTCATTGACATTTATACCAACACCTTCATCAAGCAAAGATAATAATTTTATTTCTTTCTTTTCTAAGCCCTTTTTAAATCTTTTTAACTTGCTTTCATTACTAGTAGCAAAAACAACTTCTTTCATAATGCCTCCATAAACAAAAAAGAACCATAAATAATTACAGTTCTTTTGGTTTAATAACTTCTAAACCACCCATATATGGTTGTAAAACTTTAGGGACTAAAACAGAACCATCTTCTTGATAATTATTTTCAATCACGGCAATTAGGCCTCTTGGAGTTGCAAGACAAGTATTATTTAGAGTATGTAAATAATAATTTTCTTTTTCGCCTTTTACTCTTATAGATAATCTTCTTGCTTGGGCATCACCAAGGTTTGAACAAGATCCAACTTCAAAATACTTAAGTTGTCTAGGACTCCAAGCTTCGATATCACAAGATTTAACTTTTAAATCTGCTAAGTCACCACTACAACATTCAAGTTGTCTTACTGGTACATCCATGTTTCTAAAGATTTCAACAGTGTATTTCCACATTTCTTCATAGAATTTCATAGAATCTTCTGGTTCACATAAAACAATCATTTCTTGTTTTTCAAATTGATGAACTCGGTATAAACCACGTTCTTCAAGACCGTGAGATCCACCTTCTTTTCTAAAACATGGTGAGTAACTTGTCATTTTAATTGGTAAATCACTTTTTTTAACCATTTGACCTTTAAAGCGACCTATCATACTATGTTCACTAGTACCGATTAAATATAAGTCTTCACCTTCAATTTTATACATCATTGCTTCCATCTCAGGAAAAGACATAACGCCTGTTACAACATCACTATGGATCATAAATGGTGGAATAGCATAAGTAAAACCTTTATTAATCATATAGTCTCTTGCATAGGCAAGCATTGCTTCATGGAGTCTTGCAATATCACCAAGTAAATAGTAAAAACCTTCCCCACTAGTACGGCCAGCACTTTCTTTATCCATACCGCCTAGTCTATTAATAATGTCAGCATGATATGGTATTTCATAAGGTGGTTGGGCAGGTTTTCCAAATCTTTCAACCTCAACATTTTCACTATCATCATGACCAATTGGTACAGATTTATCCATTATATTAGGAATAACCATCATTCTACTTTTAATTTCTTCACTAAGAATATTTTGTTTTTTATCAAGACTTTCTATTTCTTCATCAAACTTTTTGATTTCTGCCTTTACTCTATCGGCTTCACTAAGATTTTTTTCTTTCATCAAAGTCCCAATTAAAGCACTCATACGCTTTTTCTCAGCAATCAAATTGTCTTTCTTTGTTTGTGTTTCACGTACCTCTTTATCATAGTCATAAACTTCATCTACTAAACATATTTTTTCATCTTGAAATTTATTTCTAATATTTTCTTTTACTAATTCTTTATTTTCTCTAATTAATTTAATATCTATCATATTCTTCTCCTTCTAACGTTTCTATAATCTTAATATACGCATTTAAATATTTCTTTGCTCTTTTAATATCTTTAGGGGTTATTTTCTTAAGTCTAGTTAAGTCCATATTATGTAGTAAATCTTTAACTTTAATATTTAAAGCTATTTTATTATTACTATTTAAGATATTATCAATATATTCTTCATAGTTATCCCAAGTATTAGTGAGTATTTCTAAAACCGAAACCTCACTTTTACTATAGCCCAAGTTAAGTAAATCACTACTAGTTACTTCTGTATCTTCTAATATATCATGTAATAAGGCTAAACTTTTTACTTTTTTATTTGTAAAATCTTCACTAACGTGTCTTAAGTGTTCACGGTAATCATGACTTGACTTATCAATTTTACTTTTAAAAAAGCGATTTACTAAAGCTTCACTACGCGAGTATATATCTAACCCTCTATAAAATGCAATTTCTTTCTCACTAAACATAGACCCTCCTAAAAAAGAAAAAGATACCACATGCTAAGGAGCAAACAAATTATGCGGTACCATCCTTTAATTAACTTACTTTACAATAACGGCTACTCACCGGGAGTGATTAACTCCTCTTAGAAAGGAGATTCATAAGTTTATTTTCTATTGTTTCCACCAACCACAATATCTCTATATAAAATAATATCTTACTACTAATCTTTCTTTAACGATTTACAATACATAGTTTAGCATAAAAGGAAATATCTTTTCAAGTCCTTATCTGACTTTTTTTAAGGTATAATCTTTATCAGTATCAAAATCATCCAAAAGTTCTATATTGAAAGTAAAATTTGGCTCATTAGAAAAAACTTTACCTAACTTTTGAACAAGTGCTGAATTAACACCTAAAGAATCTAAATAATCAATGTACCTATAATATGTTTCATAATCCCATTTATAGGACTTGTCCATGCTTATAGAATTTAAAAAGATATAAACAAAAGATAAATAAGTAGTATTCATATTTGCAATATATCTTTCATTTCTGGAATCAGTTGGATATCTATTTGGCAAACCACATAAGTTTTTATTAAAACTCAAAAATTTACTTTCTGGTGCCAAAGCACCATTAAAATATCCTCCATCAAGATCAACAGCTTTAACTATTTGTTCATCTAAATCAAATATAAAATTAGCCTCATGAATATCACCTAAGTAAAATTTATCAACAAAGCCACTTTGCTTTTGTTCAAGTTTGGTTAATATTTTTAATATTTCTTTTAAGTATTTAAGTTTTATTTCATTTGCAACATTAGGGTTTTGCAAATATAATATTAAATTAACATTATCCTTTATCCAAGGCATTGAATATCCAGATAATATATTATCAACACTTATTAATGCTTTTGGAAAAACAAGTTCCTCCATTTTAATTTTATCATTTAATTCTATTAGTTTTGTTATTATATATAGTTTGTCATTCATCTTAACTGGACTATTGTCATAAAAAATCTTTAATAGTTCTTGAGCACCCATCCATTTGTTTTTATACTCATGCAAATATAGCATAGCCTCAGTATTAACAACTTTTTTTGAAATTTGCAATTCTGGATAACTTGCAAGTTTTCTTTGACTTATATTCAAAACCTCAATCCCACTCATTATAAATCCCCCTTTAAATTGCTTTTATTTTAAATAAAAAAAAGAAAATAGTCAATGCTAAATTTTCTAATTTCTTTTATCTATTCTTTCTTGTAAATAAGAAAGAAATTCTTCTACACTAACTGTATGCGTTTCTTCACTGCCATACAAGCGATAACTAATAAGATTATTATCAACTTCTTTTTGACCTAGAATAATTGTTACAGGAATCTTTTTAATAACGGATTCACGCATTCTGTAACTTAGTTTTTCATTACGATTATCTAAATTAACACGATAATTAGAAGCAAGTAAATCTTTAATTTGTTTTGCATATTCTAAATGATATTCTAAGTTTACAGGAATAATATTTACCATTACTGGTGCAAGCCACATAGGCAATACTCCTTTTGTTTCTTCAAGTAGGAAAGCAATAAAGCGATCTAGTGACCCTAATATAGCTCGGTGAATGACAACTGGTTTTTCTTTTTCACCTGTCTCATTTATATAAGATAAATCAAATCGCTCTGGTAATTGATAATCAAGTTGTACAGTTGATAAAGTAACATCATGACCAATTGCACTTTTAACTTGGACATCTAATTTAGGTCCATAGAATGCAGCTTCTCCTTCTGCTTCATAATAGTCGGCATGAATTTCTTCTAAAACTTCACGTAATTCTTGTTCACTTTTAGCCCATAATTCATCATTACCAAAATATTTTTCTGTATCATTTTTATCTCTTAAAGAAAGACGGAAACGGTAATCCTTAAAGCCAAAGTCTTTATAAACATCTAATATTAAATTTATGACTTCTTTAAATTCTTCCTTAATTTGGGAAGGTGTACAGAAAATATGGGAATCATTTTGCGTAAAGGCTCTTGTTCTTTCAATACCACATACTGCACCACTTGCTTCATATCTAAAATCGTTTGCAATCTCAGCAATACGAACTGGTAAGTCTCGGTATGAATGCATACTATTTTTAAACATCATCATGTGATGAGGACAGTTCATTGGTCTTAAAACGTAAGATTCATTATCTAATTCCATAGCAGGAAACATATCTTCTTTATAGTGATCCCAGTGTCCACTAGTTTTATATAAATCAACACTACCTAAAGATGGGGTCATAACATGCTTATACCCATGGGCAATTTCTTTATCAGTAATATAGTCTACTAATGTTCTTCTTACAATAAAACCATTAGGTAACCACATAGGAAGTCCTTTACCTACTAAATCAGAAAACATGAATATTCCTAAATCTTTACCAATTTTTCTATGATCTCTTTCTTTTGCTTCTTCTAGTTCTTGTAAATGATTATTTAATTCTTCTTCTGTTTTAAAGCATACGCCATATATACGTTGAAGCATTTTATTTTTACTATCACCTTTATAGTAAGCCCCTGAAAATTTAAGTAATTTAAAATACTTACACTCTTTTACAGTATCAGCATGAGGTCCTCGGCATAAGTCTGTAAAGTCACCTTGGGAATAGCAAGAAATTGTCTCATCATCCGCCATATTATTAATTAAATCTATTTTGTATGGGTCACTAGAAAACATTTCTAAGGCTTCACTCTTAGTTATTTCATGTCTTATGATACGTTTACCATCCTTAATGATTTTTTTCATTTCTTTACTTATTTTTTCTAAGGCTTCATTAGTTAAAGTAATACCACCTAAATCTATATCGTAATAAAAACCTTCTTCAATCACTGGGCCTACCCAAAACTTAGCCTCTGGATACAAATGTCTTACCGCTTGGGCTAAAACATGAGCACAACTATGGTTAATCTTACTTAAATATTCATCTTCTTTTATATTTATCATTATAATTCCTTCTTTCTAATATCTTGTTCTTCTTTTATTAATTTTTGCAAGTCTTCCAGGTTTATCGGTTACAATTAAACTTTCTTCTTCTCTTTGGGTTTCTTCTAAGGTGTCCATTTCTCTTCGCGCTTCTATTTCTAAAAGGTCTTTTTTAGCCTTACGATAAAGATATTTCATATAACCTGGTTTCATAGATTGGTTAGGAGCATACTCACTTAAAGCTTGTTCTCTTTTTAAAGCTCTTTCTTCTTCGGTACCATTATTTAAAAGAGTTATACTACGATTAATATGATAGCATTGAGTTTTACCATAATCATCAAATACTAAGTACATATCTCCTAGAAGTAAATCTTGTTCATTAATAAACTCTCTTTTAACCCTTTTTGGATATTTAATTTGTTCTGGAAACTTTTCATTCCTTAAACTTAGTTTTCTCATCATTATTTCATGTGATATTTTAATATTTTCTTTCTTTTTACATAAAAGACCACATAGACTCATAAACTGATATACACTTATCGCATGGCCAATTTTTTTTCTTTCATAACATCCCCACTAAAAAAGGAATGGTACTAAAAGGAGTCTAATTAAGACGGTACCATCCCTACATTAACTTAATTTAAGATAACGGTTTAACCCGGATTTTATTAAATCTCTACAAAAGGAGTAACAAAAAGTTACTTTAATAGTTTCCACCACCACTATCTCTCTTTAAAAAGTAGTTCTTTTTATCATGTCTTTTGATCACTGATTTATAAATAAATAATAACACTTAAAAGTTGTATGTTCAAGTTTTTTTCTTTATTTTTGACAATTTTCACAATAATATGTGCTTCTACCACCTATTTTCACCCGTTTAATAATGGTACCACACGCCTTACATTTTTCATTTTCTCTTTTATGAACACTTAAACACTGCTGAAATCTACCTGTAACCCCCAAACTACTGGTATAGCTTCTAATAGTAGTACCACCCATAGCGATAGCTCTTGTAATTATGTCTTTCGCGGCCTTAATAATTTTTTCGCACTCTTCTTCTGTTATAGTAGTTCCAAGTCGCATTGGTAAAATACCTGCTTCAAAAAGTACCTCATCGGCATAAATATTACCAAGACCAGATATAATCGTTTGATCAAGCATCAAGGTTTTCATAGGGATTTTTTTATTCTTTAATTTTTTGTATAAATATTCTTTTGTAAGTTTATCACTTATCGGTTCTATCCCTTGTTTTTTAATACCTTCAAAAGTATATAACTCTTCTTTTTTAAGTATTTTCATGCGGCCAAATTTCCTGGTGTCATGATATCTTAGTGTAACGCCATCAACAAAGTTAAAAACAATATGTTCATGTTTTGCGATGGGTTCATGCTCATCTTTAATAAAATATTTACCTTCCATTCTTAAGTGACTTAACAAATAGTACGTATCAGTTTCAAATAATAACCACTTACCAATTCTTTTAATATCTATAAATTCTCTACCAATTAAAGCATTTTTAAAAGTATCTTCACTATCTAATAAAATCCCATTATAATAAATATCAATACTCTTTATTTTTTTATGCAATATTCTTTCTTTTAACGTATTTCTAACTGTTTCTACCTCTGCTATTTCTGGCATAAAATAACCTCCTAACAACAAAATTAATACTTAAATATTATTTGTCTAAACTATCTTCATTTAATAGAAAATAAAATATTCCCATTGTAACTATGCCATAATCATCCATTCTTGGTTTACTAACATCACCTAAAATTATTATTTTCTTAAATGAATCATTAATATTTACCAAAGATTTTCTTTCTTGTCGTTCTTTTAAAGTATCTTGCATTTCATATGCTGATTGAATATAAATTCTTTTATTTCCTTGATTACAAACAAAATCTACCTCATATTGTGGTTTAGAACGTGTTCCATCTGTATTAGTTTCATTCATTTCTACAACACCAATATCAACATTATAGCCTCTTCGCAAAAGTTCGTTATAGATGATATTTTCCATAATGTGGCCTTTGTCAATTTGTCTAAAGTTTAATCTCGCATTTCTAAGTCCTATATCTTCAAAATAATATTTATAAGGTGAATTAATATACTTTTTCCCCTTAACGTCGTATCTTAAAGCCTTAGTTATCAAAAAGGCATCAACAAAATAATCTAAATAATTGCTAATTGTTTTATCACTTAAATTCATATTTTTTTCACTTTTAAAAGTATTTTGTAAATTATGAGGATTAGTAAGTGAACCTATTTGAGAAGAAATTATATTTAATAACTCATTTAACTCCTCTATATTTGTAATATTATTCCTTTCAATTATATCTCTTATATATGTTTCTTCAAAAAGATTTTTTAAATACTTTGAACGTTCATTATCTGTTTCAAAAGAAAGAGTATAAGGTAATCCACCATAAATGCTATATTGCTCATAGGCTTCATATTGGTCACCATGAAAGGCTTCTAAGTATTCTTTGAAATTTAATGGATACACATGAATTTCATCACCGCGTCCTCTAAACTCAGTTACTACGTCCTTAGAAAGAAGTTTAGCATTAGAGCCTGTTACATATACCTCAACATTATCCTCATAAAGGAAGGTGTTTAAAACTGGTACAAAGTCATCCATTTTTTGAATTTCATCTACTAGCAAATAATATTTTTTATCATCTTTAATTAAATTTCTTATATATTTAATAAAGTTATTCCCATCAAGCAACTCTTCATTTTCTTTTATATCTAACGGAATATAAATAATATGACTTTTATCATTATGTTCTAACAAATATTTATAAAAGATATTCTTTAATAAGTATGATTTACCGCATCTTCTAATACCTGTGATTATCTTAATTTGCCCATTACCATCTTTTTTAATTAATTGATTTAAATAAAAATCTCTTCTAATCTCTTTCATTAGTATTGTCCTCCCAATCTCTTTTAAATTGTACTACGCATTTTCAAATTTGTAAACACTTACACTCCGAACTTTTTCGCATTTGCGAAAATATTCGGAGTGAGTAACATTTCTTACATAGAAAAAGAACTATTTATTTAGTTCTTCATTAAGTATTTCTTTAGTCATAACAGGATTTGCTTTACCACGTGTAGCTTTCATGACTTGGCCAACAAAATAATCAAACAAATTAGTCTTACCAGATTTATATTGTTCTACTTGACTAGCATTATTTTTAATAATTTCAGTAATTAAAGATAATAATTCTTCTTTATTAGATATCTGGGCATTATCCTTACTAATAAATGTAATTGGTTCTTTTTTACTTTCTAAAGACTTATAAAATATTTCTTTAGCTTGTTTGTTAGAAATAGTGCCATCGTTTATTTTATCAATAATTTGTTTTAAATATACTGGTGTAATATAAAAATCACTAATGTTTAATTCTTCTTTATTTAATTCACCAACAATTGTAACGGTAATCCAGTTAGCTCCCGTTTTAGCGTCTATTCCCAGTTTTAAACATTCTTCAAAATAGTCTGAAATTGCCTTTTCTTTAATTAACACACCTGCATCATATTCTGATAAATGATAATTTTCTATATAATCTTTTTTACGTTCCATAAATAGTTTAGGAATAGAGGCTCTTATACTTTCTAGCCAAGAATCTGTAACTTTAAATTTAGGAATATTCGGTTCAACAAAATACTTATAATCAACTGCGTCTGCTTTACTACGCATATAAATCGTACTAAAACTATCCTCATCCCATCTTCTGGTTTGTTGAGGCATTTTGTCATATTCACCATTCTCTTTTAGCTCAGTTTGTCTTTCAATTTCATAATTAATAGCGTCTCTTACACCACCAAAAGAGTTAACATTTTTAATTTCAATTTTTGTTCCCCAGTTATTTGTGTCAGTTTCATCTAAACTACTATCCATTATAGAAACATTAACGTCACATCTAATTTGGCCTTTTTTAGTATCAGCATCAGAAATATCCGCATATTGATAAGTTCTACGCATGTGTTCTAGAAAAGCTACGGCTTCACTTGCTGTATGAAAATCTGGTTCTGTTACAAGTTCAAGTAAAGGTACACCTGCTCGGTTATAGTTAATGGTACTTGTTGTTTCATAGTGATCTAGACTTGCTGCATCTTCTTCTAAGTGAATATTGTTAACACGTACTCTTTTTAACTCTCCATCACATTCATAATCAACATAACCATATATACCAACGGGAATTGGTTTGGTTTCTTGTGTAATTTGGTAACCCTTTGGTAAATCAGGATAATAATAGTTTTTTCTTTCAAACCAAATGTATTCTGGCTGAGTACAATTAGTAATCATACTGGCCCTAAGGGCAAGTTCAACGGCCTTTTTATTAACGACTGGTAAAACACCAGGAAAACCCATATCAACGGGTCTTACACTTGTATTAGGGGAAGAACTATAATCATTTTTGGCACTAGAAAAAACTTTTGTTTTTGTTTTTGATATTTCACAGTGCATCTCAAGACCAATCTTAGCAATATATTTACTCATCTTTTTTACCTCCTGCCGTCATTCCTTCAAAATTCATATTTTTCTCTAAATTACGGGCGATAGAAAGAACTATCTCATCATCATAACAATTACCTGTTATATTAACACCAACTGGTAAGCCATTAATAAGCCCATTTGGAATAGTGATAGATGGGAATCCTCCAAAATTACCAATTTGTAAATGTTCTTCTAGTATCTCGGTATTTTTATCTAAAATATCGGTTGCCCCATCTAACTTTTTAGCAGGCCCAGATCCAACTGGTAATACCACGGCATCATATTCTTTAAATAGATCTTTATATGCATCGACAATTAATCTTCTTACTCTTTGAGCATTTCGAAAATAACGATCTTGATTTTCTTTTTGTAAAACATAAGAGCCAATTACAAAGCGACGTTTAATTAAAGATGAGAAACCTTTTGTACGGTGGTCTTTCATCATATCGATGTAATTATCACCTTTCCCACGTGGGCCAAAGATAATACCTGTTAAGTTACTCATATTACTTGTTGCTTCGGCACAAGATATGATTACGTATGTGCTAGCAACAGCCTTTAATAAGTTATCATCAACACTTACTTCATCAACGGTATAACCAATACTTCTTAATTTTTCTACTGTATCATTAAAATTACTTAAATGACACTTTAATTCTTCACTAGCACTAGGATAACGATTAATATCACAAATTTCTTTAATATAACAAAGTTTTTTACGGCCTAAGTCTTTATCACATGCCTCATATAAATGGATATTACTAGAATCCCAAGTAGTCATATCATTTTTATCAAGGCCTTTCATTGCATCTATAACTAGGGCGGCATCTTTAACACTACGTGTTAAAACACCACAGTGATCTAAACTTGAAGCAAAAGCAAATAACCCATAACGGCTAATCATGCCATAAGTAGGTTTATACCCTACAATACCACAGTAAGCTGCAGGTTTTCTAATCGAGTCTCCTGTATCACTACCAGTGGCATATGGAAAACATCCGGCACTTACCGCACAAGCAGAACCGGCGCTAGAACCGGCTGTCATACGTGTTTTATCCCAAGGGTTTCTAACTATCCCTGTATGACAAGTTGTTCCAGTACCTCCCATACCAAATTCATCCATTGCGCACTTACTAACCATCACTGAACCATGTGAATCTAAATTTAAAATACTAGTTGCTGTAAAAAATGGGACATAGTTTTTTAAAGTATTAGATGACCCAGTCGATAAAACACCTCTGGTTGAATAATTATCTTTGCAGCCATAGGGAATACCTGATAACACATCTTCTGTAACATCACTACCTTTTTTATCATCTAAAATAGTTACAAAAGCATTAAATTCATCATTTACTTCATGACATTTCTTAATACTTTCCTTAACTAACTCATCACTTGTAATTTCGTTATTTTTTAAAGCTTCATGAATTTCTAAAATACTATTATTTAACATTTATCCCACCACCTTTGGTACGACGATTTCCGCTCCATCTTCATCGCCACTATTTTGTAAAAGCTCATCGATTGGTATAGACTCTTCTGGTTCATCTTCTCTAAGAACATATGTAAAATCATCTAGAGCATGAGTCATTGGTTCTACCTTGCTTATATCAGGTATTTTGGTAACACTACTAATAGAAGCATCAATAATATCAAATTCATTTAAAATCATATCTTTTTCTTCTTCTGTTAAACCAATAAGTAACTTATCAGCATAATCATCTATCATTTCTCTTGTAAATTTACTCATTTTTTTATCTCCTCAAACTTAATTTTTAATTCTTTTAATTGTAATGGCGTAAGCGTACTAGGTGAACCCATTAAGTTATCAGCTCCACTTGTACTAGTTGGGAAGGCTTGCACTTCTCTTAAATTTTCTTCATCAAGTAAAAGCATTAGCATACGATCAATTCCAGGTGCCATACCACCATGTGGAGGACAACCATATTTAAAAGCTGTATATATTGAATTAAAACGTTTTTCAACTTCTTCTTTTGTGTAACCCACTATTTCAAAGCCTTTTGTTAAGCTTTCTAAATCATGATTTCTTATGGCGCCTGAAGCCATTTCATAGCCATTGCAAACAAAGTCATATTGATAAGCTAAAATACTTAAAACATCATCGTTATCATAATCTTTAATACCATGATGTGGAAGACTAAATGGATTATGACAAAACTCTATTTTTTTCTTTTCATCATCATATTCAAACATTGGAAAGTCTTTTACTATACATAGTTCAAATCTATTTTTATCAATAAGGCCTAGTTTTTCCCCAAGATAAGTTCTAATTAACCCAGCATATTTTCTTGCTGTTTTAATGTTTCTATTTGCTATAAAAAACATAACAGAATTTTCTTGCATATTAAAGTTTTTAATTAAAGATGTTCTTTCTTCTTCGCTTAAGAATTTATCAATAGGTCCTTTTAAGGTACCATCTGCCATAACAGTTAAATAACCAATTCCTGGCATACCAATGCTACTTGCATAATCTACAATATCATTAAACCAACTATTAGGTTTATCACCAATATTATCTACTACAATAACTTTAACAACACTTTTACTAAATGGTTTAAAAGTTGTATTTAAAAGTTCCTTGCTGGCATCTTTAATAATAAGGGGATTTCTTAAATCTGGTTTATCAGTTCCGTAACTTTCCATAGATTCTTGGTAACTTAGTCTTCTAAAAGGTATGTTACTTACGCTTTTATCAGAAAACTTTGTAAATACATCATGAAATATTTCTTCCCCAACCATCAAAACATCTTCTTCTTCACAAAAGCTCATTTCCATATCAAGTTGATAAAATTCTAAAGTTCTATCACTTCTTGCATCTTCATCACGAAAACAAGGAGCTATTTGAAAGTACTTAGCAAAGCCGCCACACATTAATAATTCTTTGTATATTTGTGGAGCTTGTGGTAAAGCATAAAATTTACCTGGAAAATTTCTACTTGGAACAACAAAGTCTCTTGCTCCTTCTGGACTTGATGCGGTTAAAATTGGTGTTTGCACCTCTGTAAATCCCATATCATACATTTTATTTCTTAAAAAATGTAAAAGTTCACTTCTTAATTTAAAGTTTTTAGCCACACTCTTATTACGCATATCAAGATAGCGGTATTTTAGTCTTACGTCTTCACTTATATGTTTACTTTGTCTTACTTCAAAAGGTAAAACATTTAAAGATTTACTTAATACTTCTAAATCACTTACTAATAATTCAACCATACCAGTTTTAATGCCTTCATTAACTGTTTCGGCATCACGTTTTCTAATTACACCTGTAACTTTAATAACGCTTTCTCTTGTTATCCCATTAAATATAGAATCATCATTACTAACAACTTGTAATATGTCTGTATTATCTCTTAAATCTAAGAATAAAACGCCTCCATGATCACGGATATTTTCAACCCAGCCGCTTAAAGTAACACTTTTCCCAACATAACTTTCATCTATTTCTTCACATAAACAATTTCTGTAAATATTATTCATTACAATCACCTTCCTAAAATTCACAAGATCCTGGCACCCTAGGGTACGGGATAACATCTCTTATATTTTCTACTCCGGTAAGATATATTAATAGTCTTTCAAACCCCATACCAAAGCCAGAATGTACACAAGTGCCATATTTTCTTAAATTAATGTACCAATCCATTTCTTCTTCATTCATATTAAGTTCATGCATTCGTCTAGTTAGTTTAGTCATATCTTCTTCTCTTTGACTACCACCCATTAACTCACCGGCACCTGGCACTTCAAGATCTACTGCCCTTACTGTTTTATTATCGCTATTTTGCTTCATATAAAATGCTTTTATATCTTTGGGCCAATCTGTTATAAATACTGGTCCCCCAAAATGTTCTGTAATATATTTTTCGTGTTCTTTTTGAATGTCTTCACCATATTCTGGTACATGTTCAAAAGTAACTTTAGCATTACGCAAAATAGTTATAACCTCTTCATGAGTTACTCTTGTAAATTTACTTTTTAATAAAGTATGTAATCTATCTAATAAACCATTTTGGACAAATTTATCAAAGAAAGCCATTTCATCTTTACAACGTTCTAAAACATATCCTACAATAAACTTTAACATATCTTCTTCAATATCCATAAGTCCTTCTAAATCACAAAAAGCAATCTCAGGTTCTATCATCCAAAATTCTGCTGCATGGGTTTTCGTATTTGAATTTTCTGCTCTAAAAGTAGGGCCAAAAGTATAAACCTTAGAAAAAGACATTGCAAATGTTTCTGCTTCTAACTGTCCAGACACTGTAAGACTCGTTTTCTTACCAAAGAAATCTTTACTATAATCAATCTCCTTAATATTTTTATTATCAAAAGGAATAGTTGTTACTTGAAACATTTCGCCTGCTCCTTCACAGTCACTAGCTGTTATTAAAGGGGCATGAAAATATACAAACCCATGACTTTGAAAGTATTCATGAATAGCCATCGCGGCAACACTTCTAACTCTAAATACTGCTTGAAATAAATTAGCTCTTGGTCTTAAATAACCAATACTTCTTAAAAACTCTTTTGAATGCTTCTTTGATTGCAATGGGTAATCACTAGGACAATCACCTAAAACTATTATTTTTGAGGCTTTAAGTTCAATATCTTGGCCTTTACCATCACTTTTAACTAAAGACCCAGTAACTTCTATAGAAGATCCATTGGTAATGTGTGGTAATGAAGAAAAATCATCGGTATCTTTATCATAAACAATTTGTAAATGTTTATACGCTGTTCCATCAGAAAAATCAATAAAACCAAATTCTTTTTGAGGACGATGATTTCTTACCCAACCATGAACAGTAACCTCCTTACCAATAAGTTCTTCTTTTACCCTAAATAATTCATCTAAATACATAGTAGCCATTCCTTTCCAAAATAAAAACCTAGATAAAACGTAAGGACGAGAATTCTCGCGGTGCCACCTTACTTTACCTAGGGTACTCTTTCTTGTTATAACGGACACTCCGTTCTTAAGTATCAAAGAATTGTTTTTCTATTTTTCTTTATGTGGCATTTCCAGCAATCTAGCCTTCTCTTTTCATAAAGGGATAAAATATACTCGTTTCTTTCTTAAGATAAATATATTTTATAGTATTTTAAAAACTAAGTCAATATTAAATTTCAAGTGTAAACGGATCATTTTCAGATCCTGTACCAGAAGAAATTTTAACATTTGATGATAGATAACCGACGGGACGAACCCTACGCCTACCGGACGCAATGATGTAGCGGACGCAACCACTACTCACATCGAACGCATAGGTCGCAACGGAAGAACTAGCATACGGCGATAATGTCCATTGAGTTCTACCATTAAGTAACCAATCATTATTTCTACAATCACTTACACTACTGTTATGCCAACTGATTAAGTTTGTATTTAAACATGTTGCTCGGTCTGTTGTACTACCGCCACTTGTTGCATACCCATAATCACTTGGATACATTAAACCTACTTTTCCAGTCCATGTCGTTGTTCTTTCTACTGTGTCATTACAAAAGTCGCTACTTGTACAGATTTTACCAGTATTTGTACTTCTTTCTAATTCATAAGATTTGCTTGTTATTATATTATCACTTGAATACGTTACACCATCATTGGCTCCTGTATTCCATACGGCATTACCTAGCATATTTTTTAATTTTTCTTTTATGCCTGTACTTGTGAAATTACAACTCGTTGTTCTATTGTTTCCATCACTATAACATGTTCCTGACTGGTTATTCCAATATAATGACCCACCTACCATTTCACTTTCATACCCGGGATTTAATAATTTCATTAGGTCTGCTTGGCTCCATTCATTTACTCCATATCCTCCGTTTACAGAACTTTCACTTGTGTCCCATGAATAACTACCTATTGATTCTGAGCGAATTAATTTTACTCTATCACTCTTGTTTCCTGTGCCATCATCTATGTCCCTCATAACTCCTATGATTCGCCACAACTCGCCATCGATACTAACATAGTTATTGGGATTAGCTCCTATATATCTTGTATTATCATAATCATCTGTTGCTAGATTTGTTGTATCAGTTGTGGCTAATGTTGTAACATATTCTGAAGCTGTTGGTATCTTTTCTGCATAACTAGCATTTACTGTTATTTTTGAGGTAAAAGTATTGTTTTGGACACCTTCTGTTTCACCTGTCACATTTTCATCTAACCATAATCTTAAATTATATGTTTTACTTTCTTTAGCATCTAGATAACCTGTACTTATTTTATAGGCAGTACTGGCATTACTAAGTGTTTTTGTTGTTACATTATAGCTTGATACTAAAGCAGGTGTCCCATCATCAAGCATTAACTTTATGTAATCCATATTTGTTAATGTTGAAGTATTTAGTACTTCTAAGTTAATATCATATTTTGCATATGAGTCACAATTATTGGTTATTGTAAATTCATAAGGAGTTAATTTCTTACCATCTTTGTCAAGTAAAGGATAAGCTTTTTCAATACTTATATTATTTTGATCTGTAAAAGATACATTAAAACATGTAGCCGTAAGACTATTATCATTTTTGCTACTAAAAGATGCACGCCAAAAAGCATAACTTACACCTACTACTCCTATTAATACACCAAGAACTAATAATATTTTTGACCAATTTTTCTTACCATTCATAATTAATACCTCTATTCTAATATATATCACTATTATAACCCGCCCCCCGGCGGACTGG
>JABLTL010037964.1_pt1 | contig 44906 bp, 37 predicted proteins | sample 7160151 | NCBI WGS metagenome assembly JABLTL01 (sample SAMN14651223, study PRJNA627086) | human gut metagenome | isolation source: feces | host: Homo sapiens | reverse complement strand
GTTCCCATCCCGAACACGGAAGTTAAGCTCGCTTCTGCTGACAATACTTGGCTGGAGACGGCCCGGAAAGATAGGTAGCGCCAACACAAAAGCCTGTGACATTTGTCACAGGCTTTTGGCATATATGGGAGTACGGTTCGGTATGCCTGCGGCATCTTTCCGTGACATAGAGTATTTGCCTGATTGACGTCTGTTGTAGTAGATGGTATATTGGTGGAGAACTTATACGGAGGAAATACATATGGAGCAGAAACAGCTAAAAATGTGGCTGCCCTCATTTTTGACTTGGCGGGCCGAGCGTGTATTGCAGAAACAAGCAGAGATGGGTTATCTGCTTATAGCTGTAGAAAATTTTGGAAGCTTCTATACATTCTCCTTTGAGAGTGCGCCGCCATTGCCGCGGCGGTTCTATGTATTCCGACAGGACGATATCGGAAAGTGGGGCGCACACGGAAGATCTCCGAAAGAAATCGCCGAGGAGGAGATCAGCCCCTATTGTGCAGAGATCTTCAAATGCAGCGATAGCTGCTCCTTTGTGGCGGAAATACAGCAGGATGTGCCGGATGACGTAGTAAGCAAAGCCGTTGAAAGGCGGATGCGGAACACAGCAAAGTATCATGTGGAGCTTTTGGTAACTTGGTTATTGCTGCCAGTGATATGCCTCATTGTGGTGACCGTAACGAATACGCCATGGGAGTGGGGAAACAAGACAGCATATGCAATGCTTATGGGCACGCTGCTGATGTACCATGCTGCGGCCTCAATAATAAGTTATATACACCGATAAAAAGCACCCGCAAGGGTGCTTTTTATTTGCTCCAGTGCTTCAGCTTCGGCAGCGTCTGGCTGAAGTAGGTTCTGGCCTGCTCCGGAGGGAACTGCTCGTTGGACATATGGGTGACGAGAAACTCCAGGAGCTGCTCCATGCTGTCATAGGTGAACTTGCTGTCGGTATAGCACCACTTACAGTAGTCCTCGTTGAAGCTGCCGTCCAGATCCCGGCTGATGACCTCATCACTGTCCAGGGGCATACCACAGCACTGACAGATCAGCTTGTGGGGGTCGCCCAGCAGATGATTGATGGAGGTATCAAACAGTGCGGACAACTGCTTTAATGTTTCCGGGTTGGGGACGGACTCGCCGTTTTCCCAGCGGGAGACAGCCTGTCGTGTGACGGCCAGCTTTTCAGCCAGCTGATCCTGTGTCATATTGTGCCTTTGCCGTAATTCCTTCAAGACATCCTTTGCTTCCATTGCTATACCTCCCGTATGTACTGCCGCCAGTATAACAGGAAGGTGGATCGTTGACAAGCAATTATCTATTGCGTGGGGAATAAACTGTATTTAGATATTCTGTAAAGTATAAATGCATTACAGAATGACTTTACTTCACAAAAGAAGAAAAGGGTACCACGGCGGGCGGAATGGCGGCATCGGACAGGCGTTTTTCCATCCAGACCACGTCGTACCAGGTGTCAAACTTGTATCCGCAGCGGTGGAAGGTGCCCACGATTTCGTAGCCGCGCCGGGTATGGAAATCAATGCTGGCGCGAGTTAGGTGGGGGTCGCCGTCCGAAACAGGTGCGGCGATGCAGGCGTACAGCACCTGTACATTCTGAGCGCGGGAGGCGTCCTCCAGCGCGTGGTACAGCCGGGTGCCCAAACCACCGCGACGGCAGTCCTGCCGCAGATAGATGCTGGTTTCCGCCGCCCAGGCGTAGGCTGCGCGGCTGCCCAACTGTCCGGTGTAGGCATAGCCCACGATCTCGCCATCGCGTTCTATGACCAGGTAAGGATGCGTGTGCAGTGTGTTTTTAATACGCTGGCGGAAGTCATCCAGCGTGGGCACTTCATACTCAAATGTGATGGCGGTTCCGATGACATAGGGCGCATAGATATCCAGCAGCGCCGGGGCGTCATCAGAGACTGCGGGGCGGATATGTATCATATGCAACACCTTCTTTCGCTTTGTTGCGTTTGATGCTATAATAAAAGTGGACACGGAGGGGTAGAAAAAGCCTGTCCGTGGAGTATCATAAGGGCGAGTATTCTACCGGAAGGGAGCTCGTCTTTATGTCTAAACACTTGAATCCGTTGGAAAAGGAATTCCTGATCCGGCAGTACAAAAGCAACTACCGTATCAAAATGAGTGACTTCTGCGAAGCAAACCACATTTCAACCGGTGCATTCCAGAAGTGGATTAAGCAGTATGATGAGGGCGGCTTGGAAGGTCTGGCTCGTGCAGATAGTGAGATCAAGGATGTCCTCCCGGAGGGAATTGACCGAACGGAGGAATCCTACAAGCGTGAGATACTCAAACTGCGAATTGAGAATGAACGGCTTAAAAAAACTATGTCGTGCAGACAACGGATACTGGGGAACAGGAGTTCATTCGTTTAAGGCCGAAGAATTCGAAATCGTAGAACTGCTGTCCAGAGACTATGAGGTTCAGGAACTGTGCTCTCTCATGGGCGTCAGTCGGTCTGGCTATTACAAGTGGAGGAAACGGGACAAGAGTACGCGGGATCTGAGGCGTGAAGAAGTTATCGCGTTAGTCTCCGAAGTCCATAAGGCCCATCCATCCCACGGCTACCGTTGGGTAGCGGCTTTTATACGAGTCAATTATCAGCAGGATATAAGCGATAACTATGTGTACAAGGCCTTTCGTTTTCTGGGAATAAAGGCAAAAACCAAGCATCAAGTACATTATCGCCCCAGAAAAATACGAGATTTGTACCCAAATCTTATCTTCACAACTTGGGATACCGTAGATCGGCCTCGCCAGGTCATTGTGTCAGATATGACGGTATTGAAGCCGTGGATATTTTATCTTGAGCTGACACTCTACTTTGATGTGTTTACGAAACAGATACTCACATGGAAACTATCTGAACGCCGTGGCGGGCGGGAGCAGTATCTGGACGGTCTTGCGGATGTCGTTGAGCTGCTGCGTGGAAAGAAAGAACCAACCATTATCCATACCGACCAAGGCTCTGTGTATTCCTCAAAAGCGTACAACGAACTGATTCAGGACTGCAACGTTGTCCGCTCCATGTCGCGGGCAGGTAAACCAACGGACAATCCTGTCAATGAGGCTCTAAACGGTTGGATAAAAGAAGAACTATTCATCGATTTTCGATTAGAAGAATGCCGTACGAGAGATGCTGTGAAAGATGTCCTGTGCCGCTATGTTGCCTTTTATAACCGGCAGCGTCCCTGCTTTGCAATCGGCTATGACACACCAGATAACTACTGCAAGCGCTTCTATCGAGGTGAGCTTGAAAAGAAGGATACCTTTTCAAAGCGCATCCTGACCGAAGAGCCCAAATTCGTGCAAAAGCGGAAAGATACAGAAAAATAACCCTGTGCTGTGTCTACTTTTGATTTTGTCGCTCTACTCTATCCAAAACTACTATCCCTTGCAAACAAGGACATTACAAGGCTTCGAATCATCGTGTCCACTTTTGAAAAAGGATTTCGGCAAAAATTATTGTCCGTGTCCACTTTTGAAAAAACAACTTCCGCAAAAATGTTCCTCATGTCTACTTTTGAAAATGTAAAATAAATATTTTTCGTGTCTACTTTTCTTGACTACTACACGTACTAAAATCTACAATTAAAAACCCATTTACTACTTGAAAAATTTTTGTTAACAGATTATACTTAAATCAGTCATAAATCGTAGTATTTTGCGTGGTCGATAAACTGTACTTTATCACCCACCCGCATACAACTCAGACAGAAAAATATTCAGAAGAGAGGGTCATTTGATGAAGAAAAAAATACTGTCATTGGTACTTGCCTGCTGTTTGTTCCTGCTCAGCGGCTGCGGAAGCGTGGGCAGCGTCATGAAAAACATCAAAGCGGGAAATGTGGACGAGGCCAACCAGCTGTATCTTGAAAAGATAGCCGGCAATTCCGAAAAGGAATTTGATCTGGAGGACGCCCTGCAGACCTACATAGAGGGGCTGTACGATGATCTTAACAGCGGGAAAGTATCTTCGGCCGAGGCGCAGGCTTTTGCTTCCACGGTCTATTCCATGGATATGGATTCCAGCTCCTACACACGGAAGATTCTTTCCAAACTGAATGATCTCATCCTGTCCAAGCAGGCCTACGAGGACGCGATGGACGCGGTTGCGGGGGAAGACTATCTGACCGCCTATATGCTTCTTCAGAACGTGATCGAAGAAGACAGCAATTACGAGACGGCATCCTCAAAAATGACCGAGATCGTCAATGATGGTATGCGCTCGCTGAAGCAGGAAATTGATGACGCGGTAGCGGCAAAGGAGTTCCAAAAAGCCATTGATCTGGTTAACGAAGCGATTTCTCTGTGGGGGGAAACCGATTTTCTGATCGACATGAGCGTTTCCCTTCCCACGCAGTGGCAGGAGAGCAATATTGCGGACGCTGAGGCTCTCCGTCAGCAGGGGCGGTATGCCGAAGCTCTCGAAATCGCCGCCGAGGCATACAACGCTTCCGGTGCAATGGAAATCCCCCCGGCTGTATATGAGGAATTCAGCAAGATCACAGATGCCTGGACTGAGGTCATCTTTGCCCAGGCCGCGGAAGCCTTTGGCTCTGACCGGGATTACGAAGCCGCGATTCGGGTTCTGCAGACCTGCGGCCTGACCGATATGCGGATCGACGACGAAATTGCCCGCTATCAGGACTATGCGCCAAAAAACCTGCTGGATATGAAATACACCCGGAAGGGTAGTGATATCTTATTAGCATACACCGCAGACAGCCTCAAGGATGTTAACGGCCACAACTACCCTAAAGACGGCGCAATTGTCCCCTATGATTCCGGGTATGGTAATTCAAAGGTTGAAGATTCCTATATTGTCTACTATCTGGGCGGCGAATATAAAGACCTTACCGCCACCCTCTATCGTCCCTACGCCTCCCTGTCCGTCTTAGAGAATGGCTGGGACTACGGTACGGTAGCCAAAATCTATGGCGACGGCGTGCTGCTGTACGAGGGTCCCCAGATCACGCCCGGCACCTATCAGGAATACGACATTTCCGTCGATGTGACCGGCGTCCGGGAACTGAAGTTTACCCTGTTCGGTTGCGGTGCAGAATCCCCGTCCTGCCGCGTACCCGAGCTTGGCATTTCCAACATCACCATCCGTAAGTAATGAAACTTTCTAAAAATAATAAGGAGAGAGAAATATGGGAAGCAATTACAGTCTGAAATACAACGTTGATATCGTCATGTGCATTGACGCGACGGGCAGCATGAACGGCATTCTGGACACGGTAAAGTCCAACGCCCTGAATTTTTACGGGGATCTGATCAGTTCCATGCGCAAAAAGGGAAAGCAGGTCAACGATATGCGCATCAAGGTCATCGCATTCCGTGATTACGTGGCCGACGGAGAAAACGCTATGCTGGCGACAGATTTCTTCCGGATGCCGGAGGAGCAGGAGGAATTCCGCGATCTCGTCAATACCATCTCGGCGTGCGGCGGCGGCGACGAGCCGGAGGACGGCCTTGAGGCACTGGCGTACGCGATCAGAACGGACTGGACGCGCGACGGAGACAAGCGTCGCCATGTCATCGTCGTCTGGACGGATGCCCCGACCCACGAGCTCGGCTTCGGCAGCAAATCCAAATATTATCCCCGCAACATGGCGGCGAGCTTCAACCAGCTGACCGGCTGGTGGGATCAGATGGACGCCCGGGCGAAACGGCTGCTGATCTACGCTCCGGAAGCAGAATACTGGACGACGATCTCCGACAGCTGGGACAACACCATGCACTTCCCCTCCGTCGCGGGCAACGGCCTGAAAGAGTTTGAATATGAGGAAATTCTGAGCGAGATCTGCAATACCATTTAAGCCCCGGCATGGATTTTATCGAAAACGCAAGGATGGTTTACCATGCAAATAATCAACGGCTATCAGATGACCAAAGATTTTTCTGCGGAGAATGCCGGCTTCTGTAAGTGGGGCTTTGCCGAGAAGGGCGGCCACGCGTACTTCATCAAGGAGTTTTTGTCCCCCAAGTATCCGCTGGATTCCTCCGGGCTGAGTCCCGCTACCATAGAAAAAAAGAAGCGGCAGTGTGAAGCGTTTTTTGCGGAGAAATCAAGACTTTATCAGGCGATCGAGTCCTGCCGGACGGGGAACGTCGTCACCATCGAGAACTTTTTCCGGGACGGCACGAAATACTACATAGCAACGCAGAGAGTCGCGCCCTCCGAAATCTCAATGGAACAGCTCGCAAGGCTGGACGACGAAAAAAAGTATGTGCTGACGCGTTCCCTTCTTTACAGCTTTGCCAAGCTGCACAGCCGCTCCATTGTTCACGCGGATATCAAGCCGGACAACATTCTGATCAAGAGAACCGAAGCGGGGTTCTATACAGGAAAGATCATTGATTTCGATTCAGGCTTCTTTGAAGATTCGATTCCCGAGGAAATTCAGGGCGATCAGATCTACCTTGCCCCTGAGGTGCGGCTGCACATGATGGAGGAAGAAGCGAAAATCACGACGAAGATCGATATTTTCGCACTGGGCATCCTGTTCCACCAGTACTGGTCTGGGCGGCTTCCCACGATCCTGTCGGATTATGATTATGTGTTTGAATCCGTTCTGGATGACAGCCCTGTTTTTCTGGACGACAGCATCCCCAAGCTTATGAGAAAGCTGATTGGCAAAATGCTGAACAAAAATCCGGAATTGAGGCCCAGTGCCGCACAGATTCTGAAGGTTTTGGACACGCTGTTGACCAGCACAGCCGCACCGTCCGACACAGCCGCGCCGTCCGGCACAAAGGAGCGGGAGGCGTATTCCTATGATGTCGCGGCAGTTTCCGGAAAAGGAGGAAAGGGCTTCCATGCTCTCGGTGATTTGTAATGACGGATATCATTAGCCAGCTGCAAAGTACCTATTTTTATTTCACGGTTGGCGGCGTAGAGTTTCAGCTCCAGCTTCTGACGGCGGCAACGCTGTCTCTGGTACTTCTGCTGATCGCGCTTATCATTCTGGTTGTCGTTATGGGAAAATCCAGGAAAGCGAAGCGGAAGGCAGAGAAAGAAAAAAAGAAAGAAACCACGCCGCCTGTCTCCGGGCTGAAACTGAGCAAATCGTCCGGGTCTGCCGTAAAGAAGGAGCTGTCAGAGGACAAGCCCAAAGAAATCGTAAGGAAAATAAACGAAAAAACGTTGGACCAGATATACGCCGGAGAACGGGGGCTGATTATCTGCCCGTTCTGTGAAACCTTCAACAGTCAGAAAAACACAAGATGCTGCGCCTGCGGCCAGCCAATTTGGAAATGAGGTAGATAGAATGTTTTGCAATTTCTGCGGAAAGAAAATAGCCCCGGAAGACCGGGTGTGTCCCTACTGCGGTCAGGCTCAGGAATCCCGTAGCGGCGGAAATGGATTCTGGGATATTCTGACCAATCCGTCCGCTGCTGATGACGCAGACCCGGAACCCGTGCGGACGGTACGGGAGCCCGTGCGGCCAATGCGGGAACCCGCGCCGCCGATGCCGACTCCGCCCGTTCCGAGTGACCGCAGGCGGAGAAAGACTGGCCGGGGAATCCTGATTCTCTCCATAATCACAGTGGTGCTGCTGTTGGCCTCCATTGCCCTTGACGTGCTGCTGTTCTTAAACATAGTCGGCATAAACACCAAGCTTGAGACGATAAGTGAGGCTCTGACAGAAGTGGACGGGAGCACAGAAGCGCTTGCCCCGGAAGCCACGTCTCCTACTTCTTCGGAGACAAAGGCTCCAACGGATCCGGCGACTGAACCAACAACAGCCCCCACAGGAGAACCGTCAACAGCAGAAGGTACATCCGATCCTTCCGCGACTTTGGGCGCTACGGGAAATGACCCAGCCGAAGAAGGAAGTATTATTATTGAACAGCCAGTTGATATTAAAGAGGGCGTGGCAGCAGGTACAGAGGACGCAATATTTCATATTAAGTATGAACGAGGTGAAGGTAGGACGGTCGTTTGGTATTATGGGGGCGACCCAAAGTGGAACCCAATCGACGATTCCAAAGATGAGTTCAAGGATAGATTTCAGGTTACTAACACGGCTGATGGTTACTCGTGCCTTAAGATTATCGGCGCGGATCCTGGTGTGTACGGACAATATAGGTGCGAGGTTTTGCAAGAAGATGCCGTCATAGCGACGTCAAAAACAGTGAAATTTATTTTCAAGTAGGAATAAGCGAGGTAAAAACATGCCTACAATACATAATGGTATGGACTGCCTGTTCCGCGTATACAAGGAAAAAATCCCCGAAAACGGCGAGGACAGCTTCTGCTACAGCGTTCATGAAGACGCGCTTTTGCTGGGCGTGTTCGATGGATGCGGCGGCTCCGGCGCGAAACGGTACGTAAATTATCAGGACAAAACCGGCGCATATATCGCCGCGAGAGCCGTGGCCGGCGCGGTACTGACCTGGTTTGAACGCTGCGAATCGGCCGCGTCCGCCGATGGAAACGCGCAGGCGATCCAGCTGAGTATCAAAAAGGCGCTGCGCCTTTGCAAAGAAAGAAGCGGCCGTCAGGGCGAAATGAAGCTCCGTGGGTCGATCGCGAAGGAGTTCCCCACCACCGCGGCCATCGCGTACTGCGCTTCCGCCCCCAGAGGAATCTCCCTTGACTGCTATTGGGCGGGCGATTCCAGAGTGTATATTCTGGACGAGGACGGTCTGGCGCAGATCACGCGGGACGATCTGGACGGTCTGGACGCTCTGGAAAACATCTCCGGCGACGGCGTGCTGACAAATGTGATCTCCGCGACGAAGGCATTCACGCTGCACAGCACCAGACTGACTCTGCGCAAGCCGTTTCTGGTTTTTTCCGCGTCGGACGGATGCTTCGGCTATATTCCGACGCCGATGGAGTTTGAAGCGTATGTGATCGAGCATCTGCTGCGAAGCAGGTCTATGACGGAATTTGAAAGAAGCATGTGTTCCGGACTGGAGAAGATCGCGGGAGACGACTATTCTCTCGTCGGCGCCTCCTTCGGATTTGGAACCTATGAGGGTCTTCAGAATTCACTGAAGCGGCGCTATCAGCTTCTGACAAAGCAATATGTTCACCCGCTGAAAAACGCGTCATCCGAAGAAACAGCCGCTCTGTGGAACGGCTACAGGGGAAACTACTACCGGTATCTGGCCGTCGAAGAACAGGGCGGCGATCTCACATAAAAAAGTCCACCAGAGAGGAGAAAAATTATGTACACAAACAAAGGTATCGGAAAAGGGCTCGGTCTTAAGCAGATCGTGTCCATCGCGGTGATTGCGGTTTGCATGCTTACCATGATCTTGCCGTGGGTTTATGTCGGCATGAAGTCAACCGACGGAGATAATTGGGATATGAATTCTCTGCTCGAGGACTTTACGGATCTAGACGTCGATTACTATTTGGACATCATCACTGACTCCAATATTACCGACTATCTTCTTGAGGCGCTTTCTCCGGCTTCCGCAAGGAAAGAACTAAAATCGGCGAGGAACGCAGTGACCAGAGTCGCAAATGCCGTCAAGGACAGCAAGCTTTCCCCTGTAGAAACAGCAAGCATCTTCACAAACCTCGCAAAATTGCAGAGTTTCTTTACGAAATATGACGATGACTATGCCTTCGACTTCTCAAAAAATACCTTTCTTCTGATAGGCGCCGTGCAGTGGCTCATAATTCTGGCATTTGTCGTGCTGGGAGCATACTGCATTTTTGCCGATCTGACGGGCAGAAAATCGCCATTTCTTGGAGCCATGTGCGTTTACCTGGTTCTGTTTTCACTGTATGCCGTCATCGCCATCTACGGAAATACAATGGCGAAAAGAGACTTGGGCGACTCGTTCATACTTGATCTTGCCGGGATTCGCAGTCCTTCTTTCCTTCACATTCAGTTTGCGCCCATTTTCGGAAGCATTCTGATGATCGGAAATTTCGTCTTCTGGAAATTGAATGCGGACGGCTCTCTCGGCGCCGGAATCGAAAATATCGGGAAAAAAATGGTGTGGAAATGCGCGTGCGGGGCAACGAACCCCTCGTCCTGCAGATTCTGCCCGAAGTGCGGAAATGAGCGTCCCGCGGATTTCACGCCTGTGGATTTCAAGGCGGATGTGGTGGACAGGCTTGTCTGGACCTGCTCCTGCGGAAGCACAAATTCCAAAAAGAGCGCGTTCTGTCCAAAATGCGGCGCAAAGCGGCCGACTGATATCGCCGCCCCGAAGCCTGCGTATACCGCGGACTCTGCATATACCTCTGAATCTGCATATGCCCCGAGGTCTGCGTACACCCCGGACTCCGCGTATACCCCGAAGCCTGCGCGTACTCCGGACCCCGTGTATACCCCGAAGCCTGCGCGTACCCCAGACCCCGCACATTCCCCTGATTCTGCGTACGCGCCTCCCGCAGTCTCCTATTGCAAGAGATGCGGTAAGCCCATAGCCTATGGGACCAAGCTTTGCCGCGAATGCCGCGCGGCGCTGGAAGCGGCAAAGCGCGCCAGCACCTCTGCGCCTCCGCGATATGCATCCGACGAGACGATCGCCGAAAGGAAAGCGGGCACGTCGGCAGAGACTCCCCGAATCAAAAAGACTTTTAAGACGCCAACATCGTTGGATTGACAGAAATACCGGATCGGTCCGGTGAATCTATGCGCGCACCGGACCCGATACCCGGTAATTTCCATAGCAAACCTGAGAAACTGGAGGAATCAAGATGCGGTGTCCATATTGTGGTACCAATAATGACGGGGACTCGCTGTATTGCACGGGCTGCGGAAAGCGATTGCCCGACGGGCAATCGGCAGTCACGCAGAGGCCGGTCCAAGCCCCGGCACGCAGGAAAAAGGACAATTCCAACACCATTTTTATCGTCATCATCGCCGTTCTGGTGTTTGCTTTGATCGCATGTGCCGTTGTCGGATTCATTGTGTACATCGGCCGAACCGCGACGGATGCCGTACAGGTCGTAAAGTCCGGTTATTTGGGTGAATATACGGACATTTCTGTAACGGAATTGCTGGATAACTGCTATGGTTCTTCTCAGAAAGGCACATGGAGCAGCGGAAAGAGCTCTGACAGGAAAACGGTCGTCCAGGTAAAATACGGCAGCGACGGTGAAACGTTTGTCCAGTTTGAAATGCTGGATGACAGCCGCTTCAAGGTCGTGTCGATGTCCGTTGACGGCGGCATGCTTTATGAGGGCACCGAGCGTCAGACCGCTTTGAATACGGATTACTATGAGGTCTACACGAGAAAGCATTCCCTGAACGATACAGCCCTCATGAAGTTCATCACAAAGCTGGACGGAATATCCGCGTCTTCGGTTGAATACGGCGCCGCGAAGGATTATGCCGGAGACAGAAGCAGGCTCTGCGAAGCGGATGGAAACGTCCCGGCGGACGAGAGCGCCGCACAGCAGATGTACGAAGCCGGATATGACGAATTGGGGCTCTTCTATGATCCGGCATGGGACGCAACGGAGGAACCAGTAGCGGAAACGGAAGCAGATGACACCCCTGTAATTGCGTCCCCCACTGTGCCCAGAGAAACAACGCCGCAGCCCACCGCGGCTCCCCCGACGCAGGCACCGGCGCAGCCGGTGGTGACTTCCCACGAGCGGGTGGATGGCTATGTGCGTCTGGGCATCGGCGAGCTGAAGATCCGCTCAGGCCCGGGGACGGACTATCCCGAGGTCGGGAGATTGCAGGAAGGTACAAAGGTCGAAGTTCTGGAGACGGCACGCTCCGGGTCCTCCTCATGGGGCAGGATCGACCTTGGATGGGTCTGCATGGATTACATCGAGGAAGGCGATGTCCCCTCCTCCCAGACCGTAAATATGACCGTACAGGTAAAGTATGGCTCCGGCGGATTAAATGTCCGCGGCGGCCCGGGAACCAGCTACCGTAAGATCGACCGTCTGGAAGAAGGAACGGTCGTGACGATCACAACGATTGAAACGATCAACGGCCACAAGTGGGGCTATATCCCCTCTCAGGGCTGGATCTGCATGGATTATGTGGAGACATATATCGGCTCCGCCAGTTCCCAATCCGGTGGGGATAAGTTCCTTGGGGATTGGGCCGACTATGTTGGGCAGCGCTGCTTCCTTACCGTGTCGTCCAGTTCATCAGGTACATATACGATATATCTTCACTGGAGCAGCGGCGCGTCGTACAACACGGAGTGGAGCGCAGTAGGTACATACGATGCGGCGAATGACTGCATCAACTACATGTCCTGCAAATCGTGGAATACGATAACGGATGATGACGGACACGCCACAGAGGACATCAACTATACTGACGGAACCGGAAAACTCTATTTCAGCGGAAGCGACCTCTGTTGGCAGGACAACAAGGAGAACACAGGCTCCAGATGCCGCTTTGAACGCTCCTGATTTTCGGAAAATAATTGACGGGTGATACTATGAAAAGGTGTCCGGTATGCGGAGAAATCTCACTGTCCGGGATTCTTTGTCCGGTATGCGGAAGCATGTTAACAGATACAGGCGTTGAGGTTTCACGTCTGAAAATCAACAAGCGCTCGGCTTCCCATGACAGCATCCGGTGGAAAAAGCCGGATCCCGGCGACTCTTCAGGATCCGCTTCCGTAAGCGGTCTGAAAGGCGAAGCCTCTTCCGTGAGCAGTCTGAAAAGTACTGTAGGAAAGAAACGCGCTGATACGCCGCGCACTCCCCCACCGGAGGAGCCGCCTCACGAAAAAGAAGCCTCCGGGTATGAAGGCATCAGTTTCCCGGGCTGGGAGGTCGTGCGCAAGATCGGCGAGGGCAGCTTCGGCGGGGTTTATGAGATCCAGCGCATCCTGCCCGGCGGACGGGTGGAGAAGTGCGCACTGAAAAAGCTGACCGTACCGAAGGACAACGGAGAGATTCAGGAGCTGTACGCTCAATCCTTCAACACGAAAAATATTACCGCGCACTTCAAAAATCAGATGCAGGAGCTGGTCAGCGAGTACGCCCTGACACAGGATCTGTGCGGCTGCAAAAATGTCGTAACGTGCCACGATGTGCAGTGCGTGCAGCACAGCGACGGCATTGGCTGGGACATTTACATTCGCATGGAGCTGCTGAAGCCGCTGGCGCAGGTTCTCGGTACGGATTATCAGGACGCGGACGTTCTGAAGCTGGGGCTGAACCTCTGCAATGCGCTGCTGGCTTGCCAGGAACACAGCATTATCCATCGGGATATCAAGCCGGAGAACATTCTGGTCTCAGACAAAGGAGAATACAAACTTGGTGATTTCGGTATTGCGAAGGTGTCCGAAAAAGCAGCCACCGGGACCATGACCGGCACCATGAGCTACATGGCGCCGGAGGTAGCCAACCGCCGGCACTACGGCGCTCAGGCAGACATCTACTCACTGGGGATGGTTCTGTTCTGGATGATGAATATACGCACGCTGCCGTTCCTGCCCTTCCCCCCTGCTATTCCCACCTCCACGCAGCGGCAGGAGGCGGCAGCACGCCGCTTTTCCGGTGAAAGTTTCCCGCCGCCGGTGAATGGCACTCCGGAGCTGAAAGCAGTCGTCATGAAAGCCTGTGCCTTCTCAACGGAGAAGCGCTACCAGACCGCGCAGGAGCTGCGCAGAGATTTATATGCGTGTCTCCGGCAGTATCGTGCCGAAAGGGATGCCTCGCATAAGGCCGATGGTGAGTCCGGTTAGGCGTCGAGATCAGCGCGTTAACAGAAAGGTTTCTTCCCCACACCGCAGAGAAGTGTTCGGGTAGAAAATAAACACGCTGGAGGTGAAGCGGGAAATGATATCGCTGGTTCATCCGGGGCAAACGGATTCCTTTGAATCTTTTTATGCGCAATATGCGCAGCAGGTTCATCGCTACCTGTACCGGAAAATCGGGAACGTACAGGATGCGGAAGACCTGACCGCTGATATTTTTGAATACTGCTATCGTCAATTCAACACATTTGACCCGCAGAAGGCTTCCATAAAAACATGGCTGTATGTCATTGTGAACAGCCGTTACAAAAATTATCTGCGATCCCGGCGCTGCTTTGAGGACATCGATGACTACATGGAGTTCACCGCTTCGGATGAAGCGCCTATGGAACAGGCCGCCGAAATGGAATGCGAACGGGAACTGCTGGCCAGAGCGCTGGAACAGCTTCCCGAAAGGCAGCGCAAAATTGTTGTTCAAAAATACTTCTGTGATAAAAGCGCCGCTGAAATTGCGGAAAATCTGGGCATGACCCAGGTAAATGTTCGGGTTCAGCTCTATCGGGCGATCCAACAGATGAAAACGTTTATTCAATCGGAGACATAGAAGAAAAGAGGAAATTTACTATGGCAGAATTGTATCGGAAGTCATCTTTGGAGCGGATCTCTTCCCCCGATCAGCTGGACACCATGCTGAAAATATCTTCGCCCATGTCCTGGCTGGCTTTGGCGGGAGTAACGCTGATCGTGGTTGTAACGCTTGTCTGGGCGTTCATTGGACGAATCCCCATGACTGTGACGACCACCGGCATTGTGACCAGCCCGGACAGCACCAACGCGGTTTACTCCAACACAGCGGGCGCCGTGACCAACGTGTTTGTAACGCAGGGCGATAAGATTTATGAAAATGATGTTCTCATGGAGGTCAAAACAGACCGGAACGAGACGGTTCAGGTTTTGTCCGATCAGGTTGGCTATGTAAGCGAGATCGTCGCCCCGGAGAGCAGCACCATCACCCCCAACAGCGAAGTCCTTCGCCTTTCTCCCAGCACGGACAGCCGTCAGGTGGTGGTGTGCTATGTTCTGACCACGGACGCCCAGAAGATCAAGCGCGGGGACACCGCCTATATCTCCCTGTCTGCTTCTGACAGCAAAAGCTATGGACATATGGTAGGCCGGGTCATCAATATCGACGCCGGTGCGGCCTCCCAGAACGCTCAGAAGCAGGTCCTCGGCAGCGAAAACAATCTGGATAAGAACTTTTCTTCTGATGGAAAGGCGGTTACCGCCGTTACCTGCGAGCTTTATCCCAGCAGCAGCTCCGTAAGCGGCTACTTCTGGTCAAACACCAAAGGCGATCAGCTGATGGTCAATAACCGGGATATATGCAGTGTCAAAATCATTACCAAGCAGGTAAGACCCATTGAAAAACTGTTTGAGAAACTGTTTGATCTGTGGGAGGGGGGCAAGAAATGAGCAGCTATGCAAAAACGCCCACTGTCTTTCAGATGGAAGCAACGGAGTGTGGTGCGGCATCGCTGACCATGATCTTTGCCTACTACGGGAAGCACCTGCCTTTGGAGAAAATGCGGATCGAAACCGGCGTATCCCGGGACGGCTGTGTGGCAGGCAATATCATGCGCGCGGCGAAGAAATACGGTTTTGAATGCCACGGCTACCGAAAAGAGCTGGACGGGCTGATGAAGCTGCCGGTTCCCTCCATTATCCACTGGAACTTTAACCACTTTGTTGTTTTTGAGGGCATCAAAGGAAAGTATGCCTACTTGAATGATCCGGCTGTCGGTCACCGGAAGCTTACCATGCAGGAGCTGGACGAGGGATTTACCGGCGTCGTGCTGACCTTCGCGCCGGCTGCCGGTTTCCAGAAAGAGAAAAAGCAGGGAACGTTCCTGCCGTTCCTGAAGCAGCGGCTGAAGGGCAGAGTCGGCGTCCTCGCAAAGCTTGTATATATCGGCATACTGCTGTTTTTCCCCGGCCTTATCCTGCCGGTTCTGTCCCAGACATTTATTGACGATGTGCTGTGCAACGGCTATCGGGACTGGCTGACCAAAATTCTCGTATTTATGGGAAGCTGCATATTGTTCAAGGTTTTCCTTTCCTATTACCGCAGTATGCTTTTACAGAAGCTGAAAAGCGTCATGTGTACCATTTCCGGCACAAAATTCCTGACGCACATGTTCCAGCTGCCCATCACCTTTTTTGACCAGCGCTATACCGGCGATCTGGTCTCCAGAATTCAGAACAACAAAGATGTGGATGATTTTCTGGCAGGCGACTTTGCGGAAACCTTCCTGAACATCCTCATTGCCCTGTTTTATCTGGTAGTGCTGTTCCTCTACAGCTGGCAGATGACGATCGTAGGCATTGTCAATGTGGCACTGTGTGTAGCGATCGTCGTGCTCAGCAATAAAACTGTGGCGGAATCCTCCGTAAAAATGCAGATGACCGGCGGCAAGCTGTACGGCGCGGTCTGCGCGGGGCTGACGATCACGGATACCATCAAAGCCTCCGGTGTTGAGGCGGAATACAGTGCCCGGATTCTGGGTCATCAGGCAAAGAATGCGGCACTGGACCAGAAGCTGAACCGGTTTCAGCAGCTGGTGGGCAGCATCCCGGATGCGGTCGGCAAGCTGTCCGACGTGGCGCTGCTGCTGATCGGCGGCTATCTGGTCATTCGGGGCGATCTGACAATGGGTATGCTGACCGCCTACAATTCCCTGTTTGATTCTTTCTGCCAGCCGATCAACTCCGTTGTGAATTTTATCCGCAGCCTTCAGGTCACAAAATCCAACATCCGCCGGGTGGAGGACATCGAAAAATATGACGTTGACCCGAGCTATCTGGTGGAGCAGGCAGGCTCGTCAACAGGCGGCAAGCTGTCCGGAAGAGTGGAGTTGAAAGACGTGAGCTTTGGCTACAGCCGTCTGAAGCCTCCGCTGATCGAAAACTTTCATTTTGTGTTGAACAGCGGCGAGTCCATCGCGTTTGTCGGCGCGTCGGGCAGCGGAAAATCCACGATATCCAAGGTGATCAGCGGCCTGTACCGCCCCTGGCAGGGGCAAGTCCTGATGGACGGGAAGCCAACCGATGAAATTCCAAAAGCAGTCATGAACGCCAGCGTATCCACTGTCAGCCAGAAGATCACGCTGTTCTCCGGCACCATCCGGGACAACCTCTCCATGTGGAATCCGGCTGTTTCGGAGGCGGACATGGAGCAGGCCGCGAAAGATGCCTGCATTTACGATTTTATTATTCGCCAGAGCGGTGGGTTTAACTACATGCTTACGGAAAATGCGGCGAATCTGTCTGGCGGACAGCGGCAGAGAATGGAAATTGCCAGAGCCCTTGCAACCAATCCGACGATTCTGATCATGGACGAGGCCACAAGTGCGCTGGACCCCATTGTGGAAAAGCAGGTGCTGGACAATATCCGGGCCAGAGGCTGTACCTGTATCGTCGTCGCGCACCGGCTCAGCGCCGTGCGGGACTGCAACGAGATCATTGCTATGGCAAACGGTAAAATCATTCAGCGGGGCACCCATAAGCAGCTGCTGGAGCAGGATGGATTTTACCGTACTTTCGCCAATGCGTGACGGAGGGTCGATATGGCAAATCAATTTGATATAAAACTGGAGGAGCAGTCCTCACAGCTAACCCAAATCCAACTGCAGAGTCCCCACGCGCTGCTGACTGAAAACATGAACGACGCCTACCGGGTGGTTCAGGGTAGTGTGATCGTCTATCTGGTTCCCGTAAAGAAAGGCAGCATCGAACGCAGGAAAAGAATCGCGGAACTGAATAATGGCGACATTTTTCCCTCCTACGCCTACCGGAACGAGGCCTTTGACGTCTGGAAATTCCTTGTTGTCCCGAAGTCCGGAGAGGCAGAGCTGGAGCTTCTGGAAAATGGCAGCACCAAGCCCCTGAAACGGAATTTTATTCACAAATGCGGCATCCCCAAATTGGAAGAAGAGGGCTTCGAGCGCTGTCTGGAGGAGTTTTATTTAGGGCAGTCCCTGAAGGACGAGGGCTTTATCGTCCACTCGGAGATCGCCAAAAAAGTGGTATCCGGTCAGACAGCTGCCACCATTATCAGCATTGCGGAATCCGCGGAGGAAGCGCCGGTTCAGGGTTCCAATACCTACCGGGTCATTGCTCAGGGCTGCAAGGCCGCCGGAATCGAGGTGGCGTCGGAGGCACGCATACTGTCCTGCTGCGGCGCGAAGATGGCCGTTCCGGACGTGGCAAGAATCTCCAATTTCACCTGTCGGGAAGTGGTTCTGGAGCAGAAGTGGTATCGTCAGGAGTGCGGTGTGCTTTTGGGCACTCTGGATGACGCGCTTGTTGCGCTGTACCGGAAGAAAGGCAAATCATACGTCCTTTATGACGGGGAAAAAGAAGTTCCGATCACTGCCGAAATCGCCGAAAAGATATCCCCGAAAGCGCACAGCATCGGGAGAGCTTTGCCCAGAACCAGACTCACAGGAAAAGACCTGCTCCGGTTCTGCAAAAAGAGCATTCCAAAAAAGAGCATAGTGGCTCTGGCGCTGCTGGGACTGGCAGGCACTCTGATCGGTATTCTTCTCCCCACGCTGAATCAGAAAATCTATGATGAATATATTGCCCTGGGTGATTTCGGCATGGTCATCCAGCTGTGTGTACTGATCGGTAGCTTTATGCTTGGCAATGTATTTTTCAGCATGGTCAAAAAGCTGACGGAATATGGCGTTTCCTGCCATGTGAATTACGATCTGCAAAACGCGGTTTACTGGCGTATCTTCCAGCTGCCGGAGAGCTTCTTCCGAAGCTACGACAGCGGTGATCTGGCGCAGCGGCTGGGGCAGGCCGGTTCCTCTGCGGCGCAGGTGGTTTCTCAGGTTACCGGCGCCGGATTCGGTATGGTCTTTTCCCTGTTTTACCTGTGGCGAATGATCAAATATTCCGGGAAACTGACCGTGTGGGCGCTGATCATGTCATTGGTCTTCGCCCTGCTGAGCTACTTTCTGGAGACCCGTTCCCTGCGCTACGAGACATTACAGGCAGATACCAGCGGCAAGGCTGTCGCGAAGCTGTATCAGTATCTGGGCGGCGTGGACAAGATCCGTATGGCCGGTGCGGAAGAACGGGCTATTCTGGAATACCTGATTCCTTTTACGCAGGAGCAGAAATACGAAATTCAGGGAAAACGGATCACAGCAGTTTCGGAAGTTCTGTCCGACGTTTCTACCTATCTGTTCTCCATGATTCTGTATTTTGTAATCATCAAGAAAAATCAGGATATTTCCGTTGGTAATTTCATGGCCTTTAATTCCGCCTTCGGGACCTTCTCCTCGGCGCTGATGCAGCTGATAAGCGGCTGTATGACGATATTCCGCCTGAAACCGATATACACACGCCTGAAGCCAATTTTTGACACCCAGCCGGAGGATGACGAGCAGAAGCAGATCGTCCAGTCTCTGAGCGGCAGTATTGAACTGGAGCACGTGAGCTTCGGCTACAGCCCGGAGGCCGGAAATGTGTTGAATGACATTTCCCTGCAGATTCATCCCGGAGAGTACGTCGCGATCGTCGGGCCTTCCGGCTGCGGAAAATCCACCCTTCTGAAGCTTTTGCTTGGCTTCGAAACCCCAACGCAAGGGAAAATTCGCTACGACGGCAAGAGCCTGTCCGGACTGGATGCCCATTCCCTGCGCCGGAACCTGGGTGTTGTTCTGCAGGACGGCAAGCTAATCGCAGGCAGCATCTACGATAACATCACGATCACCTGCCCGAACCCGACCATGAAAGCGGTAAATGAGGTAATTGAAGCGGTAGGATTGAAAGCGGATATCGACCAGATGCCTATGGGTGTTCAGACAGTACTGAGCGAGTCCGGAAATACCATTTCCGGCGGCCAGCAGCAGAGAATTCTCATTGCCCGCGCTATCATGAATAAGCCTCAGGTTCTGTTCTTTGACGAAGCCACCAGCGCTCTGGACAATCTGACTCAGGCCAAGGTGTGCCAGAGTCTGGACGACATGCACGTGACCCGGGTCGTCATCGCCCACCGGCTCAGCACGATTCAGAACTGTGACCGGATTCTGGTGTTCAACAACGGGCAAATTCAGGAGGAAGGCAATTTTGAAAGCCTGATGGCGCAAAAAGGACTGTTCTACAATATGGCGAAACGCCAGATCGCGGAGGAAAACTGATGAGTTTCACAACAGAAATGAAAGAAGATCAGATGATCTTAACGGAAAACGGCGAAACATTGTGCTGGCTGAAAGAGACTTTGTCCCAGGGACATGCTCTGGTGGAGCTGGGCGGAAAACTGCGGGGGGATACCGCCTATGTATTTCTGGATGAGCTGAACGCGCTCGCCTCCGTAAAAATGGATATCACGCTGGATTTGAATCAGGTGGAGTATTTGTCCAATGCCCACATTCAGGCCATGCGGGTGGTGCAGCGTTCCGAAGACCAGAAGGGAAAGGAACTGGTACTGAAGAATCTGTCCGCGGCCGCCAAGTCCGCGCTGGATTCCGTTGGCGCGTCGGCGCTGTTTGATATCCGCTGAAGGGAGGGAATTTCATGAAGTGCAGAGCAAAACCATATCTGGGTTCTGAACCCTTTGTGTTTTTCAGCTATTGTCATAAGGACAGCCCGCGCGTATATCCGCTGATCGAGCAGCTGACGGCATTGGGCTATCGGATCTGGTTTGACGACGGGATCGGTATCGGAGACGAATGGCCGGAAGTTATTGCGAAAAAGCTGGAGGAGTGCACTCTGTTTCTGGTAGCCATAACCCCGGATTACTGCCGTTCCCACAACTGTAAAAACGAAATGACCTACCAGGTGGAAGATCAGAAGCCCATGCTCCCGCTGATGCTGGAGGATTTCCCTCTGAGCGGCGGAATCCGGCTGCAGCTTGCGGGGACGCAGTACCTGCGGCTGTTTGAGCATCCCCAGTCGGATTGGCCGGGGCTGGTTGCCGCTTCCGGGATGCTGGAAGCGTGCAAAGGCGCTCCCATTCCGATCGCAAGGCCAGAGCCGGATCCGCTTCCGAAGACGGAACCCAATGCAGAGCTGAAACCGGCCCCAGTTTTAGTCCCATCCCCGGAGGCTCCGCTCAAAGAAGCCCCATCCCCGGAACCGCCCGTCGAGCGCCCCCGGCTGTTGGCGGTATGTATGGAAAGCGGAAAGGTGCTCTTTGACCGGCAGGGTCAGCTTGTACTTACCCCGGGGCAGCAGGAACCCGGGCCGGTAGTAACCGTGTCGGACGGCGAGATTTTAGTAGAAAATCTGGGGCAGCAGGACGTGTCCGTGGAAGACGCGCCGTTGGCAGCCGGGAAACAGGTAAAAATTCCCTTTAGAAGTCCCATACGTACGAATACAGGAACCTACCTGCCATTTCAGCATTCGGATGCCGAGATACTGCGGCAGGCTGCCGCTCTGCGGTTTTTGCAGGCAGATGCCACGGCAGAAATGCGTTTGATTCTCTCGGACGCCCTGCATCTGGGCAGAAATGAGCCATGGAAGCAGAACGTTCTGTCAGACCACAGGGTCAGCCGCCACCACGCGGACATCTGCCCGGATGTGGAAAGCGGAAAAGTCACGATCAAAGATTTCTCCAGAAACGGCACTTACGTCAACGGTAAGAATCTGACAGCCCCCGCAGAACTGAGCGGCGGCGAGGAGATTCGCTTAGGGCATGATTTCTTCCATTACCATGCGATTCCGTTGGATTTCAGCGATGAGGAAAATGAGAAAATCTACGATCAGGCCGTCGCCCTTCTGAGCCACGACAGAATACCCGAAGATCTGATGCAGGCGGAGCGGCTGTTCGCTCAGCTGGGAGCCTTCCGGAACTGCGGTATGATGCAGCTGCGCTGCAAGGAAAAGCTGGAAATCCTCCGGCAGGAAAAGCAGCGGCAGCAGGAAGCGCTTTACCAGCAGGCCCTGTCGGACATGAGAAGCGGGGCATATGCCGCCGCCCGGGAAAAGTTTGGTCGGCTTCAGGGCTACAAAGACGCCGACGCAAATCTGGCGAAGTGTACGAACTTCATCGCCATGGCGGACGATGGAACGGTGGTGGACAGAAACGACCAGACGGTCTCCGCGGACGATGCGGATGACGACGGAGAAAAAACCATTCGGGTCAAGCCCCAGTTCTCAATGAAAGAGCAGCTTCTGATCGTGGAACTCGGCACAGGTGAAATATTCCGCGGAAAATATCAGTCCACCATCATCGGCAGAAAAATCAACCAGTGCGACATCCCCTTCCCGGACAACAGCTGCATGAGCCGCCGCCACACGGAGCTTTTCACCCTGAACGGCGCGCATTACGTCCGCGACTGCAATTCCTCCAACGGAACATCCCTGAACGGGCAGGCGCTGGAACGGGGTCAGACCGTAAAAATCGGGGACACCGCGCTTCTGAGTCTGGCGGGGACCCGGCTGCTGGCTGTCTTTGATGAGCAGGCCGCCCGGCTCCAGAGTCAGGAGAATCTGGTTTATCTGGAAGATACGGAGACGAAAGCGCTGATTCTCGGAACCGACGAGCACCAGATCCTTCAGGCGGAGGACCCGGAGGCTACCGTTATCAATGGCGCCGACATCAAGCGGGACTGCGCCTCGTTCTGGCAGGACGAGCACGGCGCGTGGCTGGAGCCGGAAGTAGACGACTGCGTCAAAATAAACGGGCGGATACTGGATCTCGGAGAGCCGGCCGCGTTGGCGGACGGCGACAATGTGCGCATTGGGGCCAGCAGCTACCGCTTCCACTCGGTTCGGCTTATTTCTCTGTAAAACGCGAAATCAAAGAAGGGACGATCTATGAAAAAAAGATTGCTTGCGCTGACGCTGGCCGGGGCCTTGCTGCTTTCCGGCTGCAGCGGTCTGAAAACCCGCCAGCCGGATGAAGACGCGCTGCCGGAGCTGGAGTATACCCGGCCGGAAAACGAAAAAATCGAAAACCGGGAGTCCCAGAAGACTCTGAAAAGTCAGGGAACCCTGTCTGACGGCTCCGACTATATTCTCTACGCCAACAATGAGCTGGAGATCAGCGGCGACGTTCTGACCAGCAAACTGAAATCCGAGAAGCCTCTTACGGAAGCTCTGAAAGACGTCACCGTGCTGACGCTGAATGTGAAGGAGATTGGAGAGGAAACCTGCGGGGATCTTTCCATGATCCAGTCGGTGAATCTGGGGCCTGATGTGACATCCATCGGCGACAGCGCGTTCTCCAAGTGCAGCGCATTGGGTACGATCCAGTTCCCGGCGTCTGTGGAGTCCATCGGGGATTATGCCTTTCAGGGCTGTACTTCCCTCTGGAGTGCGGACATTCCCAGCACCGTCACCAGCATGGGCGCTTATGTTTTTACCGGGTGTGACTCTCTCCGGGCGGTGAAAATCGACACGGACGTCTGTGAATCCACCTTTGCCGAGTGTACGGCGCTGCGGGACATCACCTTTCAGGATAACTGCCGCATCATCGGCGAGTGCGCTTTTCAGGGCTGCAGCGGCCTGCGGAACCTGTATCTTGGCGCCAACATTGAGCGCATCGAGCGTCAGGCATTTTCCGAATGCGAAAAGCTGAGCTACATTTACTTCAACAAAAATCTGCAGTACATCGGCCATCTGGCCTTCGCCGGCGTGCAGAGCCTGAGCAAGGTAGAGTGGGAAGACAAGCTGGCCTATCTTCAGGTAACGCGGGAGGAGGACTATTCCAAACAGTCGAATCTGTCCAACTTCTTCCCGAAATTCAAAAAAGAAGATTGATTTTTTTGTAACATTCCGGATTGTACTGTGTATCTATTGTTGTAAGACGTTTGCGGCAGGTGGGATGAAAGGGCAGGGTGGTTGACAGCTGCTATTTTCACAAAAAACAATTTTAGTGTAACACACGCGGAAAACCCGTGTATACAATGATGTCAGGCAAAAAGCACACAAAAACAAATAAACATGGAGGATGCAAAATGAACACCGAATTATTTGAAAAGCTGAGCGCGCTGGAGGGCGATACCCAGTTGGCCGAGGCAATCGCGAATGTCAAGACAGTCCCGGAAATGGTCACGCTGTTGACGTCACATGGTATTCCTGTCACCGAAGACGACATCAATGACCTGCTCAAACCGTCGGATGAGCTGTCGGAAAACAGTCTGGATTCTGTTGCCGGTGGCTGCTGGATTAACATTGGCTTTTTCCATGGATTTTATCACGGCTGCGGTAACGAAACACAATATGAAAAAGGCGGCCCGCTGTATAGTCTGGGCTTCTGGGCAGGGAAGCAGATCTGCCATCCTTTTGGCTGGTAAACAGTACCCAACCTGTAAAACAGAAGAACTTCTTAATTCACAGCATCTGACAGGACATTGTGTACAAAACAGCAAATTTATATGAAACGGGCAGCTGAAGAAACGTACAGGGCTGTTTCAAACGTGTTATAAAACAGCGGCACACCGCTGCTGTACCCACTTTTTACGAAAGGAGGAACCGATTATGGAAGAAAAGCTGAAAAAGCTGCTGGAAGACCCTTCGTTCCAGGAGGCATTTTCCAAGACAGCTTCTGCCGAGGAAGCTTCCGCGCTTCTGGCGCAGCATGGAATTCAGATCACTCCGGACGAGCTTCTGGCAGCGCTTACGCCGCCGGAAGGAGAACTGAACGAAAGCGAGCTGGACGGAGTTGCAGGAGGATGTGGATGGTGTGTTATTCTTAGACGGATCGGTGAGCTGTTAGGCCCGATACGGCCATGGTAGTGGAACCGCCGGTAAGGATGTAGCTGTGTGAAAGGAGAAACAAATGCACATGGACGAGAATGTTGAACCGCTTGTTGAAAATGACGACCTGATGGATCGTCTGGCTGCATCCAATTCCCCGGAAGAGCTTGCAAGCTTGCTGGAAGCCAATTCCCTTGTATTGGAAGACGGTTTGAGCATTGAAAAGGCTTTTGAGCTTTTAAAGAAGCAGGCAAATGGTGAATTGGATGCCGCGGAATTGAACTCCGTCAGCGGCGGCATGAAATTGGGCTTTACCACGAAGTCCGGATCGGTAAGACTTTGACTGTGTGAAAGGAGGAAACAAACATGGAGTTTGAAAACCTGATGCAGGATCGCGAGTTCTGCGAAAAGTTGGAAAATGCCGAAAATGACGACGTTATTATCCAGCTGTTTGCAGAAAAAGGCATCGATGTAACCAAAGAGCAGCTTGCCGAAGCAAGGGAAATGATCAGCCGCGGTGACGAACTGGATGAGGAAATGCTCGACAAGGTTTCCGGTGGCTTTGGTGCTGTAATGGCGTCACTGCTTATCATTTCCTTATATCTGGTTTTCAGGGCATCATTGACACGAGATCAAGCAAAACGAGGACGTAAAAAATAAAAAGTAAAGGAGAAACGAATATGAATACCACTGAATTGAAGGATGTTGTTTTAAGCAAGGTGCCTGCTGACCAGCAGGCAGAACTCAGGTTGCAGCTGGAGAAGCCTGAGGTAGAGGAAGCTTTTGAAAAGCTGGTATCGTTGAGCAGTAATCAGGAGTTCCTCGCCAAAGCGATCAATGCCAAAGACAGTGCCGAATTGCAGAAACTGGCCAGTGAAAACGGCATTGAGCTGGACGACGCAGGTGCTGAAGCGGCGTTTGAGAACATCCGTAAGGACTGCAGTACAGAACTCACAGAAGCTGACCTTGACCAGGTTGCTGGCGGCGTTATCGTAGAAATGGCATTAATCGGACTGTTTGGCGGTATCGCCATTGGAATTATCGCCACCTATGCATGGTACGCATACCGAAAAGCAACCAGAACATGCAAGTAAGGAGAATATAATGATGGAAAACAACGAAGTTATGACTCAGCTGGATAAGCTGTTTGAAGACGACTCTTTCAATCAGAGTGTAGCGGATGCGACAAGCGCGGAAGAAATCAGAGAATTATTTTCCCAGAAAAACGTTGACCTTTCCGAGGAAGACGCCGAAAAAATTCTGTCTCAGCTTTCAGAAATTAAGAACGGCAACACATTGACCGAGGAAGAACTTGATCAGGTGGCTGGCGGTTTTCTCGGCTGGGCGGCCTTGGTGGCTTCTGGTGTAATCGCTGGGTACATTACATTTAGAATTGGCAAATGGATTGTCGATAAGTTCTACTGTTGAGTTATTGCCCAAAGCTTCATTTACAGTTCCCTCTGTTTTTCCTCGCTTTCCCCTCCCCGCATAAGTAGCAGCGGCGCAAACCTGCTATTCTTTGCAGCACGACTCCTAACGCAGACCCGATTTTTCGGGCCTGCGTTAGACTCGTTCCATGAGACACAGTGCCTCAAACAAAATACTTTATACTATACAGAAGGGTATCTTCTCGGCGCCCTCGCTTTTCACGCAGCCGGATAACACGGTTTCCTGTAACATCGGATAGAACCGCGTGTATACACTATATATCCATAAAGCTGTGCTGTCCCACAGCTGTGAAAAGTTCCGTAAACGAGAAAGGAGAGAACATGGATGGCCTTTACACTCCAAGCCGCCTGCCTCAGCCATATCGGCAACAGGCGCGGCAATAACGAAGATAATTTCTTCTTCAACGGCATCTGCCTCGAGGAAGAACACACAAGCACCCATGACCCGCTTCTGATGGAGCGGGTGCTGCAGGAAGATGTCTGCCTCGGGGTGTTTGACGGCATGGGCGGCGAAAACTATGGAGAGCAGGCCTCCTTCACCGCCGCCTCGGAAATGCAGGCTCTGACCGGGAAGCCGAAGCTGTTTTACCAGTCCGGAGGAAAATATCTGGGCAATCTGGCGCTGGCGCTGAACGACGCCGTATTCCGCCGGGCGCAGGAGCTGATGACCAGTCGGATGGGAACCACCATGGCGGCGCTGTATTTTTCCGGAAGCCGCGTCTACGTCTGCAACGTGGGCGACAGCCGGGTCTACCGGCTACGGGACCATGTGTTCGCCCAGCTGTCTCAGGATCATGTATCCACGCGTATCCCGGCGCCGGGGCGGAAAGCGCCCCTGACCCAGCATCTGGGCATGAACCCGGAAGACGTGCGCATCGAGCCGTTCGTCATCAAGGACTCCATGCAGAGCGGCGACATCTACCTGATGTGCAGCGACGGTCTGACGGATATGGTGGACAATCTGGCGCTTTCCGATATCCTGTCCAGATCGGAAAATCCGGAACAGTGCGCCCTGAATCTTCTGCAGGCGGCACTGGACGGCGGCGGAAAAGACAATATCACCATCATCGTCTGCCGGATTCAGGAAACATCCTTGCGATAACAGGCGCGGAAGGGAGGAACAGAGCATGGCAAGTCGATTCACGGATGTTGTATGGCCCGGCTGGGAAGTCGTCCGCAAGCTGGGTGTAGGCAGCTTCGGAGGCGTGTACGAAATTCAGCGCACCCTGCCGGACGGTCAGGTTGAAAAAGGCGCACTGAAAAAGCTGACGCTTCCAAGAAATCCGGATGAAATTGAAGAACTGCGTTCCAATCAATTTGACGAGGCAAGCATCACCGCGCACTTTACCAACCAGCTGAAAAATCTGGTGGGCGAGTACGGTATGATGAAGCGGCTCAGCGGCTGCCCCAATATCGTCCACAGTCTGGATCTGCGCTATGTTCAGCACGAGGACGGCATCGGCTGGGATCTGTATATCCGCATGGAGCTGCTGACTCCGCTGAAAAAGGTACTGCCCACGGAATACAGCGAACAGACTGTTATAGCCATAGGAAAAGACCTGTGTGCCGCCCTGACCGCCTGCGAAAAAGAACACATCATCCACCGGGACATCAAGCCGGAAAACATTCTGGTCTCCGAGGACGGGGTTTTCAAGCTGGGGGACTTTGGTGTCGCGAAGGTAGCCATGGAAAATGGCACCGGCACGGTTACCGGTACGACCGGCTATATGGCTCCGGAGATCTCCAAACATGAGGCCTATGGCCCAACGGTGGACATTTACTCTTTGGGCATGGTTCTCTACTGGATGATGAACGAGCGGACACTGCCCTTTCTCCCCATGCCGCCCCAGATTCCTACCGCGATGCAGCATCAGGAGGCATCCAGCCGCCGCTTTCGCGGAGAAGCTCTGCCCGCGCCGAAAAACGGCAGTGAGGCACTGAAGCAGGTGGTTCTGAAAGCCTGCGCCTATCATCCGGAAGACCGCTACCAGACCGCTGACGAAATGCTGAGCGATCTGACGGGCTGTACAAGCAGCACTGTGTCAGAAAAGGCGGACACGGAAACCGCCAGACCAGATGAGAAAATCTCCGAAAAGAAACACGGCAGGAAAAAGCTGCCGCTCAAGCCCATTTTCGCGGCGGCTGCTGTACTATGCATTGCCATCGCTGTTCTGCTTTTCATTCAGAGAAAGAAACCCGTTCCCGCACCCGAGGCAACAGTCCAATCGCTGGCAGCAGAGGCCGCAGAAGAAACGACTGTGCCAGAGGCAACCGTAGCAGCGGTGGGCGAAACGGTTGATGATCCTGTTCTTGAGCTGAAGCTCTTCCCGGATGACAGCGCAAGCTTTTCAGATGTACGGCATGATACGCCACTGATCAAGGAGCGCATTTACGCTTTATCCGCTGATGCCAAGATCAGCATGAATGAGGAGACCGGGGAAATCGACGCGGCGATTCCGATGTCGGATATCGGATATGAGAACGATATCGAGAGTGTCCTGCGGGCAACAATCAACCGGAAGCAGGAACTTTACCTCATAAGATATGTCAGTCGCTACGAGTACATGTATGACGACAAGGATGGGGCCATCAGCCGGGAAGATATTACGGATGTATACCAGACGACGGTCGGTGAAATGAATCAAAAGCTGGGCATGCCTCTGGAAGTGGAGGATTACCGCGGCGAACCGCTTATTCTGGAAGAAAGCCAGCCCTGCATCTGCCTGACGCTGACTCAGGACCGGGTTGACAAATTATACAGTGAGTTTGACAGGGACGGAACAGATACATTCGGTTTTGATGTGTCCATGAGCTACAGCGTATTCTTCCCCTATACCTATCGGGCTTCCGATGGCCTGACGTTTGTTATGGTCGCGTCCGGTTGGAAAGAAGAGAATCTCACCGGAGCCATTACCTATGGTCTGAGCCACGATGTCTTAAACAACGGATATTCTTTCCAGTACGCTGTCGTACCGGAGGCATACTGGGAGACAAGAGAATCCGGAACGTACTTTGGCCAAAAGCAGTGCGAATTTCAGGAACTGAAAGATCCTAACAACACTGTTTCCATTCGACTCCAGATATCCAATTACTCAGACGTTTCCGATTCCCTGATTGAAGAAGCCATCCGGCAGATGAAGGACAGGATGGATATCATTGGGACTCCGTATGCCTTTGGCATGGATATACAAAGTGAGGACACTGCCGTGATCCGCACATACCCGGAGCGTCTGAGTGCCGATATGTTACAATTCTTCAGCGACTCTCCATCACTGCAGCTGGCATACTCTTCAGAAATTCCCACATGGGATATGAACGTAAAAAGTGTGGAGATCGTACCGATAGAAGGCAGCGGAAATATTGGCCTGCAGGTTCAGTATACCGATGCGGCAGCTGTAGAAGAGCTGACATCCAAGTTGAGATGGAGAGACGACAAAACCCTGAGTTACGGCTGGTACGATGACCCACTGGTGTCTGCGCAGATCACCTCGACGATCACCGAAGACACACTTCTCTTCACCCAATTTCCGATGCTTGGAGCAGACAGTATTGATGAGCAATACCGCTACATTCTGGAGTTGATCGCCTACAACCTTCAGGCCGAACGAACCCGTGCATACACTTATTCCGCCGATTACAAGTTCAACAGCGACAGTGCGCATTTTGGACTGTCCAGGTTGACTGCGGAGGATGAAGAAATCATTCGTTATATTCAGGAAAACTATCCGGAATTTGAGGTTTGGACGGACGACGAACGCAGCAAATACCTATATGTATCCATGAAGGCAGAAATCGGGCCGAAGTTCTATTATGCCTGCTTTGATCAGATTGAGCAGATTTTTAAAGACTGTAAGTTGGATGACAGTGATCTGGATGGAGCAGTATTTTACTTAATCGAAGAAACGGGCGATCAGCGCTGCCGTCTGGTATTCACAAGATTTTCTCGGGATACCTACATGAGTTGCACCGGCAACTGCAAGGGATATCTTCTGGATGGGTATACAGATGAATTTTCAAAGACTGCGTCCTGGCGGCCGTTCTTCCAGAAGAGGTCGTTCGAGATGTACACTGCCTGAGGTTCGGCTATGCGAAAAAATGAATTTGACGATCTTTTGAATTGCTATCCCCAGCTTCGTCTTCCGATCTCATGGGAGACGAAAACCTCTGCGCAATATAAAGACGCGGTACTGCGAGGGCGGCCTGTGACGACCGCCCCCTGCGTCGTGTTCTGCGCGGAGGACGATCTCCTGGAGGAAAAAACCGCCTTCGGGTCGGTGCGTCTCTGGAAAATCACCCACCGCGAGCAATTCGAGCGCGCTGTTCAGGCGCTGGCATACCGCTGCGAGCCAAGAGAAATTCCCAGAGCCGTGGGCGCGCAGTACATCGGCGGGCTTGCCAACTGGGAACGAATCCGAAAGCACAAATGTTCCTATCTTGCGTCCGGCGGAACAGACTGGAACGCGGAATTCCGCCGGTACACGCAGAACAAAGAAAATTATACGGACAGCCTGATTCTGTTGAGTACAGGCTATTACAGCGGCCTCTCCCCGGAGGAAGTGGGACTTCCCCCGGAAATATGGAAAGAGGCCTCCGGAGAAATCCGGAAATACCATGAATTGACCCATTTTATCTATCGAAAATGTTACCCGGGAGATATTCAGGTGATTCGGGATGAGGTTCTGGCGGACTGCGTCGGCCTGTGCGCCGCTTTTGACCGCTATGACGCCAGCCTCGCCAGAAAGCTTCTGGGTTTGGATAACGGTACTCTGCGTCCGGACGCCCGGCTGCGGCACTACGTCCCGGAGGATGTCCTTCCTCAGGCAATGAACGAGGCAGCGCTGTGGATCAACGGTCTGGAGAAACTATTGAGCCGGGTCCCCGATTTGTCGAAAAGGCAGAGAGAATCCCTGTGATATTGGGTATGCGCTCCTGAAAAAGCGCGGAATTGGAGGAAACCAAATGAACTTTGATGTGGCTTGCTACTCGGAACAGGGCGGACGCCCTGTCAATGAAGACGCTGTTTTCGCTGCCGGGACGCCGGGGACGCTTCTGGCCCTCGTTGCGGACGGTCTGGGCGGCATGGGACACGGAGCCCTTGCCTCAAGGGATGCCGCGGAACACCTCTCCCGCCTTTCCGCGCACCCTGTAGACGAGGACATGCTCTGCGGTGCGATTCAGGAGGAAAACCGGCGCATCTGGGACATGCATACGGACGGAAATCAGATGATGACGACCGTGGCAGTGCTCTGGGCGGATGGAACGGAAGCTTTTGCCGCCAATGTGGGGGACACAAGGCTGTACCAGTTCCGGAACGGGCAGGTCGCATTTCAGACCATCGACCACAGTGTCGCCCAGCTGTCCGTTTTTTCCGGAGAGATCACGCAGGCGCAGCTCCGGGGCTACGCCGGGCGGAACCATCTGCTTCGGGCGCTGGGCGCGGAGGAAGAAGTTCAGGTGGAACTGAATGATTTGGAAATACAGCCGGGAGATCGGTTTTTGCTGTGCTCCGACGGCTTTTGGGAATTGATTCTGGAAGAGGAAATGCTTTCCTGGGGCGGAGAAGACACAGCAGCGCAATGGCTGGAACGGATGAAAGCGCTGGCCGTCAGCCGCTGCGGCGCTCAGGGAGATAACCATTCTGCCATTGCTATTGTCGTAACGGAGGGAACAGAAGATGCAAATTAACATCCATCGGATGCTGAAAAGAGCGGCGGACTGCCAGAAGCTCACCAACCCTGAGGACGCTTTGTCCGCGATCGTCCGGGAATACTCCGCGGAAGCGGAACTGTCCGAAAACGTGCTGGATCTGGTAGCGGCAGCCGTCAAGGAGCCGACTGACCAGCAGCCGGAGCAGGACAGGAAAAAGAGGCCGTAATTTTCTAAAGAATGGAGGCATTCCCCATGGCTCAGCAATTTCCGGATGTTCGCTTCCCCGGGTGGGAGGTAATCAGAAAGCTCGGCGAGGGCAGCTTCGGCGGGGTGTATGAGATACACCGCACTTTGCCCGACGGGCGGGTCGAAAAGGCTGCGCTGAAAAAGCTGACCGTGCCGAAGGATAACAGTGAAATTCGGGAGTTATACTCCCAGTCCTTCAGCAAGGAGAATATTACCGCCCATTACAAAGACCAGATGCGGGAGCTGGTCAACGAATATACTCTGACGCAGGAGCTGAACGGCTGCCGGAACGTGGTATTCTGCCACGATGTGCAGTGTGTGCAGCACGCGGATGGCATCGGCTGGGATATTTACATCCGCATGGAGCTGCTGAAACCTTTGAAACATGTCCTGAGCGCCGATTATCAGGAAATGGCCGTTCTGAAGCTGGGTCTTAGCCTCTGCAATGCGCTGCTCGCCTGTCAGGAGCATCATATCGTCCACCGGGACATCAAGCCGGAGAATATTCTGGTCTCCGACCGGGGCGAATTCAAACTGGGCGATTTCGGCATTGCCAAGGTGTCAGAAAAGACCGCCACCGGCACTATGACCGGCACTATGGGCTACATGGCTCCCGAGGTTGCCAACCGCTGGCACTACGGTGCGCAGGCGGACATTTACTCGCTGGGCATGGTCCTGTACTGGATGATGAACCGGCGCACTTTGCCGTTTCTCCCCTTCCCTCCGACTATCCCCACTGCCGCCCAGCGGCAGGAAGCGGCGAACCGCCGTTTTGCCGGAGAGAGTTTCCCACCGCCAATAAACGGCAGTCGGGAATTAAAGGCGGTCGTTATGAAAGCCTGCGCTTTCTCCACGGATAAGCGCTACCAGACCGTCCGGGAATTGCGGCGGGATCTGTACGCGTGCTACCAGCACCGCCGCGCCGGGAAAAACGTTGACGTGTCAATTCCAGCAAATACCGACGAAGCCGTCTGGACGAATGAACCGACTTCGGGCAATACATACAGCGGAAACAGAAGTTTCCACGGCAGCAGCCAGAACGAAAAGACCGACACCTCGAAAACCAACGACCCGAAAACCGGCCGTTTTGCCGCTCAAACGACGAAGCAGAAACCCAAAAAGCGAAAGGGCTCGCTTATCTGCGTTCTCGCGACTCTGTGCCTGTGTTTTGCGGCTTTTCTCGGATATCTGCTTGCGTATGGCAGCCATCGGGAACGTCCGGCTGTTTCCACACCGGAAACCGTTTCAATGCCGGAAACTATCTCAGCGTCGGAAGCCGTACCGGCTACGGGAACGATCAACCGGATGCGGTCAGACCCCATTGACGAGGATATGGCCTCGGATGACCTTCGGGTGTTCCAGTCCGGCATTTTACGGAAAAATGTCGCTTCCATCACATTTCTGGACACGGTGACAGACGCCCCGGAAGATGCCTGGGATGTTTCCGAGGAAGGAAACGGCCGCGTTCTTGCGTGGGTGACCGGGCAGGCTCCGGCGTATGATCTTTACATTGCGGGCAGAGGCGGCGTGCGGGCGCCGGAAAACTGCTTCGGCCTGTTTGCCGGATACGCGAATGCCGCATCCATTACCTTCGGGACGGCCTTCGACACGTCGGAAGTAACGGACATGGGCAGCATGTTTACCCTCTGCGTAAAGCTGACGAATCTGGACGTACATAACTTTGACACTTCCCATGTAACGGATATGCATTACATGTTTTCCGGCTGCTACAGCCTGACAGATCTGGACCTGAGCAGCTTTGATTTTTCCAATGTAGAAAACTACGGCGGCTTTATGGATAACGGCCGTCTTTATAACGGACAGCCGTGGGAGGAGCTGTTTCCAAACGGCTCAAGCGACAGCGCTTTCCGCAGTCAGCCGACGCTGGCGGCAGGCGCTAACCACACTGTAGGGCTGTGCAATGATGGGACAGTAGTTACTGCAGGCTCGAATGATAGCGGCCAATGCGACGTCGATAACTGGACGAACATCGTGGCCGTGGCTGCGGGAGCTGAGCACACCGTAGGACTGTGCAGTAATGGGACTGTGGTTGCTGAAGGGTCGAATTATGATGGTGAACGCAACATCGATAGCTGGACGAACATTGTTGCCGTGGATGCTGGTTACCACACTGTCGGACTACGCAGTGATGGAACTGTGGTTGCTACGGGGGATAATCGCTACGGTCAATGCGATGTCGATAGCTGGACAGACGTTGCGACCGTGATTACTGGACATTACCACACCTTGGGACTACGCAGTGATGGAACCGTGGTTGCTACGGGGTTGAATGATAATGGGCAATGTGACGTTGGTAACTGGACGGACATTGTGGCTGTGGCTGCAGGATGGAGGCACACCGTGGGACTGCGCAGTGATGGAACTGTGGTTGCTACGGGAGCGGATGACTACGGTCAGTGTAGCGTTGATGGCTGGACAGGCATCGTGGCCGTGGCTGCAGGTGATGGCCACACCGTGGGACTGCGTAGCGACGGAACTGTGGTTGCTACGGGGGACAATTTGGTTGGCGAATGCAACATCAACAACTGGACGAACATTGTTGCCGTGGCCGCCGAAGGTGGCCACACCGTGGGACTGCACAGCGATGGAACTGTGGTCGCTACAGGATGGAACTACTGTGGTCAATGCGATGTCAGCGACTGGAAAAATATCCGTCTTCCGCAGAAATAAAGAAACAGGAGGAAATCTCCATGTATGAAAATATCCATTTCCCCGGATGGGAAGTCGTGCGCAAAATCGGCGAGGGCAGCTTCGGCGGGGTTTATGAGATACACCGCACCCTGCCCGACGGGCGGGTCGAAAAGGCGGCGCTGAAAAAATTGACCGTGCCGAAGGACAACAGCGAGATCCGGGAGTTATATTCCCAGTCTTTCAGCAAGGAGAATATTACCGCCCATTACAAAGACCAGATGCAGGGGCTCGTCAACGAGTACACCCTGACGCAGGAGCTGAACGGCTGCCGGAACGTGGTCGCCTGCCACGAGGTGCAATGCGTGCAGCACGCGGACGGCATCGGCTGGGATATTTACATCCGCATGGAGCTTCTGAAGCCCCTGAAGCAGGTTCTGAGCATTGACTACCATGAGGCGACCGTCCTGAAGCTGGGGCTAAGCCTCTGCAGCGCGCTGCTCGCCTGTCAGGAGCACCATATTATCCACCGGGACATCAAGCCGGAGAATATTCTGGTCTCCGACCGGGGCGAATTCAAGCTGGGCGATTTCGGCATTGCCAAGGTGTCCGAGAAGACCGCCACCGGAACTCTGATCGGCACCACGGGCTACATGGCTCCCGAGGTCGCCAACCGCTGGCACTACGGCGCGCAGGCGGACATCTACTCGCTGGGCATGGTTCTGTACTGGATGATGAACCGGCACACCTTGCCGTTTCTCCCCTTCCCCCCTGCCATTCCCACCGCCGCCCAGCGGCAGGACGCGGCGAACCGCCGTTTCGCCGGGGAGGACTTCCCGCCGCCGGTAAACGGCAGCCGGGCATTAAAGGCGATCGTCATGAAAGCCTGCGCCTTCTCCACAGAGGATCGCTACCAGACCGTCCGGGAGCTGCGCCGGGACTTGCAGGCATACTGCCAGCAGCGCCGCGCCGGAAAAAGCGCCGATACACAGAATCAGACAGGCGCGGACGGCCTCAACCGGGCAAATGAATCTTTCCGGGACGCTCCACCTGAGACGGGAAGGAAACGGAAGACGGCATCCGCAAAACGGATCGTCCCCATTCTGGCCGCCTCGCTTTTTGCTGTGATCCTGCTGTTCGGCTGGTTCCTCGCGCAGCGAAATGGTTCCCGCGCGGATGAATCCCTCAATGCCCCCACCACCGCCCCGCAGATTGACGAGATGCAGGCGGTCACTACATATGCCATCGAAACCACGGAGCCGACGGAAGCGCCCACAACGGTGCCCACCGAGGAAGCCTTCGTCCTGCCCTCCATTCCTCCCGAATCGGAGCTGTACGGCAGCGCCGACTACTTGAAGGTAACGGCCAGCGACAATCTGTTCTCTGTCCTGCCGGGTCATTTCAGATACAGCGGCGGCGCCGGAGGATGGGCGACGGATCTCAATCTCTACGAGGACGGCACCTTCGACGGGTCTTATCGTGACTGGGATATGGGCGATGCCGGTCAGGATTATCTTAAAACCTGTTATACCTGCGATTTTTCCGGCGCGTTTTCCACGCCGCAGAAGGTGTCGGACTATGTTTACTCAGTAAGCGTTCAGCGGCTGGACTACCCCGGAAATGTCGGTAAGGAATGGATCGAAGACGGTGTCCGCTACATTCAGTCCGACTCCTCCGGGCTGAGCAGGTCGCGCGAATACTATATCTATCTTCCGGGCTGCCCGTCCAGCGTTTTCACAGAGGAACAGCAGTATTACCTTCCATCCCACCACCAGAATATTCCGCAGGGGAACTTCTGCATTTATGCCAGTGACGGCGGCTCTCCTCTGGGCTTTTGGGGAACCAAAGGCGTCAGTATCTTTTCCAATCATTACCAATACAATTACGGCGCATTCCGATCTGAATTGTGGCCCGATGGCCTGTTCGGAAAGGCCAACCTTCTTTTCTGGCCTGAGGATGGCGGTGCGGTGATCAGTCTGAACTTTGATTGGAATGAAGATTCCCAGCGGACGTTTGTCGCCGAGGACGAACACGGCAGCGGCGAATATGATGTGACCGTGTATGTAACAAAGGATCTGCAGTCCGCGATCGTCAATATACAGAGCCGTGAGGGCGTCTCTCTGAAAGACTGGGGCGGAACCTCTGACGGGCGGTTTGCCGCGACCTATTCGCTCATGAAGGACGATACCGATGCGCAGGATGAATCCGGCAGTTCCAGTCTGGACAAATCAGAGGTAAAAATCGGCAATTATGTCTATTTTGGCAGCTGCGAGCAGGACAACCGTTCGGACACCGGGAAAGAACCCATTGAATGGCGCGTCCTTGCTCTTGACAAGAGCGGGGAAAAAGCGCTTCTCGTTTCCCGCTACGCACTGACGGCAAGGTGTTACCACAACGGAGATACTTATCCGACCTGGGCTGACAGCGATATCCGGGGCTGGCTGAACGGGGAGTTTTTGCAGGACGCTTTCACGGAACAGGAGCAGACCATAATCCAGCAGACAAAGTTGTCCACCCCGTCCTATGAGGGAATTGACGGCGGGTCGGATACCTGGGACAAGGTCTTCCTGTTAAGCCGGGGAGAGGCGGCGGACTATTTCACCGGAAGCGCGGACAGACTCGTCAAGCCGACTGCATACGCGCGGGCAATGGGCGCCGATGTGGCAGGCGAGAACGGCTGCTGTTGGTGGTGGCTCCGGACGCCGGGCACATATTCCTATGATGCGGGCCTTGTATACGCAGTCGGTGGAATCGACCACACAGGAGGAAACGTGAAAAACGCGGCCATTGCAGTGCGGCCCGCGCTTTGGGTTGAATTATCCGGTTAAACACAAAGGAGGAAATCTCCATGTATGAAAATGTCAATTTCCCCGGGTGGGAAGTCGTGCGCAAAATCGGCGAGGGCAGCTTCGGCGGGGTTTATGAGATACACCGCACTTTGCCCGATGGGCGGGTCGAAAAAGCCGCGCTGAAAAAATTGACCGTGCCGAAGGACAACATCGAGATCCGGGAGTTATACTCCCAGTCTTTCAGCAGGGAAACCATCACCGCCCACTATAAGGAGCAGGTGCGGGAGCTTGCCAAAGAGTATACCCTGACGCAGGAACTGAACAGCTGCAAAAATGTAGTCGCCTGCCACGATGTGCAGTGTGTGCAGCACGCGGACGGCATCGGATGGGACATTTACATCCGTATGGAGCTGCTGAAGCCCTTGAAGCTGGTCTTAAGCGCCGATTATCAGGAAATGGCCGTTCTGAAGCTGGGTCTTAGCCTCTGCAATGCGCTGCTTGCCTGTCAGGAGCACCATATCGTCCACCGGGACATCAAGCCGGAGAACATTCTGGTCTCCGACCGGGGCGAATTCAAGCTGGGCGATTTCGGCATTGCCAAGGTGTCAGAAAAGACCGCCACCGGAACCATGACCGGCACTATGGGGTATATGGCTCCCGAGGTTGCCAACCGCTGGCATTATGGTGCGCAGGCGGACATCTACTCATTGGGTATGGTTCTGTACTGGATGATGAACCGGCGCACGCTGCCGTTCCTCCCCTTCCCCCCTGCCATTCCCACTGCCGCACAACGGCAGGAGGCGGCGAACCGCCGCTTTGCCGGAGAGAGCTTCCCGCCGCCGGTAAACGGCAGTCGGGAATTGAAGGCGATCGTCATGAAAGCCTGCGCATTCTCCACAGAGGAGCGCTACCAGACCGTCCGGGAGCTGAGCCGGGACTTGTACGCGTGCTACCAGCAGCGCCGCACTGGGAAAAAACCTGACGTGTCAATTCCGGTAAGCACTGACGAAGCCATCTGGACGAGCGAATCGACTTCGGGCAATACGTTCAGCGGAAGCAGGATCATCCACAGCAACAGCCAGAACGAGAAAACTGGCACTTTGAAGACCAGCACCCGGAAGACCGGCACTTTGAAGACCGACGTCACGAAGACCGACACCTCAAAAGCCGTCCGTCCCCCCACCCCGCCGGAGAGACCCAAAAAGCGGCGGGTCGCGCTTATCTGCATTCTCATGGCTCTGTGCCTGTGTTTCGCGTCCACCACCGGATATCTGCTTGTGTATGGCATTCGCCTTGTACGCCAGAGTGCTTCACCATCAGAAACCATTCCGACTTTGGATGCAGTTTCGTCCCCGAGAACGGTTAACCTAATGCGGTCAGATCCCGTTGACGAGGGTATTGTCACCGCTGACCTCCAGGTGTTCCATTCCGGAATTTTCCGGAAGGATATTAGCTCTGTCACATTTCTGGACACAACGGTAGACGCCCCTGAAAACTCCTGGGATATTTCCGAAGAAGAAAACGGCAGTGTCCTTGCTTGGGTGGCCGGGCAGGCTCCATCGTATGATTTGTATATCGCAGGTGAAGGCGGTGTACGGGCACCAGAAAATTGTTTCTTTCTATTTGGGGGATACACAAACGCCACATCTATTACCTTCGGGACAGCATTCGACACGTCAGAAGTAACAGATATGAGCTACATGTTTGTTGTCTGCGAGAAGCTAACCAATCTGGATGTACACAACTTTGACACTTCCCGTGTAACAAACATGGCAAAAATATTCGACCAGTGTTATGAGCTGAGCGGTCTGGATGTTAGCAGCTTCGATACTTCTCTGGTAACAGATATGTCTGGCATGTTCTCCTACTGCAACAGCCTGACATATCTGGATTTGAGCAGCTTCGACACCTCCCGCGTAACAACCATGCGGGAAATGTTCGTGGGGTGCAATGAGCTGAGCAGTCTAGACGTTAGTAGCTTCGATACTTCCCTAGTAACAGACATGTCTGGCATGTTTTCCTACTGCAACAGCCTGACAGATCTGGATTTGAGTGGCTTCAATACCTCATGTGTAACAATCATGTGGGACATGTTCAACGGGTGCAGTAAACTGAGCAATTTGGATGTCAGCAGCTTCGACACATCACTTGTAACTGATGTGTCTTACATGTTCTCCGGCTGTGACAGCCTGACAGGTCTGGATTTAAGCAGCTTTGATTTTTCCAACGTAAAAAACTATTACTGCTTTATGGATGAATACCGGCTCTATAATGGACAGCTGTGGGAAGAACTGTTTACGCATAGTGCCTCAGGAACTGCCTCGCCAGTGATTGAAAGCACCGATTCTGAAGGCATTTTTTCCACGCCACGGACTGTAGTATATGTTAATGCCGTCAACGAGCTTTTGGACAGTATTGCGCCAAACACGGAAATTGTACTGACGAATGATTCTTACGATTTGAGCACTGCACAGGGCTATAGCGAGTGGAGTTCTGGTACATGCTCAGGAACCTTTTGGGAGTCACAATACTACCGGTGGGATGCTACTTTGGATGGCCCCACACTAATTATTCATGATATTGAAAATCTAGTAATTCGCTCCGAAACCGGAGACCTTTCAAGGCATACTATTTCAACGGTTCCCCGCTATGCCAATGTATTGGCCTTTGAAAACTGCAATGGCGTAATATTGCAAGGTTTTACCGCAGGACATGCAAAAGCAGAGAATTTATGTAACGGCGGCGTAATACAATTCACAAATTGCCATGATACACAAATCAATTCCTGCGGGCTTTTCGGATGTGGAACGATTGGCGTATCTTACGATAGTTGCACAAATGGAAATATCTCAAACTCGGATATTTATGAGTGCTCATATTGTGCCATTTCAGGTTACAACACAGCGGGTATCTCCGTTGTGAATACAACCATTCGAGACATCCCAACTGCATTCATACTCTCTGATTGCGAAAACGTCGTAATCGATGGGCGGGAGCTTCCCGGAGAGTCCTATTTTGGCAACTGATGAACAAATAACTTTACCAAGAAACTGTGGAAGATGATCTGGACGGTCAACACGATATCAGCAATCGGAAAACACTTCCACAGCAATCATCCGCAAAAAATTTTTTCCAAATGTGTAACACTCCGGCAAGTGCCGTGTATACCACCACATAAGAAAAAACATCACAAAAGAAAGGATGCAACATAATGGAAACGAAAGAGCTTTGGATGGATGAGGAATTCTGCAAGAAGGTCGATGCAGCCAGCAATACTGAGGAGATCATTCGCCTGTTTGCGGAAAAGGGCGTCACCGTGACCGCTGAGCAGATCGCTTCGGTCAAGGCGGCTCAGGACGGCGAGTTGGACGAAGCGGCACTCGACGGCGTGGCAGGCGGCTGCGTCTTCTGCTGCGTCGGCGGATGGTTCGTTTATCTCGTGGTTCGCTGCGGCGGCGGTGACCGCGATGCCGCGAAAGAGCAAATGCAGAGCTTCAGGAATGCGTTCGGCCATTAAGTAAAAGGAGGAAACGGTATGGAACTTAACGACGAAATCAGAGCAAAAATCAACAGCGCGGCATCCGTGGATGAGGTCGTGCGGATTTGCGCGGAAGCAGGAATCCCTGTAACGAAAGAGCAGCTGGAAGCTTCCGATACAACGGGCGCCGAGGGCGAGCTGTCCGAGGAGGCGCTGGACGCGGTCAGCGGCGGCAGTCTGATTGGCCTGATCTGGCTGCTGTACCGCAGACGCAGAAATAACCGCGGCCAGATCAACGGCTCCGGCGGTGGCGGCGGCAGCGCGTGGTAAACTGCGCGAAGGGAAAGCAGCTGTAAACGATACATTGTCATTCTTTGCGGTATAACGCGTAACGCAGACCCGGTTTTCCGGGCCTGCGTTAGCCTCGTTCCGGAAAATTGGGACTTCCGGACGTGTTGGTGCGGAAAAGCACCCGTTTTCACAGAAATAAAGGCAAAAGGAGGAAACCTCCGTGTTTGAAAGCGTCAATTTCCCCGGCTGGGAGGTCGTGCGCAAAATCGGCGAGGGCAGCTTCGGCGGGGTTTATGAAATACAGCGAAAATTACCTGACGGGCGCGTTGAAACCGCTGCGCTGAAGAAAATGTCCATCCCCCGGGATCAGGAAGAAGTGTATGTTCTTCAGTCGCAGTCATTTTCAGGAGAACAGATCACGGCATATTTCAAAAAGCAGATGGAAGAGCTTGTAAGGGAATACCTGTTCATGCAGAAGCTTTCCGGCTGCCCGAATGTGGTATCCTGTCAGGATGTCCGGTATTCTCCCCACGAGGACGGGATCGGGTGGGATATTTACATCCGGATGGAGCTGCTGACGCCGCTGAAAAAATATGTGACAGGTCAATACAGCGAATATCAGGTCCTGCGTCTGGGATTGGATATGTGCAGGGCTTTGGCCGCCTGCGAAAAGCAGAACATCATCCACCGGGACATCAAGCCCCAGAATATTCTGGTTTCCGAGAATCGGACCTACAAACTGGCGGATTTCGGCATCGCCAAAGTTTCGGAGAAGACGGAAAGCGGAACCATGGCCGGTACGAACGGGTACATTGCGCCGGAGGTCGCCAACCGGCAGAAATACGGAAAAGAAGTGGATATTTATTCCCTCGGCATGGTCCTGTACTGGCTGATGAACGACAATACGCTTCCCTTCCTGCCGCTTCCTCCGCAGATTCCGACCGCGGAACAGCGGGATCTTGCTGCCCAGCAGCGGCTGGACGGCGTTCCTCTGCCGCCCCCGATCAACGGCTCCGCGGCGCTGAAAAGTGTAGTATGCAAAGCCTGCGCATTTGACCCGGCTGCGCGCTACCGTTCCGCGGTGGAGTTTGGCAGCGCGCTTCTGAAACTCTACCGGCAGCAAAAGCCGGTGGATTCAGATGATATTCTTCAGGAGATCGGGTTGACCCGGGATATGCTGAACGGCGAGCCGGGGACAATCCTGAACAAAACATACAAAAAAACAGAAGTTCACGCCCCGGCGGAACCGGCTGAAACGGAAGCCCCGCCAGTCAAAAAGAAAAGGCGTCTTGTCCCGGTGATCGCTGGTGTAATCGCGGCATTTCTGTGCGCGGGCGCTGGATTCCTGTACATGAAAAAGCAGCCTCAATCCCAGACGGAACCTGTCCAGACAGAAACGGCTGCGGTGGCGCAGGCAGAGACGGAACCACCGACAACCGTTCCGGAGACGGAGCCGCCCATTTGGGAATATACCGTCGGCGCGGCCGGAGTCACGTTCACACGGTGGCTGGATACCTCCGCAGCGGAGGCCGTGATCCCGGATACGCTGGAAGATGTTCCGGTTACGGAAATCGGGGCGAATGCGTTCGCGGGCTGCACCGAACTTACGTCCGTTCAGTTTCCGGAAAGTGTGGAAAAAATTGGAGATCAGGCTTTTGCGGGGTGCAAAAATCTCAGCAGCGTCCTTTTCCCTGACAATCTGGTTCAAATTGGGGCAGCGGCATTTCAGGATTGCAAAGCTCTGACCGAAATCGACATCCCGGAGGGAATGCAGAGCGTGGGAGACGGCGCGTTTTCAGGAAGCGGTCTGCTGTCTGCCACGGTTCCCGCCAAGTTCCAATCAAGCGCGGACTCTTTTTTGCCGGAGGGCTGTGAAATCACCTGGTTTGCCTTTGAAAAGCCGGAAATTTCCGGAGAACCCGGCGACACCTTTTTCTTCGGCAGATATGAACAGGACGGGGACTTAAGCAACGGAGAGGAACCCATTGAATGGCTGATTCTGGAAAAGAACGACAATCAGTATCTTGTCATCAGCAAATACGGCTTGGACAGCCAGAAATACCACGACCAGTGGGAAGTTGTTACGTGGGAGACCTGCAGACTTCGGGTATGGCTCAATCAGACATTTTATAGTGCGGCCTTCAATCCAGCGGAGCAGGATATGATCATGACATCCGACGTATACTCCGAATCTCCGACCCATTCCTACCCCAGCAGAACGGTGCAGGATAAGGTATTTCTTCTGGACTGCAGGGAATCTTACCGATATTTCAAATCGGAAAAAGCCCGAACCTGCATTGCGACGCAGTATGCCATCGACCAGGGAAGCACGGTTCAGTATGGGGGAACATGCTGGTGGTGGTTGCGGGAAGGATACTTTGTGGATCTGGCATCCATTCCCAATCTGCAGCGTGCAAACTTTACGGACTCCGGCGGCACCGTTCGTCCGGTAATGTGGGTCGATGCGGGGTAGAACAGAAAGGATTGGTGTACATGACACAGTCGGAACTGGACGCTGTCTGGCCGGGATGGACCCTTGTACGGAAGCTCGGTCAGGGCAGCTATGGCGGTGTCTTTGAAATTCAAAGGGAGCTTCCGGGAGGAAATCTCGAGCGGTCTGCCTTCAAAAAAATTTCGATCCCCAGAAGTCAGGATGAAGCAGACCTTCTGCTCGCGAAGTCCATCTCGGAGCAGAGCATCACGGCGCATTACCAGAAGCAAATGGAAAAGCTGGTTCAGGAGTACGTAATGATGCGGCAGCTGGATACATGCCCCAACATTGTTACGTGTCAGGATCTGAGCTACGTGCCGAACGGCTATGGCTGGGATATTTATTTCCGGATGGAACTGCTCCATCCCCTGAAGCAGGTGATCCAGAATTCTTACGCGGAAACAGATGTCATCCAGTTGGGAATCGATATCTGCAGCGCTCTGATTGCCTGCGAGTCCGTGAAAATAATACATCGGGATATCAAACCGGACAATATTATGGTTTCCTCCGACGGAACATTCAAATTGGGGGATTTCGGCATCGCCAAAACATCCGAGAAAACGCAGACGGGAACAATGGCCGGAACCTACAACTATATGGCACCAGAGGTCGCAAACCGGAAACGCTATGGTCTTGCCGCGGATATTTATTCTCTGGGTATGGTGCTGTACTGGATGATGAACAACAAAACCATGCCATTTTTGCCGCTCCCGCCGCAGATTCCCAGTGCGTCGCAAAAGCAGCAGGCTTTAAACAGGCGTTTTTCCGGCGAACAGCTCCCGGAACCGCAGAACGGAAGCCGGGAGCTGAAAGAAATTGTGGCAAAGGCGTGCGCGTATGCTCCGGAAGACAGATATCACTCCGCGTTGGAAATGCGAAATGCTCTGGAAGCCCTCAGCAGCAGCAAACAGGCATGGACAAAAGCGATTCTGGAAGAGCTTGCGCTTCCGGAGGATATTCTCCATGAGTCCAACCGTCCTATTGCGCAGCGGGCTGCCGCGGAAGAAAAACCGCCAAAATCCGATATTCCTCCCGCGAAGCGGAAACCAATCGTACCGCTGGTCGTCTGCGGAATTCTCGGAATCTGTATTCTTGCGGGAGGACTTCTCTGGCTGAACAGGAAACACGCAAGTCCCGAACCGGCCGCTATGACCGAAGCGCTGCAGGAGCAGACGGAAACCGCAGCAGAGCCGGAAGAAACCACCGCTCCCGGCAGTACAACAGAAGAAACGCTGCCAGCAGCCACCGAAGCGGAAAGTACAGCCGCTGTGCTGCTGTCGAATGTTGACTGCACTTACGAGATTGCGGAGGATGGCATAACAATTACGGGGATTTCCGGTCAGACACCTTCGGAAGTCATTTTGCCGGAGGAACTGGAAAATCTCCCGGTCACAAGGATCGGGAATGGCGCGTTTCAGTCCAATACGTCTCTGAAAAAGGTCACACTTCCATCCGGTATTCTGGTAATT
>JABLTL010069901.1_pt1 | contig 45168 bp, 37 predicted proteins | sample 7160151 | NCBI WGS metagenome assembly JABLTL01 (sample SAMN14651223, study PRJNA627086) | human gut metagenome | isolation source: feces | host: Homo sapiens | reverse complement strand
TCATCTTTGCACATATCGAGAGTTTTTGTAGCCTGTACTATATCATTGTAGCATTGATCTTTATCCCTATTGGTACTTTCTAAAATGCTGCTGCACTCTGATATTCTATTGCTTAATCTGCTTAACGATTTTTGATTTCTCTCATCTTCCGATTCGACCTTCCTATTGTGCTACCTGTAGCACAAAATAAATATATAGAAAACTGCCGCCGACCGATTTTATGTTAACGCTTTATGGCTGTTGATGCAGCCTTTGCTTCCTGCTGATTGTTTGTAGCTGTTACAGCATTTTTAAATGCATCTATCACTTTGTTGTTCAGCTCATCATGAAATTCCTTGGTAACCGGGTTAGCGATATTCTTGTATTCGCCGGCGGAATTTTTATACTGCGGCATCTGCAAAAACATTCCGTTTGCACCGTCGAAAACTTTCACACCTGACACAACAAAACAATCATCCATGGTTATCTGAGCAAATCCTTTAAGATTGCTATCATGATTGTTGTTAGGAAGCACCTTGACTTTCATTGCGATTGCTTCGGGTTCGCTTTTAATTACAGCAGTGTCATTGTTTTCGTAGGCTGTCATTACAGCTGTGTTTATAGCTTTGCGCATTTCGGCGGTAACCGGATAGCAGTCGTCATAGTACTGATTATCTTTGCCGAGATGATTCGGCATAGCGACATACATTCCCTTTTCGGTTCCAATGACCTTAATGCCGCCAACGGCAAAGTTGCCGTTGAGTACGACTGTGGCTAAAGCTTTCAACTTGCTTTCCGGGTTGTCAAGCTTTGTTATTCTTGTTGTTATATTCATATAAGTACCTCCTGTTACGGATACAATCAATATCATATCCTGTTCTGTTGCGGTTCGGCGGCAGGTTTCAGCATTACAGCTTTTTATGATTTTCTGTTTCGGATGCGGCTTTAAGAGATATTTCCCGCATTGTTTCAAAATCGGATTTCAGAAAACATATTGTAGTTTCCCGTGCATTGATTTTAGCGGAATATTTGATGTTGCGCTCAGACAGCTGATTGATCACCTTTTGAGCTATGCTGTTGTTTTTGAATAACTTGTACGCTACCTCGCCTTCAGCTGTCAATTCCGCATGGTTAATGTTCCCGCATAATATCTGAGTAGACAACAGCCCGTATTCAGATAACACCTTTTCTTTGAGTAATTGTCCGAAACGGTCATTCAAAGGGACTGCCATATCATAGTATTGCAGGAGTTTACGATTATGTGATTGTGCAAATGTTCTTTGTCAACGTGAGTGCTGACAACTACTTGATAATTCGGAAAACAAAGTTTAGCGTATTCCACCCCAAAGCGATGAACAGTTTCGGGTGTTACATTATCGTTCGGTGAAAATGACTGAATAAAATGATGTGAAATAATCCCATTATTCTGATTAAACGCCAAACGCAATAATCTGAATTGGTCGAGAGTGTTTGAGTTACTTCCCGAACAATTTATTCGTGAAACCTCAGATATTTTTGCAGGATTTGTTATGTAAGCGAGAGCTTCAGTAAGACCCGCTTCGGTTTTAATTTTGTTTTCCGCAGTTTGATTAACCGCCATTGCTTTTTTCACTTTCTGCACATTCGTGTTCTGCTTTGGTGACAGCAAGCAGCAGATCTTTGAGCAGTTTCATTATTTCGTTTTGATAATCTGTGATTCTCTTTAAGTAGTAATTTGGCAATTCACTTTCATTTTTTCTGCTTGTATTTGCAACTATCACAATCTGATTTATGTTGTTGCCGATTTTTAATAGCTGTCGTGTTACCTCATCAGCACCATCGACAACAATTATTGTTTTATTTTCTGAAAGTGATAGAATGTATTGGCTTACACTTTGTCTTGCAAGTGTTGCTTTTTCGACTAAGCTTTGCTTCTCTTCATCGGTTACTCTTAAATGAATCCGTGCATTTTTAAGTGGCATTTTTTACTCCTCTCTGAACTTCTGCGTAGCAAGAAGCACTGTATGATTTACGCAGTAAATCACACTGTGGCAAGCACAGAACGTGTGCACCCGATTGGTGCATACGTTCGCTTGTTAGGGTGAACCCTAATACCCTTTAAAAAATAAAATTTCAAATTTATTTTTTTAAAAATCGCTACGCTCACTGAGTGAATTTTATAAATCGTTACCGTTAAAAATTTTTCCTTCCGGTAATGTAGTTTTTTCATTCTGGCTGCCAAAATTTTTTGCTTCGGATTTGCTGAGCATTGCAAGTATTTCTTTTCGTTTTTCATCTGAAATATCGCCGTCCTTCATGATCGCCGCAAGCAGATCGCTTGCAAACTGATTGTTCTTTTCGACTTTAAGTTTTTTGATTTCCTTGCGCAACTTTCTGATTTTTTCTTTAGCTTCCGATATATTTTTTTCTTCCTGTGCTATCGCTTTTTCGCACTTGTTTATCGAAGCGTTAACATCCCTTGCCATTCGTTTTTTCTCCTTTTATTTTTGATATTATGTTTTCAATGAGCAGCTTATCACTGTCAGAAGAAACAGAAAGCAGATACGAAAAACCAAGCCGGTCGAAGTTTTTGTTCAAAAAATTTATCTCATCCTTTGTCAGAAAAATCTCGGTAGTTTTGTCATATATGCCGTCATCGTTCTGAATTATTTTGCTTTCGTTGTTTTTTGATTTAGGTTTGCTTTTGTTTATGCTACGGACGTCAGCTGTTTTAATTTTTTCTATCGGAGATGATATGATCTCCTGCTGTTTCGTGGTATTGTGTTTTGCAATTTCATTTGCTGTCGAAATAGAAAGCTCTCCGTTTTCAACCGCCGCTTTAACAGAATCAATTGCATTGTTTTTTATGTTCTCGATCTTTCCGATCTGTGCAGATGAAACGTGCATTGCCTTTGCAATTTTTTCTCGAAGTCTACCCTTAATTTCAACACCGTCAGCTTCAAGCTGAGAGAATATTTTTTTCAGCTCCTCATGTTCCTTAAAAATATCGGAGTCGCTGTATTTGCGCTGAGTATGATTAAGCATTATCAGATCAAGATTCATTTCTGCATCAGATTTCTTTGCTGTTATCACATAACACGGAACAGTTTCGTTATTCCATTTGCCGTTTTCGATTAAGAGCTTGATTGCAGTTAATCTTCTGTGACCGCTGATTAGTTTATATTTCTCGGAAGAAATTTTCGCAACAGCCAGACTATGGATCAGTCCCTGACGGTCGATGTCCTCCGCAAGATCTTCAATATCCGGCAGAGAGTAAAAGTTTTCTGCATTTGTTTCGATGTCGGCAATTTTAATCATCTTTATATTATCAATGTAGCTATTTGATGCTGCACCTTTAATATCTGTTGTTATTGCGTCATCAAAAGTAAATTTTTTCGCCATTTTAATTCCTCCTTGATAATCTTTACTGTTCAACAGAGTGGATAATTTCGTTAGCAAGCTGCTCGTAGCAGCGTGCAGGATTTATCCAAGCCATATACTCCGAAGCTGTTATTCTGTAGCTTATGCTGTTCTTTATAGCTCTGGAGAACGGAACAACGGTATTCAATACTTTATCACCAAGGTTCTTTTTCATTATTTCGAGCAACTCACGATCTGCTTTGTTGCCTTTATCATATTTCGATGCGAAGCAAGCATATTTTGTTCCGGCATTTGCGATTTTTTGTGTTACCCTTGCAAGTCCCTGAACCGCAAATGTCCCAAGCTCAATAGGGACATAGACATAATCACATACTGTTAGAACGTGTTCTGTAAAGTCGTTCATTGCCGGCGGCATATCTACTATTATGTAGTCATAATCCGACTGCCGAAATTTTATTATATTTGTTTGCTTTTCTTCATCGGACAAGTTGGCGAAATCATTTGATATTGAGTTCATACGCACCGATGACGTGACTATATCAATGTTGTCATAACGTGTGCTTTTGATCAGCGGCATTTCTTCCGCATTGACGATGGCACTTTCACAGCCACATTCATCATTTGCTAAGTCAGTGAAAAAACGTGAGCTGTTGCACTGTCCGTCAAAGTCAACCAAAAGAATACGATTTTGACGACGGGATAGTGTATAAGCTATGTTGATCGCCGTGGAAGTTTTGGAATTCATTTCTTCGTAAACACGGGCTACATATATTTAGATTCTATTCTTTGCGACATTATTACGCCAGTCAAGCATTATTGCTTGGAATACCACAGAAATATATTGCGGAATTAATGGGGCATTCATCGACTGACATGATTGAAAAGGTCTATCAGCACACCTTTCCATCTGCGATGGAAGAATTTAAGGTTCGTATTGCTGATAACATAGAAAAACTTTTGGGGTAATAAGGGTTCGAATCCCTCTTGGCGTGCCAACCGCTTTGATTGCAAAGCGGTTTTTCTTTTGCATATTATATACAGAAAAGGCGGAACGGTTTTTTATGCTGTTCCGCCTTATATTATTCCGTTTTAACAAATTCAGATACCCATTGGATCCCCCAGAACACCGTAAGATGAATAGCCGGGTCAGACAGCATAAGTACCGCACGCTCCGTTTTACTTGAATCATCGTCCTGCACTCTGAGTATCTGATAAGCAATACCCGCAATTCCGATGAACACGGCAGGAAGCATACTTGTGGCGAAGCTCATTGCAACGCCGTATAAAACAACCAGTCCGCATGTGCCTATAAGCCTTTTTAAAAAGTAACGTGACGTATCGACCTTTCCACAGAGTGTTATAATTATTGCAATTACACTACATATTATAGCTCCGAAGCAAACATACCGCCACAAAACGTCAAGCCGTGTAAACGCTGAAATTCCGCCCGCATAAAGAAAATCGGTAACAGTGCGTGCAATGCCCCATATAATAATTAACACAGGAAAAAGCAATGATTGCAAAAGTGCCGACTTGTCGTTTGTGAACATGGTACACCCCCATTTATGGAAATCGCATTGAAACTGTTATGGTGTTTATTTGTGATACCTTTTCCCTGCAATAATACTATACGCCCTGTAGATCTGCTCCAGAAGCATCACCCTTGCAAGCTGATGCGGAAAAGTCATCTTCGACATTGACAGCTTTATATCAGCCATCGCCTTTATCTTGGGAGCAAGCCCGAACGAGCTTCCGATTATGAAGTTCACCGCCGACTTTCCCTGCACCGCCGTATCGCTCAGCTTAGCGGCAAGCTCCTCGCTTGAAAGCTGCTTTCCCTCAATGCACATAGCAACGGTAAGAGCGTTCTTCGCCAGCTTCTTTTCTATCATTTCAGCTTCTTTTTCGAGCGCGTCCTCTGTCTGCCTGTCCGACGGCTCATTCGGCAGTGCGACAGGCTCTAGCTCGTATATTTTAAGCGTACAGAACCCGCCGAGCCGCTTTTCATATTCCTTGCAGGCATCTCTCAGATAGCTTTCCTTCAGTCTGCCGAGGCAGATTATATTTATGCTCTGCATCAGCGTTTCTTAGCGTAGCTTTCAAAGCGGCGCTTCTCCTTTGATGCCTGTTTTCTGCGCTTTGAGTTCTCGATAGTTCTTGTGACAATAAAGCAGATAAGCAGTACTACAATTCCGGCTATTGAAGCTTTGAGCCACGGCTTGTCGAACTCGTCCTTTGCTTTTTCTATATAATACTCCACGTCCGATCTTGCAACGTTGTTGTTTGCGACAAGGTTTACGGTAGCAATCGTTTCACCCTTGAATTTAACGTCCATAACGCCGAGTATATCGCCCTTTTTCACAGGAGCCTGTATGCTTTCATAAGCCTTGAAAACCTTTTGTACGCCCGCTTCCTTTACCGATTTCGGCATAAGCGCCGTGTAGTCGCTTTCGGGTGTCAGGATAACGTGTGTAGCGCTCTCGCCCATTTCGACCTTGACCTCGGTTATCTGCTCGTCCTTGTTCACAACAGTAGCCATTTCAAAGTTTGTGAATGCCCACTTGTAGAGGTTGAGCGCGTCCACCATCGAATACCAGTCGTCATAGTATTCTCCGTTCTTGTCCTTTACCGGTGCGCCGAGCGTCACAAGTATATAGTTGTACTGATTTTTGGCGGCTGAAACAAGGCATCTTCCGGCTTCATCGGTAGTACCCGTCTTTGTGCCGTATGCGTATTCATATTCATAAACACTGCCGGGACGCAGGAGAGAAATAGTGCTGTAAATAGAGTAGCCGTCGGGGTTTGCGTCATTCTTCGGCATTTCGTATTCATATGTGCTTGTTATTTCCTTGAACAGAGGAAATTTGTCATAGGCGTACTTTGTCATCTTATAGAGATCTTCCGCTGTAGTGTAGTTGTTGTTATTATGCAGACCGTGAGCATTTACAAAGTTTGTTCCGGTACAGCCAAGCTCCTTCGCTTTTTCGTTCATCATTCCGATAAACTTTGATATGCTTCCTCCGCCTATGTTGTAAGCAAGAATATTTGCCGCTTCGCAGGCAGACGGGAGCATAAGCGCGTATAAGCAGTCCTTGTATGTCAGGTTGTCCTGCAAAGGCTCAATAGCGGCATTTGACGGATCGCTGTAGTTCGGATCCTCATAGAAGTCGTTGAAGCAGTCATAAGGCACTTCGACCTTCTTTTTAAGAGTGCCCTCCGACAGATGCTCAAGCGCAATTATGCAGGTCATTATCTTTGTAGTCGATGCCGGATACATCTTCTTGCTTTCGTTCTTTTTAAAGACAACATCACCGGTATCGGTGTTTACCATATATACAGCCTCGCTGTATATCTTATCGGTATTCGGATCAAAATCGTATACTTCATCATCGCCGTCTTCGGCAAAAGCGGTAAAAGAAAGCGAGCATAACAGCATAGCCCCGCAAAGCAGAGCTGACGCAAAACGTAATATCTTCTTCATGATTTATTCCATTCCTTTTCATCGGAGATTTTTAAATATGTTCTTTATTATTGTATCACATATCGTCTGAAAAGAAAAGCTTTTTTTCGTTTTTGCCGCTTTATTTTGCATATTCTCCTTGTCGGTTTCTCTTTTATGTGTTAAAATAGAATAAGAAGTTTCTTACAATTCGGCAAGAAAACCATATCAGCCGAAAAAGCGGAGTAAAATACAAAGAGGTGATAGTATGAACGGAAATGTGCGGAGAAATGCCAAAACAGCTTTTGTCTGTGTATTGTTTATAATAATAGTTTCTTTGTTTTTTTATCTTCTTACCGCAGGCACAATGCCGAAATATGTCGATATACCGTCCGCTGACAAAATAGCTGATGTCGATTTGTCAAAGGAGGGTGTCGGTATAGATATATCCTCCGGCGAATATTACACAGGACGGCTGTATATGCCGGACGATTTTGCGAAAGGCAACATATCGCAGGGCGATCCCGATGATAAATACGCCACATTCCGCATAGTGCTGCCCCTTGAAAAAGGTATCACCTACGGACTTTCCGGAGAAACGGCGACCTATGCGCAACAGGTTTATATTGACGGAAAACTGCTCAGCGAGGTCGGTAAGGTGTCCGACAATGCCGAAGAATTTATCCCTGCGACAGACAGATTTACACTATATTTTACCGCACAGGCGGATACCACAGAAATAATAATCCGCCACGCATGGTTCAATCACAGAACAGGTACGATACACAAGCTCTGCCTTGCAAAAGCGCCGCTTATATCCGCAAACGACAGGGCGCAGACCGTTTGTGACGGACTCATTGCAGGAACACTGCTTGCTATGGCGATATTCTTTTTCGGAATGTTTCTTCTCGGAAACAGAAAACGCAGTATGATGTGGTTTTCACTCTCCTGTCTTACGGCGGCTCTGCATTATCTGATATATGAAAGCAAGCAGATAAGGGTGCTTTTACCGCATCTTGACTGGTATACAGAGCATAAGCTCGAATATATCACTAATATCCTCTATTTCGTGTTTATACTGCTTTATGCCTTTGCTATGCTCGGATTAAGACCGCGTAAGCGGTTTGTGGTGACCTCGGTATGTGCGGTAGGTTCGATATTACTGTTCTACATCATAACGCCGTCAACCGTTTACACACATTTTACTTTAGTGACAGGCGCTGTTATGGCAGTATATCTGATCCTTTCGTCTGTATATATCTGTATTATGACCGTAAAGCAAAGACTGATGGGCTATATCGACAGCATTATAGTATGCTCTACCGTTGTACTTACCACTGCCGTGTATCTGATAGAAGGGCTTACATATTTTACAAGAATATTCTATATCCGCTCCTATGCCACGATATTGTTCGTGTTCTGCAATGCGGTCATGCTTACGATAAATCTTTCCAGAACGGAGCGCCGCCTTGACGAGTCGAAACAGCGCGAATTGCAAGTTACCCATATGAATGAAACTCTCGAAAAGCTCGACCGGCTGAAAACCGATTTTATGCATAATATCGCCCATGAAATGAAAACTCCGCTCACTGTAATGAGCGGATACGCACAGCTTACCGAAAAGCAGATAGACAAGAATATCGTTAACAGCGAAACGCTTTCAAACCTGAAAACCATTTCAAGCGAAGCTCAACGTCTGTCCGATATGGTAACAAAGCTGCTCTCGGTATCTCATAACGAGGCGGCTACAATAGAACTGAGCAGGTTTGCCGCAAAGGACGTTCTTTCAGATGCGGCGGCGGTATGCAGACCTATACTTGCCAAACACGGCAACAGGCTGATCACAAGGGCTGATAACTGCCCCGATATTATAGCAAACCGCGAAATGCTTCTGCAGGTGCTTATTAACCTGGCTGTAAATTCAGGCAAGCATACCGAGAACGGAACAGTGACATTTTCGGCGGAAAGATCTGCCGACGGTGATAATTTCGCCGTGTTTATAGTATCGGATACCGGAACGGGTATATCCCGCGAGGCACTCATGCACTTGTTTGATAAAGGCTACAGTACTGACGGCGGTAACGGTCTGGGGCTTTATATCTGCCGTGATATCATAGAATCAACAGGCGGAGAAATAACCGCAGACAGCAGTGAAAACGGTGCGGTATTCCGCTTTACCGTACCATGCGGAAAGGAAGATGAAAAGTGAGCACGATTTTGCTTGTGGAGAATAATCCGCATATAATGAAGATAAACAGCTCGTGTCTTTCCATGGAGGATTACAGTGTACTTGAAGCCGCCGATGCGGCACAGTGTCGCAAGCTGCTGTCCGAGAATGATGTCGACCTTGTGATACTTGATATTATGCTCCCTGACGGTGACGGAGTATCGCTCTGTCGTGAGATAAAGGCAAAATACGATATTCCTATACTGTTTCTGTCCGCACTCAGCGAAAACGAGGATATTATAACAGCTCTGAGAGCAGGCGGCGATGACTACCTGCCGAAGCCGTACGATATCTAGGTGCTTATAGCAAGAGTAGAAGCAAGACTGCGCGCAGTCCGGAAAGACAAGCGATATATCACTTTCGGCAGCCTAAAGCTTGATACGATATCTATGGCGGCATATTTTGCAGACAACGACCTGCTTGCGACCCATAAGGAGTTCTCGCTCCTGCTGATGCTTGTACGCAATATAGGCAGCACAGTGCAAAAAGCCGAGCTGTACGAAAACGTATGGGGACTGCCGTATTACGACAACGCAAATGCACTGTTCACGGCAGTTTCACGACTCAACAAAAAGCTGGACGATAATAACGCAGATGTAACTATTACCTATGAAAGAGGTAAAGGCTACGCACTTGAAAAGATATAAAGAAAACAATGACTTGATTTTTATATCAGCGCAATATGCCGTATATTGAAGTGTTGCCCCATAAAAGCGCTATCGAAAGCCGGCTGTCACAGCAAAAGCTCAAACAATATAACAACCGGTCGGTTTTTCGGCTGAAGCCATCAGCCCGACCCGCATACCCTCTGCTCTCTCAATCTCTCTTTGATAAGCTCTGTAAATTCATCGGGACTGATAACCTTTACGCACGGACCGAACGACAGCACACGGATAACGATCTCCGTTTCATCGGTCGCATAATATTTCAGATGAAGCAGATACTTATTATCGTCAACACGCTCCGCCTGCTTTTCAAAGTGTGCAAAGTGCAGCATTACGCGCTCGAGCGCATTCCGCTCGTCATTTATCTGCAAGGTAAGCTCTCTTATCTGCTCTGCCTGCGGTTTTTCGTTCCACTGCCCCGTCCCGGTATAAAGCTGACAGTTTATAATTCTTCCAAGATTTATCTGTCTGAACTTACAGCCGTCCATTATTACTCTTATCTTATCGTCCTTTTCGGAATATTCAAACCCTTTGGGGAAAAATCTCAGCGTTACCTCCTTGCCGTACCTGTTGTCAAACCTTGCGATTATCGGCAGATTGTTCTTTATGGCATAATATATCAGCCTGAACCGACCGATATAGCCCTCATCGCCAAAATCATCACCGTCCGAGTATTTATCGTATACTTTATAATCGTCCTCAGTGAAAAGCGGCTCGACATCGGATAAGTCGGGGAACTGTACATTGAACAGCCTCACCCTCTTATCAAGCGATACGGCTTTCAGCCAGCGTTTCTGAAGCAATGTCAGCGGCATTGTCGGCTCATGCTTTAAAAGCGGCCTTAAATCGCCGTCAAGCAGTTTCCATTTTCCGCTTTTAAGCGATGGCATTATTGTAAGCACGCTTTCGGAAAATGCGTTTTCGCTGACGATACGGTCAAGGTCTTTTTCGGTCGCGCTTTTGTCAAATGCGGCGGTGATTATCTTCGCTACCGTGTTATAATACGCCGAGTAAAGCTCACTGAATATCATCGCTTTCACCTCCGCTGTCAGCCGTGTTATCCTCTATGCCGTATATTTCATACATTTTCTCTATATCGGCTCTGAAGCTGTTCTGTACCGTCTTATCCGAAAAATCGAGCCTTGTTATACGGCAGATAAACGTGCGTATCCACGGTATCATTTCGGTAGTGTCAAACACATCGGCGGAGTATCTGTAATGGTTGTCGTCGATTTTTTCAACCGTACCGCACCGCTTTTCACGCTCAAGGCGGTTTACTATATACTGCTCATCATCGGCTATTCTTATATCAAACTCAACGTGTTCCGTTCTGTCGGTATCAAGCCTGCCGCTTACGCCCCACATACAGCTTTCAGCCGCATTCAGCTTCTCCCTAAGCTTATCAAACCTTTCGCACGGCTCGCCGATTTTCACATCGGATATGTAATCAAGCCGATACGAAAACAGCCTGTTCAGCTTTATGTTATAGGCTATAAGGTGCTGTCTGCCGTTTTGTGCGCTGATATAAATTCTCAGCGGCACAAGCCCTACCGACATCGGCTTGTCGCTGTGTCTGCCGAGATTTTCCACAGTGACACAGCATTTCTTCTGCATTGCGTCAAAAAGCACAGCCGCTATATCGCTGTCAAGCGCCTGCGTGATATAGTGGTGCTTGAATGTGAAAAGCTTTTCGTGCGGCGGTAATTTATCCGAGATAAACGAGCCGATAACACCGCACGGTGCGGTTTCTCCGAAAAAGTCGACAACATCGCATAGCTGTGACACGTCAATATCGGGAGAACGGCTGTAAAGTACCTTTCTGCCCTGCTTTTCGGTTATGATAATGCCCTCCTCGGTGTATTCCTTAAGCTTTTTTCTGAGTGTCGATTCGTCAAATGTAAAATCACCCGACAGCAAAGTATCGATCTCATCTATAAGCTCCGACAGCGTCAGCTTTATATCGGGAGTGTAAAGTATATCGAATATTGCAAAGTGAAGCGTTATATCCCCGTCTGTAAAGCTCTTTGCTTTCCACGCTTTATAGAAAGGGTTGCTGTCCTCGTTACGGCTGTCTACCGACAGAAATACATTCTTGCCCTCGGCGGTCTTGGTAAAGCGCATATAGTCCCCGAGCCAGCTTTCTACCCTGCGGCGCTCATCGTCATATGAGCGGGCGCTTTTCCTGTCGTATTCGTTTCTGCTCTTGAAGCCGTATACATAGAACTCCCTCATATACGCGCGTATTTTCTCAAAGTTCTTTATAAGCTCGCTGTATGCCACTTTATCACCTCTGTCATATGTAAGTAATACCCGACTGCTTTCACAGTCGGGTAATTCTGTTCTGTTTTATGCGCCAAGCTCCAGCACAGGCGCAGTGCCGATAGTATAACCGTCTGCACTCACTCCCGCTGTCGCTCCGTCCCACGCATAGGCGGTGATCTCATCGCCGTTGCCATTGACCCACGCCTTGCTTGTTCCAAAGGCGGGAACATCGTTTATATCGGAGATATTCGTCGTATCGGGCGTGTACCACGCCGATACGCACACGCCTTTTATGCAGTTGGCTCTTATCACGCCGCTGGATATTGTAGGGAAAACATCACGCAGATACATTCCGAGAAGTTCTTCGCCGTACTGAGAATTGACGGTATTGGTCGCCTGCGTTACTGTTGCGGCATTTCCCCATGTTACAGTATCGGGAGAAAACGCCGACGGATTCTGTGCGGCGTCTACATACCACGTTCCGTCAACAACGGAAATAGTAAATACTTCTCGGCAATCTTCCCCCATAAGCATATAGTTCTTGCGGTTTGCGTCCGCCATAGTCAGAAAGTAGCCTATCTGTTTCTTAAGCTCAGATGCGGTCGTGTTTGCCGAGCCGACAGTCGCTCTTATTGTTATTCCTAGCAATGTAGGAATAAGTATTGCGGCAAGTACACCGAGTATCGCTACAACCACTATAAGCTCTACCATTGTAAAGCCGCAGTTCTTCATTCTTTTCTTTGCTTTGATTGTCAAATTATGCGTTAACTTTCTCATACTCCCTCCGATTTTAAGTTATTAGTTTAATGATACCATACCTTTACATAAAAATCAATAGTATTTAAGAAAGTTTTACCGTATGAATCTTACTGATACAAAAATCCCCCGACTTAAAGCCGGGGGATAATATGTACTTTAAGTTAATCAGAAGATTAGCCAAGTGTCAGAACGGGAGCTGTACCTACTGTGAAACCGTCTGATGTGATACCTGCTGTGCTGTTATCCCAATCAAAAGGATCATCAGCCCAAGCGTGCTGAGCGTCAGCACCGAACTGAGGAGCACCTGTAACTGCTGCTACTGTAGAAGCATCTGCTGTGTACCAAACTGCTACGCAGCTACCGCTGATTACGTTAGCGTTGATAGCACCGTTAGATACTGAGGGGAATAAGTCAGCAAGGTTGATAGCTAACAGATCTTCAGCGTTTGTAACGCCAACCTTTGTAGCACCTGCTGTACCTGTACCGGTACCCGACCATGTTATAGCATTACCTGTCTTGAATGCGTTAGGAGTGCCTACTGTAACGTTCCATGTACCGTTTGCAATTTCGATTGCGATTGTTGTAGTAGCTGTACCCTTCAGAGGACCGTAACCTGCTGTATCAGCATCTGTTAAGAACTGGTTGATCTGCTTCTGAACTTCAGATGCAGTTGTGTTAGCAGATGTTACTCTTGAGTTAGTAACGAAGCCCAGCATTGTGGGGATCAGGATAGCTGCGAGTACGCCGATGATAGCGATAACAACGATCAGCTCGACCAGTGTGAAGCCTTTCTTGGCTTTCAGTTTCTGTAATTTCTTTATCATGGGAAATTACCTCCTTGAAAAATGTAAAAGTTTTTTATGTTTAACGGTCTGCGCCGTTAAATCCAAAATTCCCCGTGGGTCTTCAGAATAAATATATGCCGAAGAATTTCTTTACAGCACCTTTTCTGTTACCCTTGGTGTTTTCTGTACATTAAGAATATCATACTCCATTCAAAAAAGCAATAGCCAATTTGCTAAATTTTGTGCTAATCTTTAAAATTAGTGAATTTTAGATATAAGCGATTTCTTTTTGTGGTGCATTTTGCACAAGGATTGTGTAACTGGGTTACACAAATATCGGCTTACACTCATATTATGCTGTCGTCAAGCAGAAAATCCACTATTCCTATATTAAGAACTCCGCTTTCATTATACCAACGCTTAGTTATATCGTGACGTACTATTATCTTAGGAAAATAGTCACCCGTCAGCGAAAACGGCTTGTTCTCCTGCATCGTCTTTTCTTCATCGGGCAACGCAAAGGCAGACTGGATATACAGCTTTTTTTCTCCGTCATTTGCTATAAAGTCGATTTCCCTCGCAACCTGCTTTGGTTTTCCGTTGTCGTCTTTCTCGCTTGAATACACCACTCCGACATCTACCATACAGTCACGGATAATCAGCTCATTATATATGATGTTTTCCATAATGTGCGTCATTTCCTGCTGTCTGAAACCTATCCGTGCATTCCTCAGCCCTATATCCTCGCAATAATACTTGTTCGGATAATCAAAATAGCCTTTACCTCTGACATCGTACCGCCTGCATTCGCTGAAAAGATACGCGTCGGTCAGATTATCAATATACTGCTTTACCGTATTATTAGCGACCGAGCTCTCGCCCTTCAGCTTCTGCTTTGAATTAAGGCTGTTTGCAATGTTGGTCGGGTTTGTGAGTGAACCTACAGACGAGCATAACAAATCAAGCACTGCCGACAAAATATCCTCACGCTTTATTCTCCTGCGTTCAACTATATCTTTAATGTAAACCTCCGAAAACAGTGTACTCAGATAGTTCATCTTTGCTTTATCGGTAGGTCTTGACAGCACAAGCGGCATACCGCCGTAAAAAGCATAGTTGTCAAACGCTTCATACTTATCTCCGCCCACAGCGGAATAATACTCCGCAAAGCTCAGCGGGTGCACCCTTATCTCATCGCTTCTGCCTCTGAACTGAGTGAGTATATCCGCCGACAGCATTTTTGAATTGCTTCCGGTGACGTATATATCAAGGTTCGGCATTGAACGCAAGTCGTTCAGAGCGTCATAGAACGTGATCTTTTTACCGTCCTTATTATAAGGATTCGGCACTTCGTCCGACATCTGTATTTCGTCCACAAACAGATAATACTGCTCACTGTCCGTCCTTACTCTTTCGCGCACGGTTCTGACAAGTTCAAGAGGGTTTCTGTATTTTATATCACTTGCAAGGTCAAATGCGTAGGAAAAGATATTTTCCGGCTTTGTTCCGTTTTCAAGCAGGTACTTTCTGAACAGCGTACCGAGAAGATATGATTTGCCGCAGCGGCGTATTCCCGTTATTACTTTCACCTGTCCGTCCCACATATATGAAATTATCTTTTCAAGATACCTGTCACGTTTTATCTCCATAATACACCTCCGCTGAAAACTTACCATAAAAATTGTGCTACTTTTCAATAAGATTATACACCGTTTTTAGCAAAAAGGCAAGGGGCTGCTTTATCTTTGATGAAAACTTTGTCGAAAATACGAGTAAATTTTCAGTGAAACCGCTCTTATAAAGCAAGAACCCCCTCCGGCATATCGCCGGAGGGGGTTCTCTATATTAGTTTAAAACATTATGGAGCTTGCGATTAAACTGTTTCGTCAACGCCGTAGTAAGCATTGAGGTACATCTGCTTGATCTCGCTCATCAGCGGGTATCTGGGGTTAGCGCCTGTGCACTGGTCGTCGAATGCCTGCTCTGTCATAGCGTCAAGTCTGTCTAAGAAGTCCTTCTCATCAATACCGTAGTCCTTGATTGTCTTCTTGATGCCTACAGTTTCCTTGAGCTGTTCGATCTTAGCGATGAACTTCTCGAACTTCTCTTCGTTGTTCTTGCCTGTTACGCCGCAGAATTCAGCAACTTCAACGTATCTCTCAAGAGTATGGGGGTGATCATACTGTGAGAATGTACCCATCTTTGTGGGGTTGGGAACTGCGTTGAAACGCATAACGTGTGTGATAAGCAGAGCGTTTGCAATACCGTGAGGCAGGTGGTGGAAAGCACCGAGCTTGTGAGCCATTGAGTGGCAGACACCGAGGAATGCGTTAGCGAATGCGATACCTGCCATAGCAGAAGCATTAGCCATCTTCTCTCTTGCTTCAACATCTGTCTGACCTTCAGCGTAAGCTCTGGGCAGATACTCGAAGATGTTCCTTGCAGCCTTGAGAGCAAGACCGTCTGTGTAGTCTGTAGCCATGATCGATGCGTAAGCCTCGAGGCAGTGTGTGAGTGCGTCAACACCTGAAGCACTTGTCAGACCCTTAGGCTGTGTCATCATGTTGTCTGTATCAATGATTGCCATGTTGGGCAGTAACTGATAGTCAGCAAGAGGATACTTAACGCCTGTCTTTTCGTCAGTGATAACTGCGAAAGGAGTACACTCAGAACCTGTACCTGAAGAAGTGGGGATAGCTACGAAGTAAGCCTTTTCGCCCATCTTGGGGAATGTATAAACTCTCTTACGGATATCCATGTATCTCATAGCCATATCGAGGAAGTCAACATCGGGATGCTCGTAAAGTACCCACATGATCTTACCTGCGTCCATAGCAGAACCGCCGCCGAGTGCGATGATAACATCAGGCTGGAACTGCTTCATCAGCTCTGCACCTTCCTTAGCGCAAGCAAGCGTAGGATCGGGAGCAACGTTGAAGAATACTGTATGAGAAATGCCCATCTGATCGAGCTTATCTGTGATAGCCTTTGTGTTGCCGTTATGATATAAGAAGGAGTCTGTTACGATGAATGCCTTCTTCTTATTCATTATTGTGCCCAGCTCATCAAGAGCAACAGGCATAGAACCCTTCTTGAAGTAAACCTTCTCAGGAAGTCTCAGCCACAGCATATTCTCTCTCCTCTCAGCGACTGTCTTGATGTTGATGAGGTGCTTAACACCAACGTTTTCGGATACGGAGTTACCGCCCCATGAGCCGCAACCCAGTGTTAATGAGGGGAGAAGCTTGAAGTTGTAAAGGTCACCGATACCGCCGTGTGAAGAAGGAGTATTAACGAGGATACGGCAGGTCTTCATTCTGTTGGCGAATTCGTTGATCTTCTCACGCTCTGTAACAGCGTTGCAGTACAGAGATGATGTATGACCGTAACCGCCGTCAGCAACGAGCCTTTCAGCCTTTGCAACTGCGTCTTCAAAGTCCTTGGCCTTGTACATAGCGAGTACGGGAGAGAGCTTTTCGTGTGCAAACTCTTCTTCGATGTCTACGCTTTCAACTTCACCGATAAGAACCTTAGTCTTAGGATCAACCTTAACGCCTGCAAGCTCAGCGATTGTAGCGGCCTTCTGACCAACTATCTTTGCGTTGAGTGCGCCGTTGATAAGGATCGTCTTTCTTACCTTTTCTGTTTCTTCGGGATTTAAGAAGTAGCAGCCGAGTGATGCAAATTCCTTCTTAACCTTGTCATATATCTTGTCGAGTACGATTACTGACTGCTCAGAAGCACAGATCATACCGTTATCAAATGTCTTGGAGTGAACGATTGAAGCAACAGCGAGCTTGATGTCTGCTGTAGTATCAATGATTGCGGGTGTGTTACCTGCACCAACGCCGAGAGCGGGCTTACCTGATGAGTAAGCAGCCTTAACCATTCCGGGACCGCCTGTAGCGAGGATTATATCAGCGCTTCTCATAACTTCGTTTGTGAGGTCGAGCGAAGGAACGTCGATCCATGCAATGATGCCCTTAGGTGCGCCTGCAGCAACTGCAGCGTCCAGAACTACCTTAGCGGCAGCGATTGTGCTCTTCTTAGCTCTGGGGTGGGGGCTGATTATGATACCGTTTCTTGTCTTAAGACAGATAAGTGTCTTGAATATAGCTGTCGATGTGGGGTTTGTTGTAGGAATAACTGCGGCAACAACACCGATAGGCTCTGCAACCTTCATTGTACCGAAAGCCTTGTCTTCTTCGATAATGTCGCAGGTCTTTGTGTTCTTGTAAGCGTTGTAGATGTACTCGGCTGCGTAGTTGTTCTTGATAACCTTATCTTCAACAACACCCATACCTGTTTCTTCTACTGCCATCTTGGCAAGCGGGATTCTCATCTGGTTAGCGGCGATTGCTGCTGCCTGGAAGATCTTATCGACCTGCTCCTGTGTAAAGGTTGCGAATTCCTGCTGTGCAGCTCTTACTTCTGCCATACGAGCCTTGAGAGCGTCAACATTGTCAACGATCAGCGGGCTTACGGGAGCAGATTCAGCTGTCTTGTTGCTTACGATTTGCTTCTTAGCCATTTTGTCCTCCTGAATGTTTTAAACTGTTCTTTCTTATTGTACCGTTTTTTGCGGTCTGCTATTATAGTTTACCGCAGGGTCGGCGGTTTACCCATTTGTTATTTTTTTAACAATATCATTATATCAATTTGAAGCGCATTTTGTCAATCTTTTTTTCTATGAAAATGGCTAAAATAAGACCGCTGCTTTTGTGCATATTGTATAATAGGTTCTGAAATGCGTGGCATATGAGGGATAACGCGGCATTACTCAGTCTGTTGTGCAAAAAACAGCCGTGACTTAACAGCCACGGCTGTGCACTATTTAATTGTAATCAGCTCTTAAAATGCTCCCCGTATTTTTCTTTCATAGCTTTCCATGATTTTTCATAACCATATAGTCCTTGAAAATATATATCATCATCACCGAAGAGTGAGGGCACATCATCACAAGCTAAGTCGTATTTCATAGGATATGCTTTATGATAAGAGTTACCGTCATTTGTGCCGGGAACAGGTGTTACTGCCACAAAAGCAAGATACGACACCTCTTTTTCCATAGGTGAACCGGAATCTGCAAAAACAACCTTTCCGTTATTTTCACGGACAAAATTGTTGAACGCATTGCATTCTTCGATTAGAATTTTGGTTTGAGCTATATTAATTTCATACTCTTTTAGCGTTTCCTCATCAGGAATTTTATTTGCCTTTTCTTCATCTATGTATTTTTCGTATTCGGCAATTTCTTCTTTCTTGTTTTTTATATCTTCGTCAGCAGACATCAGAATAGTATTACCATTTTCATCTATAAACTCGCAAACATGAAAGCCTTCTTCGATATAGATTACATCTCCTGCCTTTAAATCCGATACAGCGTCGGCGGTTTTGTCAATCACTTCTTCAATAACAACCGGAGTATATACTCCGTTCAGAATATTATCCTCAGAAAAATCCTGCACGGTTTTGATACCGCTCCTTCCATTCTGAAATACATAGCTATCGCCCGCAACCTTGCATTTTATTACCAATACCTCATCTTGTACCGCATATCGTGCAAGAGGAAGTGTTACTGTTTCGCCTGTATTCGGACCTAACCCGTCCCTTTCCAAATTATATGTTCTGCGAAAAGTAGTTTTTACATACTTGTTTTTATCATACGAAAAAGTCTGATATCCCTCAATATTCTTCACAAGATTTTCTTCACTTTCGTTGCTCGAATTATCCGTTACAGAGCTGTTTTCAGTAGCCGAGCTTTCAACCTTACTTTCGTTTTTGCTGTCCGTGACCGAGCTCTCGCTCGGCGGTGTAGTATCACCTACACCGCTCTGCACAGAATTATCAGTACAGCCGAATAACATAAGTGTCGATAAGATTAGAGCTGTTGTTTTGGTTAGTTTTTTCATGATTGATTACCTCGATTTTGTAGTTCCGCGTTATTTCTTGAAATGATCCCCGTATTTTTCTTTCAGTGTTTTCCAATGGCTTAGATAGCTTTGTCCGCATCGGTACAGATTTTTAACCATCTCTTCCGATTGATCTACATAAGGAGCGTCATTTTCAAGGTCAAATATTATGTTGTATGTGTCGCAGTAGATATTTCCGTCTGTTTCGTTAGGCTTTTTGGAATTTTCCGCATACACAAGGTATGACTGACCTCGTTGCATCATTACCGGCGCATGTAAATTGTAAACATATTTTTCGGGATTTTTACCGATAATATCATAGTATTCAAGCTGTTTTTTATAATACTCAAAATTTTCTTCGCTAAAATAACTGCTGTTGAAATTGCCGTTTTCATCTTCATATTGCTGTTTTATAAATTCGACTTGTTTATCGATCCATTTAGGATCTGCGATACTGTATTCTTCTACGGGGTCATAATGTTCTTGCACATAAATTATATCTCCGACAGATAAAGCACTCTCTTTTCCGAAGTCCTCAACGATCTCTTCAATTATAACGGGCGTAAATATACAGTAATATGTTGTGTCCATAATTTTAACATCACCGCACGCTCCTCTGCTGATATAATAACTGTCACCGACAACACGGCATTTAATACCTATATATGCTCTCATATTTTCTTCTTTGGTAGGATCAGGTGTGGATTCTCTGTCGTAAACACCGTAATAATGTTGGGTATATTCTATTTCGGTGAAATTTTCGTATTTATTCTCATCATACGAAAACGTCTGATATCCCTCGATATTCTTCACAAGGTTTTCTTCACTTTCCTTGCTTGTATTATCCGTTTCGGAACTGTTTTCAGTAGCCGAGCTTTCGGCTTTGCTTTCGTTTTTGCTACCCGTGACCGAGCTCTCGCTCGGCGGTGTAGTATCACCTACACCACTCTGCGTAGAATTATCAGTACAGCCGAATAACATAAGTGTCGATAAGATTAGAGCTGCTGTTTTGGTTAGTTTTTTCATGGCGTTTTACCTCAATTGTGTAGTCCTTTGTTATTTTTTGAAATGATCCCCGTATTTTTCTTTAAGATATTTCCACTGATCTCTGTAACGGTAATAGCCATTGAAATAGTCCGCATCTTCTTCCTCGCTCATATATACTTTCGGCGCATCGTTTTCAAGGTCAAAAGTCACTGTGTAATTTGCGGCATATTGATTATTGTCAAATACAAAACCCCTTGCTTTTTCATCAAAAATCATTAAATATGACTGCCCTTTTTCTAATAAAACCGTTCTGGTAGATATTACAGTCTGATGTGACGTCAGATAGTCACGATATTTTTTATCAGATTCAAGTGCCTCACCAAATTGTTCCGCCAAATAGTTATCGGAATTATTTTCAATGACTTTTTCTATATCTTTTATGCTTTCATCCAGCCATTCGAGAGGTTTATTATTGTTGTAAGATTCAGTAAGGATATAGTCTTCCATTACATATACAATATCTCCTGTGTTATAGTCGGTTTTAACACCAAAATCATCAATTATTTCATCTATCATAACCGGAGTATAAATACATGTATAGACGCCTTTGTCATGTTCGTCACGGTTGAATTCAACATCTCCGCATTTGCCCTCCAATATGAAATAGCTGTCACCTACTACATGGCACTTTACAACTACAGGCGCTCTCATAAATCTTTTTAAATTTGTATAATTTGGCTCAAACGAATCTTCAAAATCATACGGTGAAATCAGCCTTTTTTTAAATTTATTATCGTTTGTAATTTCGTAGACCGAAGAATCATACGAAAACGTCTGATACCCATCGATATTTTCAACAAGATTTTCATCGCTTTTATCATTTGAATTATCCGGAGTTGAGCTGTTTTCAGTAGCCGAGCTTTCAACCTTACTTTCATTTTTGCTACCCGTGACCGAGCACTCGCTCGGCGGTGTAGTATCACCTACACCGCTCTGCACAGAATTATTAGTACAGCCGAATAACATAAGTGTCGATAAGATTAGAGCTGTTGTTTTGGTTAGTTTTTTCATGATTGATTACCTCAATTTTGTAGTCCCGCGTTATTTCTTGAAATGATCCCCGTATTTTTCTTTAAGTATCTTCCACTGATTCTGATAGCAAGCTCCGCATCGGTACAGATTTTTAACCATCTCTTCCGACTGATCTACATAGGGAGCGTCGTTTTCAAGGTCAAATATTATGTTATATGTATAACAATAGATATTCCCGTCGATTTCATTCGGCGTTTTAACGTTTTCTGCAAACACAAGATACGACTGACCTCGTTGCATCATTACAGGTGCACATAGATTGACAACATATTTTTCGGGATTTTTACCGATAATATCATAGTATTCAAGCTGTTTTTTATAATACTCAAAATTTTCTTCACTAAAATAACTGCTGTTGAAATTGCCGTTTTCATCTTCATATTGCTGTTTTATATATTCAATTTGCTCTTCCACCCATTTAGGCGTTTTTGTATTGTATTCTTCAACCGGTCGATACCATTCCCGCACATAAATTATGTCGCCAACAGAAAATACACTTTCATTTCCGAAGTCCTCGACAATTTCTTCAATTATAACAGGTGTAAATATGTAGTCGTCCTCTTCTCTGGTAATTTTGACATTACCGCATACACCTCCGTGTACATAATAGCTGTCACCTACAACCCGGCATTTTATTCCTATAGAGCTTCGATTGTTTGCTTTCATATTTTCTTTTTTCGTAGGATCGGATGAACCGGCGCGGTCATACACGCCGTAATAATGTTGGGTATATTCTATTTCGGTGAAATTTTCGTATTTATTCTCATCATACGAAAACGTCTGATACCCATCGATATTCTTCACAAGGTTTTCTTCACTTTCGTTGCTCGAATTATCCGTTTCGGAACTGTTTTCGGTTGCCGAGTTTTCATTTTTGCTATCGGTTTTGCTTTCGGTAACCGAGCTTTCGCTCGGCGGTGTAGTATCGCCTACACCGACCTGTGCAGAGTTACTTGTACAACCGAATAGCATAAGCGCCGATAAGATTAGAGCTGTTGTTTTGGTTAGTTTTTTCATAGCGTTTTACCTCAATTTTGTAGTACCGCGTTATTTCTTGAAATGATTCCCGTATTTTTCTTTAAGTATCTTCCACTGATATTGGTATGCATAACTTGCCACAAAAACTTCCTTATCTCGTTTTTCCGATATATATACAGAAGGCTCATTTTTTTCTAAATCGAAAAAGATAGGATAAGCGTTATTGTAAATATTTCCATCAACTTCATTCGGTGTGCTGTCGTTATCAGCAAAAATCAGATAAGATTGTCCTTTCTGCAAAAGAACAGGATTCCATTCGGTTTGAATATATTTTCCGTTAGAGTTCTTTAAAGCGTTGTAATACTCCAATTGCTCATCATAATACTTTTTATCACTTTCACTGTGATTACTGCTGTCAAAATTACCTGATTTATCATCAAATTGCCGCCTTAATTCCTCCTCAGCTTTTTGTACAAAATTAAGACTTCTTTCGTTATATCGTTCTGTTATCGAATAAGATTCACGGATATATAATATATCCCCTTTTTTGTATACGCATTTTTTGTTATCCGAATCGACAACCTCTTCTACAATAACAGGCGTATATATAGAAGATAAAAACGGCTTCACGATCAGCGTTTCTCCGCACTTACCGTCATTGACAACATAACTGTCACCCGCTACCCTGCATTTTAATGCAACAAGTTCAGATGAATTAACATCTATGGTTTCTTTATACAAGTCTTCAAGATTCGGCTCGGGCGGGGTATACATACTGTATATAGGATAATATGAGCTTTTGTATATATACTCGTTAATAATTTCGTATTTATCCTCGTCATACGAAAACGTTTGATACCCCTCGATATTCTTCACAAGATTTTCTTTTCTTTCGTTGCTCGAATTATCCGTTTCGGAACTGTTTTCAGTAGCCGAGCTTTCGTTATTGCTGTCCGTAACCAAACTTTCGCTCGGCGGCGTGGTATCACCTATACTGCCGTTTGCAGAGTTACTTGTACAGCCGAAGAGCATAAGTGACGATAAGATTAGAGCTGTTGTTTTAGTTAAGATTTTCATGATAGATTACCCCCATTTTTTCTTCAAACTCAATTTGTCATATAAAGTAATAGTTTTATTTATATCTCCATGTTTTCTTCTCATTATAGACATAACGTAAAATGCATTATCATTGTTGCCAATTTTTTCGTCTGCGTGGCATAATTTCAACGCATGACCTACTTCATGCATAACTACTGCTTTTTGGTCTAAACTGCTTAAAGAATTGAAACTGCCAATATCTTGATTTATGAATATTACACCGCTCGACAAATTTTGCGTTGCGTTATAATTGATATCATATACAGATTTAGGATAACTGTTTAATGAAGCGTTACCAATAAAAATTCCATAAGTATCAGAAGAAGCGTTTTCAATTCCCGAGGAAGATAATTTTTTACGAGCGAGAATAACATTCAATCCTGAACTTGGTGTTGTATTGGGAGGATATGCTTTTACAGATATGTTGTTGCTTATTCCATTCCATGCCTCGGCAGAATTCGCAAAGTTATTATAATCAGTTTGACTGTTGAATAAAATGTTTAGCCTATATGTACCAGATTGACCTTCATATTTTCCCTTCCAACTTGATGGATAATTACTATTTACCGTGGTTAAAATTAGTCTTTGACTAGAATCATCTGTTAGTACGAGACCTCCATTTGAATTTTTGCTTAACCATTTATTATTATACATATTTGTTACACAGTATGTATCGTTGGTTATTTTTTCAAACTTCCAGTTATAATAAAGATTAGTTTCATTAGTGCATTTCAACGTAATTATGTTAGTACCAGTAGTGGTGCACAACGCGGGTTGAATACCGTCTTCACCATATAATGTATATATAATATAACCACCACTTTTGGATTTTTTTACGATCCAAGCTTGGTTGCTATCAGAATAAATTGTAGCATTATTTTCTTTTGCTGTGATAATAATTGCTTCAAGCACATTTCCTTTTGTGTTGTAAGCTATACAATTCTCACTATCCGTCTTAAACACATACGCCATACCGTCAACCAAAGGATTCCATTGTACAACAACTCTCGGCTTTGAACTGCTGTACTCCGTCATATAGAAAGAGCGGCGCAGTGACGCATTGGTTTCGTTTGCATTGGTTATAACTATGCCCTTTTTTATGTCATATCCGGAATATTTGCTCGCTATTGCTAGAGTAGTAAAATCAAATGTACAAGTACCGCTTTTGGATATTTTAGTTGTACTCATTACAGAGCCGCCGGCACTTGTGTTTGCATATGTAGGTTTTGTTTCAGCCCAACCCGATGTCTGGTTTGAATATCTTACCTGTAATGTCGAAGTACCTGAATTTCCCGTGCCCTCATACATATACAGCTTTGCACTTTCAATTTCATTTGCTTTAAGGCTCTTGTATGTTGCGTTGCTGTCAAGTCCTGGGAAGCGCACAATAAGTCTGCCTGCGCCGTATGTGCTGTCCTGATAGCCTACCGTTCCTATAGAATAAGAGCCGAAATTTGTTGTACTTTTCTTGCTGTATAAAGGTGCATCAAGTATTGTCTTTGAGCTTCCGCTACCGCTTGTGCTGAGTTTTATGGTCGGGTCTATTGTAACCGGATATACCGCTTCGTTTTTCAGCCATTCATTGTCAAGAGTAATAGTTATCGTATAGCTGCCATCGGCATTTTTTACTGCCGTATATCCCGTAACATATCCCTGCGGTACTATTGTATTTTCGCCGTTTGAGCTGTCAAACAGTATTACCTCACTGACAGTACCGACTATCTCTTCCTTTTCATCGTCAACAATTGAAAAATAGCCGCCCTCGTCTTTAAGGCTAAGACCGTTTGTATTGATATCGAAAGAAAATTCGTTCTTTCCGTTGTATCGGTCAAGTATGATATTTTCTTTTACACCGTTGAGCTGTGCGCTGTATTCTATGACTGTATCGTCACCGAATACATCGGCATATTCAACAATATCGTGTTTGTCATATTTGTTTTCTGTTTCGGTTATAATATCCGATACATCTGCTTTATCAGAAGCGACAGGTGACATTTCTATAGTATATTCGTCGCTTTTAACGATAATGCCTGTTTCGTTGTCGAGCTGTTCCGGCATATATACATTTATGTCGTTTTCCGCGCTTACAAAAGCATAGCCCTCTTTATCCGCTTCTGACAGTTTAGTACTTTTGTCGCATACAGTACCGTTTTCATCGGTGTACTTTATCGGCTCGTCAAAGTAATACATAGTTTTTGAGCCGTCTTTATTCTGGAACACTATCGAATAGTCGTCTGTTTCCTGTGCGAATAAACGGTTCGCGTGTTCTTTTTCTTTAATATCCTTTACAGATATGACTTCCGGTATCTCGTAGTCGTCAAGCTCCTTATCTGAAAGCTCAACAAGGCTCAGATCGCCCGGCATTAAGTCCTTGAGCAGATTTCTGTCCGCTTCTTCTATACTTTCTTCGCTTGTACTGTTTTCGTTATCGGCGTTTCCGTTTTCTTCGGCATATACAGGTATGCTTGTTGAGAGTAATGAGATTGCCAATATTAAAACAGTGAATAAATGTTTTTTTCTTTTCATAAGTACCTCCGTTTTGTTTTTGAAAAAGAAACACTTTTTCTATTGTTACAATATCACTTATGCTATGCAAAATCAAGACTTGTCCTGATATTTTGTGAAATATAGCCAACAAAAATTGTCATAATAACCAAACAGCGACTTGCCCTCGCAAGCCGCCGCTTCTCATCTCACTTAACCTCAACAACAACATCTGCACCTATTCCCGCCGCCTTTATTACACCGCTTTTCTCTGCGGTGTCGGGCTCATATGGTTTTCCGTCTTTAATATACGCTATACCGCACTTTCTGCCGTTATTTTGAACATCGGGGATATTCTCCGCCGGGATATGCACCTTTGCGGTCGCTCTCCACAGGTTGATATCAAGCACTCCGTTTATCCTGTCAGCCGTTATGTCCATATCGGACTTTGAAGTAAGCTCTATGCTTCCCGAGCTGTCCTCTATAACAACGCTGTCCGCCTCTCCGTCATATTCAAGCCGCCTTATATCAAGCGAGCTTACACACAGCAGTCTTGCCTGTGCGGATATTTCACAGCAGTCGGTAAACTGCTTCGGTAGCAGTATCTTCACCGATACATTCTCCTGCGCTTCATACCTGCTCATCTTATCCTTGCGCAGGCACTCTACATCAAGCTTGTTTTTACGGCTGTCGAGCCTTACCTTGAATACCGAGCCGATATCCTCCGCCGTTTCCGAAGAGAATATAACGTGCAGCTTCTCGTCGTCACCGCCGGATACGGTGATATCACGCACGCTTCCGGCATTTATATCAAAGTGTGTGTTGACATCTATATCATATGCCGTTTCGCTCGTGTGCTGAGCCGCACCGCCTTTTTCCGTCAAATTTCCGCTTACAAGCTCGTCAAGTGTCACCTTGAATATCTCTGCAAGTATTGTCATGTTTTCAATATCCGGCAAGCCCTTACCCGTTTCCCACTTTGTCACCGCCTGACGTGAAACACCTATACGCTCCGCAAGCTCTTCCTGCGAGATGCCTTCATTTTTTCTTATCTGCTTTAACTTTTCGCTGAAATCCATATTGTCTTCCTCCTGTTTTCGTTTGGCTTTTGTGAACAGCTATATCATACCCTGTTTTTCGAGTAGCCGCAATAAACATCTGCTTACAATCGTTGTTTCCGGGCGCTACTTTGCGTTGCATACGAAAAATCGGCATAGCAAAGCGGAATGTGAAGCCACATTCCGCCGTGATCTTTATTAAAACTGCAACAGCATCACAACCATTGCCAAAATAAACACCGGTGAAAGCACCGCCAGCATCTTCTTATGCTTATGCTCTCCTCCGACAGGCGTAAGCTTTGCCGCTCCGCAAAACGCAAGCAATACCGCCACAAACGGTGCCGCAAAGTAAGAGATGTTCACGATAATGTTTCCGAGCGCCGCCGCCGCATCTACAAGCCCGTCCCACAATCCGCCGATGCCAGTGAGCTGCTTCTGATACGTTATGACCGTCACAAAGAAGTTATTTATCAGGTGCAGTACCATTCCGGGGATTATCGTGTCATATCTTACCGCCATAAGTCCGAATATTATACCGCTTAAAAACGCATATGCAAACTGGTCAAAATTGCTGTGCGCCAGTCCGAACACCAGCGCCGATATAATTATCGCAGGCGTATCACCTATAGGCTTAAGCGAGCGTAACAGCAGATGACGATAGATTATCTCCTCAAATATCGGTGCAACAAATGCCGTAAAGATAAGCATTACCACGCCCGCGGAAAAACTCGACGGAGCTATTGCTTCCATCACATTCTGTATCTCTCCCGCACCGAACAGCAGCTGTAATATATAATTTATACAGGTCGTTATATTGCTTCCCCACATTGCAAACGCAAACATAGCAGATATGAATATAAGCGGATAGTACGACTTGTTCTCATACTGCGTGTCAAGACGCTTCAGCGGTCTGTACTTCTTATACAGCACCCCGAACGCAAGCAGCTTCGGGATATATGTCGATATATTGCTGAAAGTGTAATTAAGCACAGTAAACATAGTACTGCCTGTTTCAAGCCCGGCATTCACAAAGCCCCTCAGCAGGAATACCATCGCAATGAATATAATCTTTTGCAGCAAAACGGATACGATCAGCGCAACTCCGACATCAAGGCATATCCTTCGTATATCCGCAGGCTTAAGGTCGTCTTTCGAGGTCAGAATATCAAAGCTCTGCTGTCTGTACCTGTCTGCAATAATACCGGTAAGGCTTTTCTGCATTTTAACAGAGTCCTTTCGTTAAATAATCATCATAGCTATTATATACGCTGTGCACAGAATAAATCCCGCAATAAACAAAGGTTCTTTTGCCACAGTGATGAATTTCTGCTTTTTGGTAAGTGCGGGATAGTTGTTTACCGGTCGGTAAAGGCGATTGTTCTTAAGCTTCCCTATAGCCGCCGCAATGCCGACTACAGCTATTATCAGCACAACCGCAAGATAAAGCATAAGAAACGTCATAAACGCCTGTTCTCCGCCTGTAAGCCCCTCGCCCTGCTGAATATGCGTAAACGCCGATATAAAAGTTTCACTGCTTACAGCCACGATCGCTATTCCTGCAATAGAGTTGAATATCGCGTGCATTATCATTGTCGGCACAAGACTGCCGGTCGCGTATCTGACATAGCCCAGACATATGCCTACTATCACCGTATAGCAGAACTGATGTATATTGCCGTGCGCCATTCCGAAGCACAGCGATGAAACAAGTATCGCAAAGCCGTTTCCGTAGGGCATAAGCGAGGACTGTATAACTCCCCTGAACCAGTATTCCTCAAACACCGGTGCCAGCACCGCCATTTGTATAAACAGAAAAGCAAGATACCAGCCGCCAAGCCCAAGCCCCTTTGACACTATCGGTGCGAGCGTATCCTGAACCGCCGAGCGATCCTGTACTATAAAAAAAGATATCGCCATCACAGCAATGTTTGCCACCTGACCCGCTCCGTACATTGGTACGAACCACGATACAGCCTTGCCGAGCCTTTTGGGCTTCTTGTAAAGCCTGCCGTCAAAGTGATATCCGAGCAGCTTTGATGTGACCGCTATCGCCAGCACATACAGTATAAGTATACCCGCGAGCGCCTGCACCGAAGACGTTATCTGCGCGTCGCAGTCAGCCATAAGCGCCCCGATGAGCGCAGTTACCGCATCAGCCGCACACCGTGCCGCGAATATGACTGTTAAAGCCAGTCCCGCCTTTTTGCAGGCGGCTCTGAAATCAGCGGCGCACATCGAGCACTTCTCCCGTTTCGAGCATTTCCTTTACATAGCTAGGGAGCGCAAAGCAGCCCTTGTGGAGCTCCGTGTTATAGTATCTTGTCTTAAGTCCGAGGGAGTTCCAGTGCTTTGCATCAAGGTCGTTTATCGGATCAAGCCCCTTACTTGCAAAGCCGAACAGCCAGTGACCACTGGCATACGTCGGGATATGAGCCTGATAAACAGCGCATACCGGGAACACCGATTTTATGCGCTCGTGCGCCCTGCACATAGCCTTTGCGTCATTAACATAGAACGGGCTTTCATGCTGATTTACAAGCACGCCCGTGTCTGTCAGCGCATTATAGCAGTTTCCGTAAAACTCAGGCGTGAAAAGACCCTCTCCCGGTCCGAACGGGTCGGTAGAATCAACTATTATAAGGTCGTATTCCCCCTGCTTATGTCTTACATAGCGCAGTCCGTCCGTAAAATGCATATCAAGTCTGGGGTCGTGCATAGAAACCGTCATCTCGGGGAAATACTCCTCGCAGACCTCAACGACCTTTTTATCTATCTCGACAAGGTCGATATGCTCTATCGTGTCATAGCGGCACAGCTCTCTTACCGTGCCGCCGTCGCCCGCACCGATAACAAGTACGTTCTTTATATCCTTCTTTACCGCCATCGGAACGTGTACTATCATATCATGATAGATAAATTCGTCCTTCTGCGTTATCATCACATATCCGTCAAGCGCAAGCAGTCTGCCGAATTCAAGCGACTGAAAAACGTCTATCCTCTGATATTCGCTTTGCTCGCTGTACAGCTGTTTGTCTACTCTTATCGAAAACTTAACACTGTCGCTGTGATTTTCAGTAAACCATAGATCCATATTATTACCGTCCTTTCAATCTGTAAACGCATAAGTCTATGTGGTACGGCGGGCGATCTTAATCGTCCAGTATCATAATGTTCTTTATTTCAAGGTCCTGTGTACCCGTAAGAAAACAGCCCTTATCCCCCGCATACTTTATATATGCGAGAATTTCATCGGTTATCTGCTCTCCGGGCGCAAGTATCGGTATTCCGGGCGGATAGCACATTACAAATTCGCCGCTTATCTTACCCGAACTGCGCTCTATCGGCACACTCTTCTTGTTTCCATAGAATGCGTCCTGAGGCGACAGCTTTACTATAGGATTGATATACTCGTGGTCAAGCATACCCGTTTTATCCTTTGAGTAGATACGCTTTATGTCATTGAGCGCACCGATAAGCCTGTCAAGATACAGCTCCCTGTCGCCTATCGAAACGTAAGCGAGGATATTTCCTATATCGCCGAATTCTATCTGTATTCCGTAGCGGTCACGGAGAATATCATACACCTCAATGCCCGCAAGTCCGATATCTCTTGTGTGTATCGACAGCTTTGTAACATCGAAATCGTAGAACGCTCCGCCGTCACACAGCTCCTTCGAGAATGCGTAATAGCCGCCTATCTCGTTTATCTCGTCACGCATATACTGCGCATATAACTGCACCTTTGCGAATATCTCCTTGCCGTGAAGCGCAAGGTTTCTTCTCGATATATCAAGGCTCGACATCAGAAGATAGCTTCCGCTTGTCGTCTGCATAAGGTTTATTATCTGCCTTACATAGCCCTCGTTCACTGTGTCCGCTGTAAGCAAGAAGCTGCTCTGCGTCAGCGAACCGCCGCTCTTGTGCATACTTACTGCGGCAAAGTCCGCGCCTGCTTTCATTCCTGCAAGCGGCATATTGTCGCCAAAGTAGAAATGCGTTCCGTGCGCCTCGTCCGCAAGCAAGTACATTCCGTGAGCGTGTGCAAGATCCGCAATACGCTTTATATCCGAGCATACTCCGTAATAGGTCGGGTTATTTACAAATACCGCCTTCGCGTCGGGATTTTCAAGTATAGCCTTTTCAACGTCCTCGACCGTCATTCCGAGCGGTATGCCCAGCTCCTTGTTTACTCCGGGGTTTACATATACCGGCACAGCACCGCCGAGAATAAGCGCATTTATCGCACTGCGGTGTACGTTACGCGGCATTATTATCTTCTCGCCGCGCTTGGCAACGGCAAGCGCCATAGCCTGCACTGCGGCGGTAGTTCCGTTTACTATAAAGAATGCGTTTTTAGCACCGAAAGCCTCTGCGGCTATCTGCTCCGCCTCCTTTATGACAGAAACCGGGTGACAGAGGTTATCGAGCGGCTTTGACGAGTTTACGTCCACCGTCATGCATTCCCTGCCTAAAAATTCCGTCAGCTCGGGGTTGCCCCTGCCCATCTTATGACCGGGTACGTCAAAAGGCACTATACGCTTTGCCCGGTATTCCTTTAACGCCTCATATATAGGCGCGCGCTCCTGTGAGAGCATATCATCAGTCCTTTCGGAAAGGAAGTAATGTTATCATAGTATCACATTGATATTTTTGCAGGGGAGGGGCTTGTCCCTCCCGCAAATTTATTGATTATGTCTTTTGTCGATTTATAGAACGAAGTGTGAAGTTCACTCACCCGTAAATATTCATTCCCGAATATATCTCGATCATCTCTCGCCTTAAGTTCTCCGTAATTCTCAGTCGCTCCTTAGGCGGGATATCATATATATCCGTATTGAACAGGTAGTTTTTCAGATCCATCTCACGCACCATAAGTCTTGTGTGGAATATGTTCGCCTGATACACGTTTATATCGGTTGCGTCATATTTCGTCAGCGTATAATCGTTGATAAAATCCTGGATCGAAGTTATATCGTGGTCGAGATACAGCTTTCTTCCGCCTACATCACGGGTAAAGCCCCTCACCCTGTAATCTATCGTTATGATATCGGAATCGAAACTGCCGATAAGGTAATCCAGCGCATTAAGCGGCGAGATCTCTCCGCAGGTCGAAACGTCAATATCTACCCTGAATGTAGAAATACTGTTGTTGGGGTGATATTCGGGGTAAGTGTGCACCGTAACGTGCGACTTGTCAAGATGCGCCACCACCGTTTCGGGAGCTGCTGCCGCACCGCGCTGAGGGTGAAGCGGCTTTCCGTCCACCATTCCCCTGTTGCATGACTTATCTATCTCCATGCTGTCGGTTGCCTTTTCACTTATCAGCAGTGTTACGCTCGCGCCCTGCGGATCGTAGTCCTGCTTTGAAATATTAAGCACATTCGCCCCGATTATATCCGTAACATCACACAATATACCCGTCAGACGCTCTGAGTTATACTGCTCATCGATATAGTCAATATATTCTTTTTGTTCTCTTGCCCCTTTAGCATAACAAACATCATAAATGTTAAAGCTGAGGGTCTTTGTGAGGTTGTTGAAACCGTAAAGTTTAAGCTTTTTTTCCAACAGACACACAACCTTTCGGAAAAATATCTGCATATAAACACAGCTACTATAATAATATAGTAAAACTGCCCTCTTGTCAATAAAAACTTGTGTAAAGAAGCCGCCGACAGCTTTGATGCTCATCGGCGGCTCAGTTTTTGATAAAATCTATTTTTATAAAACAGTTAAAAATCTCAATCCCTATCCCCAAACCCCTTTCCCCAGGAAAGGGGCTAATTGTGGGGCTGCCGCCCTCACCCTGCTTGGGGCTACGCCCCAAACCCCATTTTAAAAGTATATAAGTTCATTAAAAAGCCAGCCGCCGACAGCTTTGATGCTCATCGGCGGCTCTGAATATTATTCTGTTTAATTTGAGATTACACGTTATCCTGACCGGGAACATACTCAAGACTGTCGTCTGAAGTTGTAACCTCTGCAACTTCCTTAGACTTTATTTCTCCCGAAGCATCATTCTTATCCTTGAATACAAACTTCAGCAGGATAGGAGTTACTACAGTAGTAATAACGACCATAATTACTATAGGACCGAAAAGTCCGCTGCTCATAAGTCCCATATTAAGTCCCTTATCGGCAACTATCAGCGCAACCTCGCCACGGGAGATCATTCCGACACCTATCTGCAGAGCCTCTTTATTGGTGTATCTGCATATCTTCGCACCAAGTCCGCAGCCAACAACCTTTGACAGTATAGCGACTACCAGCAGTACAACGGCGAATATGATGATTGTAGGTGTCATATTTGTAAGCGTTACCTTAAGACCTATGCTTGCGAAGAAGATAGGCGATAACAACAGATAAGACATCGTGTCAAATCTGTGTGCGATATACTTCGTCTTTGACGTACTTGAAATTACAAGACCTGCAACGAACGAACCTGTAATATCGGCAACGCCGAAAAATTCTTCCGCAACATACGCGAAGAGAAGGCAGAGCGCAAAGCTTACAATAACATAACGGCGCTGATTTTCTTCCGTTCTCTGCGTCCACTTGTTGAACACGAAGTGGAAGAATATACCGAACAGCAGAGCAAACGCAAAGAAACCGAGTATCTTCAGTATTACTATACCTATGTTTCCCGATTCGGGGTCTGCAAGAGATGTAATTACCGTCAGTGCAATGATACCGAGCACATCGTCTATAAGAGCCGCACCGAGTATCGCGTTACCTGCTCTTGTGTTGAGCTTTCCGAGTTCTTTAAGCGTTTCAACAGTGATACTTACCGATGTAGCGGTAAGGATAACACCTACGAAAACGTCCTGTAAGAATGTCGATGTCGAAAGAGTGGGATCTGCCGTACCGAACAGGAACGCTGTAGCGGCACCGCCAACCAGAGGAACGATAACACCGATAAGAGCTATTATCGAGCTTGCAAGTCCGCACTTTTTCATCTCGCGGATATCCGTTTCAAGACCTGCGACGAACATAAGCACGATAACGCCTATCTCCGACAGATTGCTGAGTATCGGAGCGTTGTCAAGAGATACAAGGTTAAGACACACAGGGCCTAAAATGATACCGGCAACCAGTGCGCCGACTACCTGCGGCAGCTTTATAACCTTTGACAGCAGTCCGAATGCTTTTGTGAAAATGAGGATTATCGCTATATAAAGCAGATATGTGTAATCCATAATTCATCTTCCTTTCTGTTTGTTCTACTTTTTCTTTTCGTCACAAAGGCTATATCGCTGCTGTGCGATATAGCCCCTGTTTTTTCTGTATGCCCGTATTATAACACCTATTTAGAACATGTCAATCTATCCTCGCGATTTTGCAGAGAAAAAAATCATAAAATCTATGTATTAACCAAAGCGAACTATTTTAAGTGGACAAATTTATTGATTATTTTCTATGCAATTTTTTAATGGCTCGCCATTCATTTTGGCGATACTTCTTTTTGCAAAGATGGCATAAAAAGCATATCTCCCTACCGCTCACATTCTCATAGATCCGCATAAATAAAAGCGTTACGGGATTTTTACATTTCCGTAACGCTTTTATGACTATGAATTTTTCATAAATATTTATTCAGTATCGGAACATTTCAGCCGACCTTTTCAACCATACATACAGCGTGTGCGGCTATACCCTTTCCTGCTATACCAAGACCCTCCTCGGTAGTCGCCTTGACGTTCACATCGTCCGTATCAAGCCCCAGCGCCGCCGCTATGCTCTCCTGCATATCCGGTATGAAGCTTGCAAGCTTCGGCTTTTCGGCGATTATAGTTATATCCGCATTTGTAACGTGTGCATTTTTCTCATCAAGCAGTTTCCTGACGTGTTCAAGAAGCCGCATACTGCTTATACCCTTGTATCTGTCGTCACTGTCGGGAAAATGCTTTCCGATATCTCCGAGAGCCACAGCTCCGAGCATAGCGTCCATAAGCGCGTGTACCGCAACGTCCGCATCGCTGTGTCCGAGAAGTCCTATATTATCCTTATTCGGCACTTCCACGCCGCAAAGTATCAGCCTTCTGCCTTCTACAAGCCTGTGCACGTCATATCCGTGACCTACACGAAGCTTTGGTGCGCCTGTCTTACCGATAACATATTCTGCCATTGATATATCCTCTTTCGTGGTCAGCTTTATATTGTCGTAGCTTCCCTCAACGATAAACGGCTTTATGCCGTACAGCTCCATGACCGATGCATCGTCCGTTATCCTTGCGTCAGTGACATCAAGCTTTTCCGCCGCCGCAAGATAGTCGGCTTTTCTTGCCGCCTGTGGTGTCTGAGCAAGCCATAGCGCGCTTCTGTCGGGGGTGGCGGTCACCTCGCCGCTACCACACACCTTGATTGTATCCTTTGCTCTTACTGCCGCCAACGCCGCACCGTGCCGAAATGCCTCCAGTGCGACCTTGTCTGCCGTCTTTGCTGTCACAAAAGGCCTTGCTCCGTCATGTATCGACACAACATCGCTCTTTCCCGAGGTCTGTTTTACAGCTTTCAGTGCGGACTCAAAGCGTGTTGAGCCGCCCGTGATGATCTTTATCTGTTTGTCGGTCTGCACATTTTTGCTTATCAGCTCTTTGATTTTATTGATATTATCCTCGCTTGCCGCTATTATTATCTCATCGGCGTTGCTTTCGATAAACCGCTCCACACTGTACAGTATGACCGCCTTGCCGTGAAGCAATGCCGTCATCTTGTCAAAGCCCATTCTCCTGCCGCTTCCTGCGGCAAGGATTATCGCACTTGTAAACATACCTCTCCTTTACGATCAGTCAAAATGCTTGTAGTTGCCAAGAAATTTAAAGTACTTCATCTCTTCCTCAAGTATAGTCATAAGCCTTACCACCTCGGGATCAAGCGCATTTCCCTCAAAGTCGAGGTAGAATACAACGTCAAACGTTTCCCGCTTTATATCCTGCTTTGCCTGAGGCACAGGCGCACTCTCTATCTTTGTGATATTCAGTCCGTACAGCGCAAAACGGATAAGCATTCTGTACAGCGAGCCCGTGGTATGCGGCAGTGACATACATATCGAGATTATATCCGCATCGGGAGTGACCTCCGGGCGCTTTGATATGCAGATAAAGCGCGTTGTATTGTCCGGGTTGTCCGCAATGTTGCGCTTTACTATCTCAAGGCCGTACAGCTTTGCGCATCTCTCCGAGCATATCGCCGCTACCGTATTATCGTCACTGTTTGCGACCATTTCTGCGGCAAGTGCCGTATTTGTATATGGCACTTGTCTTGCGGAGCTTTCCTTTAAAAATCCGAAGCACTGCTTTAAAGCCTGTTCATGCGAATATATAGTCTTTATATCCGCTCCGGGCTTTGCCGCAAGGCAGTGATCTATCTTTATCTGAGTGCGCTTGCAGATATAGAAATTGTACTTTGCAAGCAGGTCGTAGGTCTGCCTTATATCGCCCGCCGTGCTGTTTTCGATCGGAAGAACGCCGTAATCCGCACTACCGCTTTCAACTGCCTCAAACACATCGGAAAAGTCGGGATAGAAGTCTATCTCCGACTCGGGGAACAGCTTTACCGAAGCCGCTTCGGTATTACTGCCCGCAGTACCCGGGCAGGCGATCCTTATGGATTCTGTTTTCGGGCTTGCAAACTCAGGTGTCGGCGCGTCAGCAAGTATCCTCTGCTGTAAGCACTTGGATATATCCATAATACAGGTGAACAATTGTCCCGCACCCTCGGAAATATCCTCGGGCGCTTCGCTCTTTATACGCTCGAGTATTTCCTGCTCGCGCTTTCCCTGAAACACCTGCATATTGTTTTCTTTCTTGTACTTTGCGACCCCGACACACAGATCCATACGCTTCAGAAACAATCTCAGTATTTCATCGTCTGTCGCGTCGATCTCTCTCCTTATCTCTTTGAGATCCATTTTTACTCTCCGTTTCTTTATTTCGGTATTTTATACATTATACAGCAATTGCCGCAGAACTTTTTTCAAAGCACTGCGACAATGCATAATTTTCAGTTTCAGTCTGCTTTCGACTCCGCCGAGCTTTCTGCCGCAGCTGAAGAAGATACGGAGGACGTTTTGGAAGACGCATCGCTGTTTACCGTTGCCTTGGCATAGTACACAGTTACCGTTTCGGAATTTGCAACATCGACCTTTTCGCCGACCTTTTTACTGCATTTAACGACATATCCCGCCTTTACGCCGTTCGTGTCGCCGGTTTCCTTCTTTTCAAACTTAACGTTTCTCTGCGACAGCATAGCCGTGTACTCATCGACCTTAAGACCGGTGTAATCGGGAAGCGCTATAGATGAAGGTCCCTTGCTGACTACAAGCTTTATCTCAGTGCCTTCTGTGATCTCGGTATCGGGCTTGATGCTCTGGCTTATTACTATGCCGTTTGCGACTGTATCGTCGAACTTATATTCGGCGTTTATCTTTACAAAGTTGTATGTGTCCTGTATAGACGTAAACAGCGCGCCTGTAAATGTCGGACAGCCGTACACGATATCCGGCATTGTATCGGAGGATACCGTTGTTGTAGCGGCGGTAGTTTCCGGAGCGCTTGAAGATGCCGTGCTCTCGGGTGCGGAATAATAGTTCGGGTCGTATGACGAGCTTGTATTATTATCTGTCATTGCAAGCACCGCGATAGCGATGCCGAAGCCGATGATTATAACGCCGCACACGATTATAGTTGCGATAATCGCCGCTTTATTATTCTGCTTTTTCTTCTTGCCCTTAGCGTTTGTGCTTTTCTGCACAGGCGCTTTTTCAGGCTCTTCCGTGACCTCGATACGCTTTACACGCTGAACCGGACGAACCGCCTCCTGCTCGGCGGTATTGAACTTAGGCTGCTCAAACAGCTTTACAACAAGCTCTGTTATCGTCTGTATACGGTTTGAAGTGTTCAGCTTCAGACCGTTCATTATAACCTTTGAAACGTGGCTGGGCACATTTCTGTTTATCACCATAGGCTCGGGGCAGTTGTCATTGCCCAGTCTTGAAATAGATTCCGCGGGCACACAGCCGGTCAGCACCCTGTACAGCGTAGCGGATATGCCGTATACGTCTGTCCATGTACCCTGCCACTCTGCGGACGAATACTGCTCGGGAGCAGAATAGCCGGGGTACATCTCGCAAGCAATTTCCGTGCCTGTCGTTCTCCCTGCGCTTATCTGAAAATCTATAAGCTTAAGCTCGTTCTTCTCTGTCACAAGTATAGTCTGCGGACTGATTCCTCTGTGGATTATCCCTGCCGAATGCACAAGGCTGAGCGTGGTCAGTATCGGGGGGAAGAGCTCCTTTACCCTGTCCCATGTAAGCTCGCCCGAGCAGTTGGCAAGATAATTTTTCAGCGTTATGCCGTTAATAAACTCGAATATTACATACGCCGTATTGTTCTGCGGGAAAATATCAAGCACCGTCTGTATGTGCGTCATTGAACGCGCCTTGAGCAACGCCTTGTTAAGCTCCACAAACTCCGACATATACGTCTTGTAAAGCGGAAGCTGGTTAGGGTCAACTATTATCTGCGGATCGCCCTTCTTGCGTGAGCACAGTGTATCGGGCATATATTCCTTGATCGTGACCTTTGTACCGGTCACCTTGTCAAAACCGATATATGTAGCTCCCTCGCCGTTGTAGCTAAGAAGCTTTCCTGCAATATAACGGTCGTTGAGCACCGTCCCCGGTGCAAGATATGACGGCAGATAAGGCGCGTCATTGCTATAGCCGCACTTCTCGCACGGCCCGTCGCTCTCTTTCTCGTTCATACAGCCTAAGCACAGTCTGTTTATCTCTGTCATTCAGACATTCCTTTCAAAAGAGGATCTTCTCCTCGCAAAGTTTTATGTATAACCGCCTTTCACAGGCGATAATTATCTATAATTCAGCTACTATATAATAACTTAAAAACCGCTCGATGTCAACGGTTTCGGGCGATTTGTAATAATATTGTAACTTTTTTAAAAAAATCGGTGTTAATTTAAATAATATTGGTATTTCTTTCTATAAAATATTTTGTGGAAGTTGACAAAGCGCCGCCACGGGGTTATACTTGAATAAAAATTCTGTGTATAAGGTGATATTATGTTCGGCAAAAACAAACGACCCAAAGATACAATGTCGGTAAAGGACATGACGCGGCTCGACAAACGACCGCTGAAATACGTTACCATGCGCGACCCCGAAACCTACAAGGAGGTACGGCTCGGTGAAAACGGCGCAGTGAATATAATGGACGGCGATTTTGTGCTTGTCTGCCTCGGCAAGGACGTAATGCGCTGTGACCTGTCGGAAGTGCGTGTAGGCGAGCTTATGAACCTGTCGGGCATAACGGTCAAGGGCATCGACAAAGGAACGGGTAAAGAAATGTCGGTAATCGCTTACTTTGCGGATAAATTCTGATTTCAGCCGGTTCTTGCTCTGTGGATAAGATAGTAACTACCGCCCCTGTTTTACGCAGAGGCGGTAGTTGTATTCTATCGTTCCAAGCAATTAAAATCAACCGAAATAATCGATCTTCATAGCCTTCTTGACCTCGCTCATAGTCTGAGCCGCGCACTGACGTGCCTTTTCAGTACCCTTCTTCAGCACATCGTAAACATAGTCCATATTCTTCGCAAGCTCCTCACGGCGCAGTCTTATCGGCTCAAGCTCCTCCTGCATTACATTGTTCAGGAACTTCTTTATCTTCATATCGCCAAGACCGCCGCGCTTGTAGTGCTCCTTCAGCTCGTCAAGGTTCTTATAATCGGGCAGATAACGTTCAAAGTGCTCATCTGTGCAGAATGCGTCAAGATAGGTGAACACCGTGTTACCCTCGATATGACCGGGGTCGGATACCTGAATGTGGAGCGGGTCGGTAAACATACTCATTATCTTTGTCTTGATGTCGGCAGGACTATCCGCAAGGTAAATGCAGTTGCCGAGCGACTTGCTCATCTTCGCCTTGCCGTCAGTACCGGGCAGACGCATACAAGCCTCGTTTTCGGGAAGTAATATTTCCGGCTCGACCAGCACAGGCTCGTAGATGGAATTGAACTTGTGGACTATCTCCTTAGCCTGCTCGAGCATAGGCAGCTGATCCTCGCCTACAGGAACGGTCGTAGCCTTGAACGCCGTAATATCGGCGGTCTGGCTTATCGGATAGCATAAGAAGCCCGCAGGTATGCTTGCTTCAAAGTTTCTCATTGTAATTTCCGCTTTTACGGTAGGGTTACGCTGTAATCTTGATACTGTAACAAGGTTCATATAGTAGAATGTAAGCTCGGTAAGCTCGGGTATCATCGACTGAATGAATATCGTTGACTTTTCGGGGTCAAGTCCTGCCGCCATATAGTCGAGTGCTACCTCGCCTATATTACTGCGCACCTTTTCAGGGTTGTCGAAGTTATCCGTCAGCGCCTGTGCATCGGCGATCATAATATAGATGTCGTCAAAATCGCCCGTATTCTGTAACTGCACTCTGCGTCTGAGCGAACCTACATAGTGACCTATGTGAAGTCTGCCTGTCGGTCTGTCGCCTGTTAAAATAATCTTGCTCATAATATTTACCTCTTCATTTATCGGCTTAAACAAAAAGCTCCCGTCCCGAATAAGGAACAGAAGCCGTATCTGCAAGCCACCTTATTGTACGCACATAAAAATGCGCTCTCTGTGTCACGGTCAGAGTCTTCCGTCAGAAACTACTCACTCATCGCTTTCGGTCTGCCCTCGCAAGTCCATTCGTATCGGATAAATACGCCGCTTTTCAGCTTACGCGGCTCTCTGTGGTATCTCTGCCGATATTACTACTCTCGGTCAACGGTTTAATATAAGTGTAGTATATCACGTTTCCCTCTCATTGTCAAGCGCGGCAGGCGGCAATGTGCCGCTCCAAATTCGCCGTTCTGCCGGTTTGCGGTTTGAATAACCTCCGTTATCGGCGGTAATAATATGCAACTGCGTATTTATCGCTCCGGACAATGTCATAGCTCATGCCACCCCCGCCCCGCACTAATTCGTGGCTCCCTTGCCAAAGGGAGCTGGCTTGCGGCAAGGCTTGCTTGTTTCAAATACACCCATTCTCCGCGACATCAACAACGTCCAAATCGCACAAAATTTATCTGCCGCAAGACTGAGGGATCGTTGCCACAAACCTTTCCGCTTCCGCAAACACCGCCAACTCCGCACTATCCCCACGCACAAAAAACCGGGCATCAGCTTTCACGCCAATGCCCGATTAAACTATTAACTTTTCCTAAAAACGTTATTTAACCGCTGTCTTTCCGCTGACACTTCCGTAATTACCGTAAAGCGCGGTCTTACCGCTCATATAATAAGCCTTTACTCTGAACTTGTAAGTAGTGTTCTTAGCAAGTCCCGCTTTTCTGTAAGTATTAGTGCTGTTCTTAGTTATCTTAGCAACTTTTACCCACTTTCCGCCCTTGTACATCTCAACAATGTAGCCCTGAGCAGAACTATTCTTAGTCCAGTTTACTCTTAAAGCGTCCTTAGCCTTACCCGCTATCTTGACACCCTTGACAGCAGACGGATTTGTCCTTGCGGTTACAGTTGCGCTGTAGTTACCATAAAGCGCAGTCTTACCGCTCATCTTATATGCTCTTACTCTGAACTTGTACACAGTCGAAGCCTTAAGTCCGCTCGCCCTGTATGTAGTCGTGCTGTTCTTGGTTATCTTAGCGGCTCTTACCCACTTGCCGCCCTTGTACATCTCAACGATATAACCATCGGCTGTGGTGTTCTTAGTCCAGTTGATACGCAGTGCATCAGCCGCCCTGCCGGTAAGCTTTGCACCCTTTACAACAGACGGATTTGTCCTTGCGGCAACAGTTGCACTGTATGCGCCGTAAACCGCAGTCTTACCGCTTATCTTGTATGCTCTTACTCTAAACTTATAAGCTGTTCCTGCCTTAAGTCCTGCTTTTCTGAACGTTGTGGTGTTATTTTTTGTTATCTTAGCAACTCTTACCCACTTGCCATTCTGATACATTTCTACTATGTAACCGTCAGCATAAGCATTCTTGCTCCAGTTGATTCTCAGTGCGTCAGCCGCTCTGCCGGTGAGCTTAGCACCGGTTACTTTGGCTAGTGTACGTTTTGCGATTGTCGCTATCTCAGTTCTGTTGCAGACTGAGCACATTCTCATTTTTGTACCTGTCGATGTATAGGTAGCCGCTTTTGTTGTTTTCCATTCACCGAAATTATGAGTATGGTAATCAAGCAGTTGATGATCAAAGCCGTTATCCTTAGCGTACTGCTCTGCCGCTGAACCTTTATAGCAACAGATTTTAAAGAAATTTATTTTTTTGTACCAATCTTCATAATAGTAACTGCTATTATTGAATGTATAACCGAATGCGTGGTCTCCGATACTGGTTACCCCATCAGGTATTATTACGGTCTTAAGGTTATCACAATCACGAAATGCGCTTTCACCTATAAACGTTACATTGTACATTATTGTTACGCTATCAAGACTTCTACATTTGTTGAAAGCAAAATCGTCTATATATGTCAAACTTTCCGGTAGAGTTATACTGGTAAGTTTGCTACAATTTTCGAAAGATCTATGACCTATATACGTCAAACTGTTTGACATCGTTATATTCGTAAGACCGATACAATTATAAAATGCATGGTATTCTATACGCGTTACGCCATTTGACATAGTGACACTTTCAAGACTTTTGCAATCACTAAAAACACCATTACCTATACTCTTCACGCTATTAGGTATTTTTACGCTCTTAAGGTTTTCGCAATCACTAAAAGCGTAATTACCTATACTTGTAACACTGCTCGGTATTGTTATGTTTGTAAAACCGCATCCTTCAAACACATTGTTTTCTATACTTTTTATGCTGGCAGGTATGGTTACACTTTTAAGACTACGGCAACCGCTAAAAGCGTTTTTCCCTATACTCTTCACGCTGGCAGGTATCTTTACGCTTGTAAGGCTACTGTTTTCAAATGTGCTTTCATCTATACTTTTCACGCTTGTAGGTATAGTTATGCTTTTAATGTCACTACCCTTAAAAACACTTTTATTTATAACCGTCACGCCGTTAGGTATCTTTATACTTGTAAGTCCGGTTCTCTCAAATGCGCTTTCTCCTATGCTCTTCACGCTTGTAGGTAAAGTTATACTTTTAAGACTTCTGCAATCACTAAAAGCATATTCATCTATACTTGTCACACTGCTTGGTATTGTTATACCTGTAAGTGCACATTCCTTAAACGCACCTTCGCCTATGCTCTTCACGCTTTTAGGTATAGCTATGCTTTTAAGACTACTGCAACCTCTAAAAGCATATATTCCTATATTCGTCACGCTACCGGGTATTTTAACGCTTTTAAGACTAGTGCAATTGGAAAAAGTGTAATCACTTATGCTCTTCACGCCGGTAGGTATTGTAACACTTGTCAGACTTGTACAACCGGAAAAAGCACTATCGCCTATACCCTTAACACTTGCAGGAATAGTAATTGTTTTAAGTGATTTACAATCATTGAATGCTTTATCGTCAATATATGCAACAGTTTTTCCGTTCAATTTTGACGGTATATCCAAAGTAGCGGCACTTGTTACACACCTTGAAATCGAAACTGTGCCATCGTCACGTTCTTTGATACCAAAATAGGTTTCATCGGTAAAACCGTTAGCCGCAGCATATCGGTGTCCTTCCGTATACTTGACATAGTTCACTTTGAAACCGCTAATCTTCATGACTTTTTCATCCACGGAGTCATATCCACTATAATAATATTCACTATAATATCCGAAAGCTTCGTCACCGACACTCGTCACGCTAGCCGGAACAGTAACAGATTTGAGCGATTTGAAGTTATGAAATGCCCTATATCCGATATATTTTACACTTGACGGAATAGTAACTGATTTGAGCGAAGTACAATCGCAGAACGCTTTTTTCCCTATTTCCGTAACAGTTTTTCCGTCTAATTTTGAGGGTATACTTAGAGTAGTTGCACTTCCCACCCAATAAGAAATTGAAATTGTGCCGTCCCTAAGTTTATCAGTAATAATATACGCATCATCAGTGAAACCATTGCTGGCCGCATACCTATGTCCCTCTGTATTCTTTACATAATTTATCTTTACGCCTTTTACTTTTCCATCATAACAATATCCAAAAGCATCATCTCCTATAGATGTCACGCTTTCAGGAATAGTGATTGTTTTGAGCGAAGTGCAATTATAGAACGTACGGTATCCGATGTTTTTCACGCCGTCGGGTATTTTTACGCTTGTAAGACTTGTGCAATCTTTGAAAGCCTCTTCACCTATATTTGTCACACTGTCCGGTATCGTTATACTCGTAAGCCTTGTAAAACCATCGAAAGCCCAAGAGCTTATACTTGTCACACTATTTCCATCAATCTCTGCCGGAATATCAATTTTAACCGGATTATTTTCCGTTGCATAACTACGTTGACACCCATAAATCTCTATAGTGCCATTACTAAGCTCATAATAACGTAAATCGTCAACCTCAACATGATAAATGTCCTCATACGTTTCCGCACTCGCAACAGTCGACACACTGCTACTGCTAGTCGGCAGGTTACCGCACAGCGGTATAACCACTGCCGTAACAGCCATAGCCGCCGCGCCAATCAGCCATTTTTTAAAATTCATAAATCTTACCTCTTTCTTTTTTAAAATATAAAAAGGCATACCCCACCCCTAGCGGACTATGCCTTAATAACCATATTGAATTTATCTACGCAGAGATATTGTGCATTACTTACAGAGGTGCTGTTACTCAGCCCCCCCCGTTTACATAAATTGGCATTTACCGTCTTGCACATATCTCTCACCCTTACATTTTTTACAGAAATATCTTTTTTCTTTCGATAGCATTAGTATATCACTATAGTTTTATTTTGTCAAGCAGTGTCGCTTACAAAATACTACTTCGGTACACTTTTCAGCTTCGCACAAAAGCTCTGCTCCCGCACTGCGCTATTTCTGCCATCACCGCCAACCCCGCACTATCCCTCGCCCCGCACTACCCAAAATCCAAATCTACCGCCGGCGGCGGTCACCACAATTATTCATCATTCATTA
>JABLTL010099925.1_pt1 | contig 45188 bp, 62 predicted proteins | sample 7160151 | NCBI WGS metagenome assembly JABLTL01 (sample SAMN14651223, study PRJNA627086) | human gut metagenome | isolation source: feces | host: Homo sapiens | reverse complement strand
CTCTTGCAATATCTGTTTGATTATTGTATACTTTATTCATAAAACAACCTTCCTATCATTTTTATTTTCAATTTAATGATACCATAAGAAGGTTGTTTTATCAAGTTTAAAGAACGAAAAGAGTAGACACTATATCTACTCGGTTTTTATTGAGTTGAAAAACTGTCAAGTTATAAGTATCTTGTCTTAGGCAGAATATAAGACGGTGTATAATATTGACTTGTCTCTAAACAATAATATATATACTACCCCCCATAGGGTAGTTTTTCTTTACAAACTATAAAAAAATATAAAAAATATTAATATATATATTGCCAACTTTAAATAACTATTATATAATAAAAATTAGTGAGTATAAAGAAAGAGGTAGTATATGAAGAAAACACTAACAATAACCCTAGTAATAATAATGGTATTACTAATAAGTGGATGTATAAAGAAAAACGAATTAACAGATGGAGAAAAGTTCAAAGAAGAATACGAAGTATATAACGGCAAAACAAACGAAGACAATACATATTTAACCCTAAATATAAAAAAAGATAATATAATAAAATACTCAAATCTAAAAGAAGTAAACCAAATCCTAGATAACGGAACTGGAGTAATATACTTAGGATTTCCCAAATGCCCTTGGTGTAGGAATGCTGTAAAAGAACTATTAGATGCATCAAGTTCTACTTCCCTAGATAAAATATACTATGTAAATATGCAAAATGAAAGAGATATAATGAAACTAGATGCAAACGGTAATATAGTAACAACAAGTAAAGCAAGTGATGAATACTATAAACTAGTAGATAAATTAAAAGATATATTAGATGACTATATAATATATGATACAGAAAATAATAAGCACAATACTGGAGAAAAAAGAATATATGTTCCTCTTGTTCTCTTCGTAAGAGATGGTGAACTAGTAGGCTATCACCAAAATACCGTAGATAGTCAAACAGATCCCTATATAGAACTAAATGAAGAACAATCAAAAGAATTATATAATATATACCAAACTAATATACATAAAGTATTAAAGGATATGTGTGATGATAAATGTTAAAGAAACCAAGAAATGAAGATTTAATGAATGTCTTTGAAAGAAGATGGAAAGCAAACCATAATAACGATTTAAAAGAAGCCAAACAAAGACAAGCAGAATTAAATAAAAAAATGTATGGTGAAAGACCCAAATATAAACCCTTAACAAACGAAGAAAAACTAAGAGAAATGAATAAAAATATTGAAAATCTAAGACGAAATAATCGCCCTTTCTAAGGAGGAATACACTATGAATACAGATTTATATCAGTATGAAAAAGAATTATGGAATAAAAATATAAACCTAGTAGGAGGAATAGACGAAGTAGGAAGAGGTCCCCTAATAGGACCCGTAGTAGCAGCTTGCGTAATATTACCCAAGGACTTTAAATTAGAAGGACTAACCGACTCCAAAAAATTATCCGAAAAGAAAAGAGAACAGTTCTATGATGTAATTATGGATAAAGCATTATCAGTAGGAATAGGGCAGGCTAGTGAAAAAACAATAGATGAAATAAATATCTATGAAGCCACTAAGGTAGCAATGAAAGAAGCTGTCCAAAACAGTAAAATAAAACCAGAACATATCCTCGTAGATGCAATGCCCCTCTCATTAGATGTCCCAACCACTTCCATAATAAAAGGAGATGCCAAGTCTATAACTATTGCCGCTGCTTCTGTTATTGCCAAAGTAACAAGGGATAGAATGCTTGTTGAACTAGATAAAAAGTACCCAATGTATGATTTAAAACACAACAAAGGCTACGGTACCAAAAAACACATTGAGGCCCTACGGGAGTATGGAATAACAAAATACCATCGCCTAAGCTTTGCCCCAGTTAAAGAGAATAGTTCTAAAATATTACCATAATACTTATCTAATACCAATAATAAAGTTACAAAGAACGTGTAGTATATAATTAAAAAAAGTTTTGCAAGAAATAATACCCTTGCAAAACTTTTTTAAAACTTTCTATATAAACCAACAACTTTACCAACAATAACTGCCTTTTTAACAATAATCGGATCATATTCAGGGTTATCAGTTTGAAGTCTATCAAACCCTCTTTCATTAAACAATCTCTTAATTGTCGGCAAATTATTCTTATCTAAAGCAACTACCATATCGCCATCCTTAGCCTTTTCACATCTCTTAACAATAACAATATCCCCACTAAGAATACCACTACCAATCATATCATCACTAATTTTTTGCATAGCATACACATCAACATCCTCATCCGCTAAATACGTTGGAATAGAGAAAATCTCATTTGGAGTTTCAAGTTCAAGTAAATAATTACCATTCTCTTCCTTAATTAAAGGAACATTAACAACCTCATCACTCTTAGTATCATATTCATTAGGAACCAAAAGTTCAATCGCCTTATTACCATAAGGATTTCTCTTAACATATCCCTTTTCCACAAGCCCCTTCAAATGAACGTGTATCGTCGCCGGAGAGTTAATACCAATAATTTCCCCAATCTGTCTTACAGAAGGTGGATATTTATTCTCCGCATAAAACTTCTTGATAACGGTAAGTACCTCTTTCTGTTTTTTTGTAAGTCCTATCGATTTTGTTCGCATTAAAAATACCTCCCTAATTTTTTTTCATTTGCTAATATAATAGCACATTTCTTTTAGTTTGTCAAACAAATGTTAAAGATTTTTAAAAGTTTTTCTCGTTATTACCCATATTATCAAAATAATGTCCTATTATTCCTAAGTTGTCCATAAATTAAAGATTTTAACACCCCAAAATTGTGCAGATTTCCCAAAACTGTTAGCCTTATATTACAGATTTTCCAAAACTGCAAGTCCAAACTCACAGAAATACAAAAACTATAATCCCCCCCAAAACAAAGCCAAATAAACAAGACCATAGTCTATCCCCAAAAAAATCAAAAAATTATCAAAAAACGGTTGACATATAAAAAGTAATAAGTTATAATGTTGGCAGTCACTGAAAAAAGAAGTTATAATTAACGTATTGTTATAACAAAAATAAAGGAGGAAAACGTATGAATTATAATGAAATACTAATAAAGTATATTGACAATTATCCCACAGATGAACCAATCTTTATCGAGGATATAAAAAGACACTTCGAAAGTGTTATGGAAGAAGAACTATTAAACAATATTATTAAGGATATCTATGTCTATATAAATAGACTAGTAAAAGCAAACAAAGTAGAACAGTGTACCAAAGGTGTATACTATAAGGAAACAAAAAATAAAGAAAAAAGTAGAGAAATAGTTTCCCAAAAGACTATAAACAGAAAATACATTAAAGATGCTAACGGTCAGAAAGGGTACTACACAGGAATACGTCTATTTAACGAATTAGGCTTAACTAGTCAAACATCACCAAAAATAATGATAGTAACAAATGAATGCCCCAACAATAACCACTATAAAAATAAAGGCTTAGGAGTAACCATTAAAAGACCAAAAATAATTATCGATAATGATAATTGCAGATACCTAAAACTTTTTGATGTATTAATAAATCGAGATAATGTCGAAATAGAAGTCTCAAAGAAACGTGAAAAAGAAATAATCTATAAATACATAAAAGATAACAAAATCGAAATGGAAAGACTATTTGAGTATGCCAATAAATTATACAATTTAAAGCCCATTGAAAAATTATATGATATAAGTGGAGAAGAGTAAAACAATACCATTACTTACCAAATAATTTACCTTGATAAGTATCTCTAATTACCATTTCCTTATCAATATCATTCATTACACTAACCTTTTTAACAATCCACTTTGGAGAAATAAGATTATCAATATCAGCATCAGATATAATACGATGAATAACTATCTTAGGGTCTAATACTTCAAGTTGTCTAATAACAATATCAATATACTCATCCTTAGATAAAATTTTAATATCACCCTTATTATATAACTTTTCCAAAGGCGTATCCTTAAGGACCATCAAAGTATGAAATTTAACACCTTGAATATCAAGAGTATTAAGAAATTTAGCACTCTCTAACATCATATCCAAAGTCTCATTAGGAAGACCATTAATAAGGTGAACAACCACATTAATACCCCTTTCCCTAAGTCTCTTTACACAAGATGTAAATTCAAACAAAGTATGACCCCGATTAATAAATTTCCGCGTTTCTTCCCAAATACTTTGTAAACCCAATTCAACTACAATATAATATTTCTTACTAAGAACCCCTAAGTAATCAAGCACCTCATCACTTATACAATCACACCTCGTAGCAATCGCAAGCCCCATAACATCAGGTAAAGAAAGAATAGCCTCATATTTTTCCTTTAATATCGAAAGAGGAGCATAAGTATTACTTCGAGCCTGAAAATAACCAATATATTTCCCATTAGGCCATTTTCTGTCCATAACCTCTTTAACCTCATAAAACTGTTTTACTAAAGAGTGGGTAACATTACCAGCAAACTCTCCACTACCACTCTTTGAACAATAAATACAACCCCCATATCCCTTTGTACCATCCATATTAGGACAGCTAAATCCCCCATTAAGACTAATTTTCTTAATTTTAAAACCAAAATTAGTTTTATAAAAATAGTTAAGAGTATGGTATCTCTTATTATCTAAACTATATTTAAACATAAAAATCACCAAAAATATTCTATCATACAACTAAAATTTTCGCAAATGGTAGAACAAGAAACGGAAGTGAAACAAATGAGAGCAGCAATTTACACCCTTGGATGTAAGGTTAATATATATGAAAGCGAATATGTCACTAGTGAATTAGTCAAAAACGGTTACACTATCGTGGGCTGGGAAGAAGAAGCAGACGTATATATAATAAATACTTGTAGTGTTACTAATGAAGCCGATAAAAAAGACCGAAAAATAATAAACGGAGCCCTAAAAAGAAATAAAGATGCCATAACAGTAGTAATGGGTTGCCACGTACAAGCCGGCTTCCCCATCGAAGGAGCAAATATCGTAATAGGCAACAAAGACAAATCAAAAATAGTCAAATTAATAGAAGAATACAAAGAAAAAAAACAAAATATAACTAGGATATACGATTTAACTAGTGCTGACTTTGAAGATATGCAAATAACAAACTTCAATAAACATACCCGTGCCTTTGTAAAAATTCAAGACGGTTGTAACGCTTTCTGTACATATTGCATAATACCATATATAAGAGGTTCACTAAGAAGCAAGGAAGAAAATAAAGTAATTGCCGAAGTAACATCCCTTACCCAAAAAGGCTTTAAAGAAATAGTATTAACCGGAATACATACAGGAAGATATGGAATAGATAAAGAAACAAACCTTTATCATCTCTTAACCCAGTTAGTAAAAATACCCAATCTATATAGAATAAGATTATCATCTATTGAAATAAACGAAATAACCCCCGAAATAATAAAATTAATTAAAACAAATCCCATTATGGCCAAACATCTCCATATACCTCTCCAATCAGGAAGTAATCACATATTAAAAATGATGAATAGAAAATACAATGTAGACTATTACATAAATAAAATCAATGAAATAAGAAAAGAAATACCCAATATATCTATTACAACAGATTTAATACTAGGCTTCCCAAATGAAACAGAAGAAAACTATCAAGAAACCCTAAATACTCTAAATAAAATAAAATTCACTAAAATACACACTTTCCCATATTCAAGAAGAAAAGGAACATCAGCTGACAAAATGCCAAATCAAATCGATGGAAAAACAAAAAAAGAAAGAGTAAGAGAAGTACTAGAACTATCAAATAAATATGAACAAGAATACTACACAAATAATCTAAATAAAGAATACGAAATACTAACCGAGGATCATAAAGATAGAACAATAGGCTATACAACAAACTATATTCCCATAGTGCTTCCAACTCATAAACCAAATAACCAAGTAATAAAAGTAACTTTAACTAAATTAAATAAAGATACAAATCAAATTCTTGGTGAAATAAAAGAAGAAGTAGTAACTAAGTAAATTAATAAGTAAAAAAAATATAAATTCTTACATCCCTTAGGGCCCAAAAAATACAAAAAAGTCCTAACTACCATTGATTGCCCCCCAAAATTGTGATAAAATGTATTTTAGAAAGAGTGAGAGTGATATAAATGAATAAAAGTGAATATAACGAAAGTTCAATCAAAATATTAGAAGGATTAGAGGCCGTAAGAAAAAGACCCGGAATGTATATAGGTTCAACTGATAAAAGAGGCCTACATCACCTTGTTTGGGAAATAGTAGATAACTGTGTTGACGAAGCCCTAAACGGTTATGGCGATTACATAAAAATAGAAATGCACAAAGACGGATCAATAAGCGTAACTGATCGTGGCCGTGGAATACCAACAGGAATGCACCCTTCCGGCAAGTCCACTCCCGAAGTAATATACACAGTACTTCACGCTGGCGGTAAATTCTCTGATGGAGGATACAAAGTATCAGGAGGTCTTCACGGAGTAGGTGCTAGTGTCGTAAATGCCTTAAGCAGTTATATGGAAGTAACTACTCGTCGTAATAAAGAAGAATACTATATAAAATTTAGTAATGGTGGAAAAGTAGAAGTACCTCTTACCAAGATAGGTTCAACTACCAAAACCGGAACTACCGTAAAATTTAAGCCCGATAGCAGTATCTTTTCAGATACCAATTTCAGTTATTCCACAATATGTGAAAGAATGAGAGAATGTGCTTTTCTAATAAACGGTCTCACAATCGAAATAATAAATGAAAATGATGGAAGAAGTGAAAAATACCAATACCAAAATGGCTTAGAAGCATTCTGTAAATATTTAAATGAAGATAAGACAACCCTTCACGATATACTATGCTTTGAAGGTAGTAAAGAAAAGATAAAAGTAAATGTTGCCTTACAATATACAGACAACTATTCAGAAAACATAATATCATTTGTAAATAACGTAAAAACATCTGATGGAGGTAGTCACGAAGTAGGTTTTAAAACCGCTATTACCAAAGTACTAAACGATTATGCTAAAGAAAACGGCTTTCTAAAAGGAAAAGACAAGAACTTTGAAGGAACCGATGTAAGAGAAGGACTAACAGCAATAATTGCCGTTCAAATACCGGAGAGTATTCTCCAATTTGAAGGTCAAACAAAGTCCAAACTAGGAACACCAATTGCTCGTAGTGTTGTTGAAGCAATTACTACCGAAAAATTAAAATTTTTCTTAGAAGAAAACAATGCCATTGCCACTAATATAGTAACCAAAGCCCTAAAAGGAAAAGAAGCTCGTGAAGCCGCTCGTAAAGCCAAAGAAGAAACAAGAAAAGGCAAAGACAAAAGCAAACTAGAAAAAATACTAAGTGGTAAATTAACTCCCGCTTTAAGCAAAAAATGGGAAGAAAAAGAACTATTTATAGTAGAAGGAGACTCTGCTGGAGGATCAGCTAAACAAGGAAGAGACCGTAGAACTCAAGCCATATTACCCCTTAGAGGAAAAGTAATAAATACGGAAAAAGCCAAAATAGAAGATATCTTTAAAAACGAAGAAATAAATACCCTTATCCATACTATTGGAGCAGGCGTTGGAAATGATTTTGAAATAAAAGAAGCCCATTACGGAAAAGTAATAATAATGACCGATGCCGATGATGACGGTGCCCATATCCAGTGTTTACTATTAACATTCTTTTATAGATATATGCGTCCCCTTATTGAAGATGGAAGACTATTTATTGCAATGCCTCCATTATATAGAGTATTTTCTGCTGGAAAAGAAAAATATCTTTGGAGTAATGAAGAATTAAAAGAATATACAAAAGGCAAATCAAACTATAAAATACAAAGATACAAAGGATTAGGAGAAATGAATGCTGACCAGTTATGTGATACAACAATGGATCCTAAAACAAGAAGTTTAATTAAAGTAAATATTACTGACGCTGCCCTTGCCGAAAAAAGAGTAAGTGTACTTATGGGTGATGCCGTTGAGCCAAGAAAAAATTGGATAAATGAAAATGTTGAATTTTCTCTTGAAGACACCTACAAAATATAGAATTTATAACATCTAAGTTTACATATAACAAAAAAAATATAAAATTTCCCAAAACCCCATTTTTCTCGTAATTATGACCATTTTCTCTTGAAATAACACTCCTAAAATGTAAAGTTTGTGTAAAGTATCTAGTCAAACGTATAAATAAATGATATACTGAACTAGAAATGATACAAAGAGGATAAACGTGTCATTTCATTTAAAAACGAAAGCGGGGAATAATATGGGAAAAGCGAGTAAATTTATGAAAGTATTTATAGTTATATGTATGATCATTACACAATTATCGCCTACCATTAGTGTGTTTGCAGATACAACCACTATGCAAGACGTAGACGTAAATGTTGATGTAGCAAACGATAACTATACAATTACAGCCACAGATTTAGTTGTAAATCCAGAAGAAACCTATAGTATTGATTTAGTTGCTGAATTTATATACCAAAATGGTGAAGTTATCTATGCAAACGCTAATAAACCATATACTATTCAAAATATATTGGGTAGTGAGTTATTAGCGGGATATAAAATTAGTAATTTCAGTTCTATAGTAAGTACACTAGGATTTAACAATTGGACAGCTGGTTATGCGTATCAAGAAGAAAATGGTGAAACCATTTACTATAATGGTACATATAAGTTTACAGTTACAATTAAAAATAACAAAAATGAAGAAATAAGTATAGTCGAAACAACTAATAAAATAGAAAGTGATATAACTGAAAAAACAGGATATACATACTATGCTTATGAAACAAACGATGGTGTAGTTGGAAATATAACAAATGACCAAGAACCAATCAATTTAGGTGAAACTACGGAACAAATAACATTATATGGAAATCTTTATGAACCAAATGATGCTCCCTATACAATCTATAAAGTAAGTGGAGCAGGATATGATGAAAGTAGAACATATACAAACTATCAGTTATTTAATGAAGACGGGATAATAACTTATAACTTTAAAGATAAACTACCAGGAACATACACATATAATGAAGTAGTAACCCTAACAAAAGAGGACGGAACTAGTATTTCCTATCCCAAAGTATTAAAATTTAGGTATGGAACAAATTTAGATAGCATTCTCTCAAATGAAGAATATACATTTAAAGACGGTCTACTAATAACTGAAGGTTCATATAATAGTGTAATAAAAACTCGTAAAGGTTTAGTAGATTACGTAACAAATATAATAAATAATAGTAACTATAATGTGTCCATAGTTAACCAATCAAATTTAAATGTATATGATGAATCAGCCCTAACAACAGATGATAAATTAATAATAACATCATTAACAGATGAAAGCTATAATGAAACTTATAATGTTATAGTAAAATACGATTATGATAATGATGGACAAGTTACATACTCTGACTTAGAAAACATTATTAATGAAAAACTAGGAAATAAAGAAGTATCAAAACAAACAAATTTAGGAGATGCATCTCAAAATCCAACTAAAGACACCATAACAAACGTCCAAAAGAAAATAGACAATGTTACAAATATTACAGAACCAACTAGTCCACTAGAAATAACTACTTCTAGTGCAAGTGAAGTAATAAACGGAGAAGAATTGCGAGTAACATACAAATTAAACGGCAAAACAGATACAATTTCAGGAATAAATGGAACCCTAAATTACGATAAAGAAAATCTAACCCTAACAGATATTATTGTAAGTGATACCCTATCGGGAGCCATTAATACAAATACAGGTGAATTTCAGTACGTTGGTAATATAAATGATGGCGATGTACTAACCCTTGTATTTAAAACTAAAAAACCAGTTGATAGTACAAATATAAGTATAAATAACTTAGAAATAAATAAATACGATTATACTTATAATTTAACAAATAATTCAAACTTAACAGCAAATATAAAAATAAAGAAATCAAATAATGCTTATTTAAAAACCCTAACTATTAAAGAAGCAGAAATAAATTTCCAAAAAGATGTATTTGAATACAATATAACCATACCAACTGATGTAGATAAATTAACAATAGATTATAATGCTGAAATTGGTACATCATTAATTACATATAATAGTGATGATAACGGTAACTTTAAAATAAATGAAACCAAAACACTATATATAACTGTTTTAGCCGAAGACAATGTTACTGAACATACTTACAAAATAAACGTAACAAAAAAACAATCAAATGATAATAATATAAATGATATTAAAACAGATAAAGGCAATTTAAATTTTGATGGAAATAAACAAAGTTATAATGTAAATGTTGATGCAAATACCGACCATTTAGATTTAAATATAGTACTTAGAAATAACAAAGCAACATACACCATACTCGGAAATAGTAACTTTAAAGCCGGATTAAACCTTGTTACTATAAGAGTAGTTGCCGAAGATGGAACAATAAAAGAGTATTATATTAGTGTAAATAAAGCATCATCAGGTGTTGAACAAGGAAATACCACAACACCCACTAATAATAATGGTAATCAAAATCCTACCCAAACTCAAAATATTGCCGAAGAAGTAGTAGAAACCAAAACTGAAGACATCCAAAAATATACAAACGTTGATGATAAAGACAAAACAAGCAAAAAAGATAAAACAAAAATTAAAGAAGAGGATGCTGGAATTTCTCATATTATAATAATTATTTTAATACTACTTGTAATTGCTGGATTAATATATCTAATATTTAAAGATGATGAGGACGAAAAAAAACAAAAATAAGAAACCATTAACTGATTATAAAAATTTCTATATTTAAAGAAACAAATACTCAGTTTAATGAGTTTCTTTTTTTCTTGCATTATCTATAACAAATGTGTTAAAATATATATAAACACGAAAGGAGTGTATTACAAATGTTTGAATTAGTATCAAAATTTAATCCTAGTGGTGACCAACCCGAAGCCATAAAAAAATTAGTAGATGGAATAAAAAATGGGGAAAAAGAACAAGTACTACTAGGAGCAACCGGAACAGGAAAAACCTTTACCATAGCAAATGTCATAAAGGAAGTAAATAAACCAACCCTAGTTCTTGCCCATAATAAAACCCTTGCAGGACAGTTATACTCCGAATTCAAAGAACTATTTCCGAATAATCACGTATGCTATTTTGTATCTTATTATGATTACTACCAACCAGAAGCCTATGTACCAAGTACAGATACATATATAGAAAAAGATAGTAGTATTAATGATGAAATAGACGAATTAAGACACTATGCAACATCATCATTAATATCAAATAAAGATGTAATAGTAGTTTCCTCCGTATCTTGCATATATGGAATAGGAGAACCCGAAGAATATAAAAACAAAATGTTAACTCTTGCCATAAATGAAGATATAGAAAGAGATTATGTATTAAAAAAATTAGTAGATATGTTATATGAAAGAAATGATATTGATTTAAAAAGAGGCACATTTCGTGCTAAAGGTGATGTCATAGAAATAATACCAGCCTCTGAAAGAAAAAGTGGAATAATGATAGAATTTTTTGGCGATACCATAGATAGAATAAGCGAATTTGATACCCTAACCGGAAAAATAATTAGAAACAAAAAATCAGTAAGTATCTTCCCAGCTTCTCACTTTGTAACCAGTGATGAAAAATTAGAAAAAGCCATTCAAAATATAAAAGAAGAACTAGAAGAACGCTTAAAATATTTTAAAGAAAATAATAAATTAATTGAGGAACAAAGATTAAGAGAACGAACCAATTACGATATAGAAATGCTTAAAGAAACAGGATTTTGTAGTGGAATAGAAAACTATTCTCGTCATATTGCTCTAAGAAAAGAAGGAGAAACACCCACGACTTTGATAGACTTCTTTGGAAAAGATTTTCTACTTGTAATAGACGAATCCCACGTGACTATACCCCAAGTAAAAGCAATGTATAATGGAGATAGAGCTAGAAAACAAAATCTTGTAGATTATGGGTTCCGTCTTCCATCAGCTCTTGATAATAGACCCTTGAAATTTACCGAGTTTGAAGAAAAAGTAAACGATGTAATATACGTTTCTGCCACACCAGGAGATTATGAAATGGAAAAAGTACATAATAAAGTAGTAGAACAAATAATAAGACCAACCGGATTATTAGATCCAACTATTGAAGTAAAACCAACTAAAAATCAAATTGATGATTTAGTTGAAGAAATAAATAAACGCATCGAGCAAAACGAACGCATACTCATAACAACCCTCACTATAAGAATGGCCGAAGAATTAACTGATTACTTAAAAAATATTGATATCAAAGTAGCATATCTTCATAGTGAAGTAAAAACCCTCCAAAGACTAAAAATAATTCACGATTTACGTTGTGGAATATATGATGTAGTAGTAGGAATAAATCTTTTGAGAGAAGGAATAGATATTCCTGAAGTATCCCTTATAGCAATAATGGATGCCGACAAACAAGGATTTTTAAGAAGTACACGAAGTTTGATCCAAACAATTGGCCGTTGTGCTAGAAATAGTAAAGGCCACGTCATAATGTATGCCGATACCATTACAGATAGTATGAATGAAGCCATAACAGAAACAAAAAGAAGAAGAACTATCCAAGAAGAATATAACAGTAAGCACGGAATTATACCAAAAACAATTATGAAAGAAATACGTGATGTCATAAGTAATGAAGACAGTACTAAAGAAAAAGAACAAAAAACAGTTCTAACTAAGGCTGAAACCCAAAAAATGATAGTAAATTTAACTAAGGAAATGAAAGAAGCAGCAAGTCATCTAGACTTCGAAAAAGCAACCGAATTAAGGGATATTATCTTTGAATTAAAATCCAACTAAGATGATATTCTTTTTTGTTAAAAAATCAAAAAATGAAACAAATGTATTGACAAATCAAAAAAATAGTAATACAATATACAAGCAAGTTTAAAAAAGCCAACTAGTTAGATTAATACTAGCAAATAAGGAGGTAATAAATTATGAGAAAAAACAATGAAGAAATAATACAAAAAGAACAAGAATTAATAAAAAGTATAAATAACTTAAATAATAGTATCAATCAAAAGAAAACAGATATTGAAGAATTAGAAGTTACTCCCAAAATGAAATTTATAAGAGAACAAATAAAAGTATTAAAAGAAAAAAAATCTTTACTCAAAAAAGACGCTCGAAAGAATCCAGAGTTTATGTCAACTAATGAAATAATACTATCACTAGGAGTAGCCCTTATGATTACATCATTAATTGTTATTTTCCTAAAAAATCCAGTATTATATGCAGCAATAGTTATACCAACAACTATTGGAGCTATTAAGTTTCGAAAAAATATTAATTGGATTTTAAAATATTTTATAACAGATGTCAAGATGAATAGATTATCAATAATTAATAACATTCTTACAAAAATAAGAAAAAATATGACAAAGAAAATTACCAAAGAACACTATAATGATTTACATAGATACGAAAAAATTAAAGAATTAAACATAAATGAGTTAGTAGAATTAAAAGAAAAACAACTAGAAACATACAATAAAGAAAAAGAAAGAAGAGAAGAAGTAACAACTCTTGAAAAAGCCATAAATCTCATAGATACAATTGTCCTTAATAAAAGTTTCAAAAAAAATATAGAAGATATTAATAATGTTTCTTTAATGCTAAGTGGATATGTTAAAACATTAGATATACCAGTTCAATTAGAATTAACTGAAAGAATAGCATTCCATTATGAAAATGCTATAAAATTAGCTATAGAAAGTGGTGACCTAGACAAAATGACACTAAGAACAATCCATCATTCTTATATAACCAACATTTTACTAAATAACGGATTATCAGTAAAAGAAATAAAAGAAAGCAAAAATATAACAGATACACTTATAAAAACATTACAAAAAGAACCAGTTAAATCAAAGACAAGAACAAAACAGAGGTAAAAATGAAGGAACTAAAAATTATAAAGTTACTAAAAAAATTAATTTTTAAACAAAAACTAACAGCAGAAGAAAATACAATCTCCCAAATTACAAGTCCTGAGGAAACAATAACATCAGTAAATAATCAAGTACATTCAGTAAATTCAAACCCAAATTATGATACCATAGATAAAATACAAACACTAGCCAATAATTTACATTCAGAAGACCAAGAAAAATTAAAAAACATAATTCTTTTAATAGATACAATCTATCTAGAAGAAAGTTTTGCCGAAAACATAAAATATCTAGAAGAAATAAATGACCAAATTAGTAAAATAACAACTAATTTCAATCCCCAAAATAAAAAACAAATAGAAACAAAAATAACTGAAAAATACCAAGAAGCAATACAGGAATCCATTTTAAATAAAGACTTTGAAGAAAAAGTACTAAGAAAAATACCTACAAAATATATAATAAATATCTTTATGAAAAACAGTTCTACCGAAATAACAGATCCATATAAAATAGTTGCCAAAAAAGTAGAAGAAGAACATACAAAAATGAAAGTACTAGGCCATTTCTAGTATTTTTTTTCTTTTTCAAAAGCCTTGCAATTAAATTTAACTTATGATATCATTATATTAGAAAAAATAAAGAGGTGACCATAGTGAAAGATCAAACCGATAAAAAAAATATGTATTATATAATAATGCTCGTAATGACACTAATAATAATGCTAATAGGAGTAACATTTGCCCTTTATGGAATGCTAAAGTCCGCCGAAAAAGATTCCACTAAACTATATACCGGTAAAATAGAAATCAATTACAAAGACGGAACCTATATCAAAAATCCCAATTTATGGCCAACTACCGAACCATCTTTCTATGTAACATCGGATAAAGTATACAAAAATAACTTTTCAGTAATAAGTAGTAGCACTATTGACCAAACAATAGACATAAAACTAAATATAAAAATTAACGAATTCTCTAATGATACCCTAAAATATGCCCTTTATAACTCCAAAGGAGATAAACTAAATACCGGAACTATTCCAAATACCGGAAGCATTACAATTTTATCAAATAACTATCTAGCCAAAGATGCAGTCGCCGACTACACACTAATAATATGGCTTGATGAAAAAAACTATAATCAAAATAACGAACAAGGAAAAAAAATACAAGCCACTATTGAAGTAAATGCACAGCAAATCAAATACTAAGATTTGCTTTTTTCTTTTCTTTATGGTATAATACCTTCCTGCTAAGGAGGAAAAATATGAAAATAGATGTATCAAAACTAAAACCATTAGAACACGGTGAAGGCAAATTTGGAAAATGCTATATATTAGATGAAGAAACTATCTATAAAGAATTTAAACCCGTTATAGAAGAAGAATTAATAATTTGCAGAGAAAGTTTAGTACCGTTAGTTGAAAAAGAAAATGAAACATTTATATTACCAAGATACTTAAATTGTGAAGACAAAATATTACTTGGATATACTATGAGATATATAAATGCTCCCTGTCTAAGAAGATTAGGCCATAACATATCCTTATCAAAATTAGCCCTTGCAACTCCAAAAGTATATCAAGATATAGACAACTTATCAAATAACAAGATAATTACAGCTGATGTAAACGATAGAAATATACTATTTGATGAAAATATCCATATAATCGATTCAGATTTTTATACCATAGGAGATAACCCCTCTAAAATATTATTAGAAAATCGAAAAAATTATAACAACGCTATAATGTCATATATATGCGAAACAAGTATGACAAAAAATGAAATAGAAAAATTTATTATGAGTGACTTTTATCTAAAATACCTCTATAACCTTCTCGAAAGTGGAGGTTCCAAAGAAGCAATGGTGGAATTTCTTACAATTCTTAAAATGAAGGTAAGTGAGTATGCCGATAGAGAAGTCGATAACCTAAAAGACGTATATAAAATACTAAAAAAATAATTTAGTATTTTTTTCTCCTCTATACATATATTTAACTAGAAAGGAATGATAAAATGGAAACACTAAAAGTATCATCAAAGTCAAATCCAAGTTCAGTAGCTGGAGCATTAGCCAATGTTTTTAGAGAGAAAGACAGCGTAGAAGTGCAAGCCGTAGGAGCAGGAGCCCTTAATCAGGCCATAAAAGCCATAGCTATTGCTAGAGGTTTCGTTGCACCTACCGGAAAAAATCTCGTTTGCATTCCAGCATTTACCGATATAACCATCGACGGAGACGAACGAACTGCTATAAAACTAATCGTAGAGGCAAAATAACCTCTTTTTTCATATAATTGCCCATTCTCAAATCTAGGAAAAACATACTATATAGGGAAGGGAGAAAAAATGAATAATTTTGAAAATTTTTTTAATATGTCGCCAGCTGGTGATATGAATTATGTAACCGATATAAATAAAATGATGACAGATATGAACTACCAAAATATGCCAACTCAAATGCCTTATAAGCCCACTAGTTCAAGTACCGCTTCATCTTTAACCAATCCTGATATCGGTTTCAAACGAGGAAATATGTTTAACAATCAATATGAAGAGTATAAAGGATATATGCCCGCTTCGCTAAACCCTACGGGAGCCCAAGAAAAAGAATTAAACACCCTAAGGGAACTAAAATTCGCTCTAGTTGATTTAGACCTCTATTTAGATACACATCCCAATGATACCGAAACAATCAATATCTATAATACATATCTAAATGAAGAAAAAAGACTATGCAGTGAATACGAAAGAAAATATGGCCCCCTCACCCTAGATAGTCCCTATCTATTAAATAGAACGTGGCTTTGGAGTGAAGGAAAATGGCCTTGGGAGGCGAGAATATAATGTGGAAATATGAAAAAATGTTACAATATCCCGTAAATATAAAAAAGAAAAATTTAAAATTTGCTAAATATCTAATAACACAATACGGAGGAGGGTATTGTAACAGGGACTAATTATAATATATTATTAAATTATTAGGATCCTTATCATATTCAACCTTGTTAATTAATTTATTTATTACATCATTTTTTTCTTTTAATGATACTTTATCATCCATTATTATTTCATAAATTTTTTTACCGTTTTCAATTATTTCTTTTTTATGATTTTCTATACTTGGTTTTTCTAATTTTAACAGTTTCATTTTAAGATTTTCCTTTTCTTTTATAAGTATTGCTTTGTTTTGTTTATATTCATCCAATGTATCAACGCCATTTATATATGATTTTTTAATTCTTAATTCTTTTTCTTCTAATGAGTTAATAGATGATATAATTATTTCATATTCATCTACTGACTTTTGCTCTTTTTTTCTTGAAATTATATTATCTATCTTACCATCGCTAAAATCTTTTTTTATCTGTGATAAAATTAAACTTTCTGCTTCATCAATAAGTATTGTAGTATTATTACTGCACTTACCCTTGTTATAGCCATTACAGCGATATTTTTTTGAACTCGTTCCTGCTCCTGATACTACTAATGTACAATTACATTCTTTACATCTTATTAATCCCTTAGACCAATGTTTAACACTATAATCTATTCTAGACTTTGGCTTTTTCCAAATGTTATTTTTTGTTAATTTTAGTTGTGCTAAATCCCACAAATCATTAGAAATAATAGGTGTATGAAGTCCATTTACTAAAATTGTATTAGGATCATCAAAATCATAAGTATTTCTTCTTCCGGGAGTATATCTTAATTTGCCAATATAAGTAGGATTATTTAGAATATAATAAACTGTTCTGTTTTCAAATTTATTACCACGTTTGGTAAGAACTCCTAATGAATTAAGTTTTTTTGTAATTTCCATCATACTTTTATTTGCAATGGCATATTCTTCAAATATTAATTTAACAATTTTTGTTTCTTGTTCGTTTATAATTAATTTGTTATCGCCTAGATCATAACCAAAACAAGGACTTGTTTGTAAACCGCCTTGCGAATGCTTTTCTAACTGGCCTTTTTTAACTTCTTCTGATAAATTTATAGAATAATATTCAGCCATTGCTTCCAAAAATGCTTCAAGTATAATACTCATTTTATCATCAGGATCTAAATACTCCGTTATAGATATTACATTTATGTTACATTCTTTTTTTAATAACGATTTGTATACAATACTATCCTCTCTGTTTCGTGAAAATCTATCAAATTTATGTACTAATATCACATCAAACTTTTTAGGTTTGCTTTTTGCAGTTTTAATCATTTCCATAAATGCTGGCCTTTTTTCTACACTTCTTCCTGATATACCTTCATCCTTATAAATATATTGTTCTTCTAAAAATATATCATTTTTTCCAGCATAATCTCTTAGTGCCTTTATTTGGGCATCAATAGAATATCCATCTCTTGCCTGTTCCTCAGAACTTACTCTTACGTAAATAGCACCTTTTTTCATAAATATATCACTTCCTCTTGTTTTTTTTACTCCATTTTGATATAATTATATAGAAAAACTTGTGTAATTGATTACACCTATATAATTATATTATATTGTTAGCTTGCTAGACTATGAGTTTTTCATTATTAACTAGATTTGTTCCAGCAGATCTAGTTTTTTTTCGTTATTTATTATTAATTTTAGAACCTTTGGTTCTATTGCACATCCAACATACTGTTTGTAAGTTTTCTTCTGTGGTCATCCTATCCTTTAAAACAAAATTAACATATTTATCCGCTTCATCTTCAAATCTATCAATTCTAAAAGCGAATAAATCATTATTATAATGATTGAGTTGACTTAATTCGATATGAGCAAGTTCGTGTAATATCGTTTTTCTTTGCATTGATAAGTTCATCCTATCGTTTATAAATATATTAAATATGTTTTTATATTGAAATACAAACCCATTAATATATCTAGGTAATTCAATCCTTGTTATACAAGCATTATGATAGTTTAACAATTCTTCTAATGATACTTCATTGTTCAATAAATTTAATAAATTCATACTTTTTACTCCTTATAGTTTATAATAATTTTATAAAAAGTATCTATACTAGCATACTTTAATCAAACTTGTTTTCACTAAGTTGTTTATCAATTTCTTTTTTTCTCTTTTCAATAATAAATTTTATATATTCTTTATCTTCATCAGAAAGAATATCTTTATTTTTATCAAAGAGAAGTTCTACTTCGTCGAAAAGGTCAGTTGTACCAGATGATAAATCCTTAGTTATAAAGTCCTCGTGAATATCTAAATATTTTGATATTTTGGCAATCATATCCAAATCTGGAGACCTTAGACCATTTTCCCAACAACTTAATGTTGATTGAGCAATTCCCAAGTCTTCTGCCATAACTCGTTGGTCGATATTTTTTTTATTTCTTAAATATTTTAAGTTTTTGGAAAAATAATTAGTCATTTTCATCCCTCCCACAAATAATATAACATTTTTAGACACAAAATGCAATATAAATTTGCTATAAAATTAAAAAATATTTGCAAAATGCAAAAAAACTCTTGACAAATTGCAAAATGCAATATATAATGGTCAATGTAAGGAGGTGAAAAAATGACACAAGTAGAAAAAGAAAAATTAAGTAATGAAATAAAACTTCAAAGATTTAAAACAAAAAAAACCCAAGAAGACTGTGCAAAAGCCCTTTGTATGTCTGTACCTACGTACAAAAATATTGAAGATAATCCAGATAAAATGAGCATTGATTATATTATAAGATTAAGTGATTTTTTGGATTTTAATTTACTAAAATTTTTTTTAAACGATGTATTGCAAAATGCAATATAAACACAAATCAAAATGTAAAATGGAAATATAGTCTAGCAAGCTAATATAAAAAATAAAATAATAGTAGGAGGTTTTACTACAATGAAAAAGGGGAAAAAATTAACAATTAGTGTAGCAAATCCACTAAGTAATCAAAGAAAAAAAGAATTAATAGAGGAAATAAAAGAACTTATACAAATTAAATATTATTCATAAAAAGCAAGAAAATTAAGAGGAGGCAAAACAATGAAAATAAGAATAAAGTGGAAAAATGTGATATTAGCGATGTTATTTATGGCATCAATGGCTATTATAATCGGACAATATTATTATATATTCATTTACCCAATATTTAGCGGTCATATAACGGGTTTAACTTGGTTAGGGGTAGCATTACTAATAGTAGTTAGTTATGTAGCATACACATCTTATGAGGCTATAAAAAAGAGTGCTAGCTATAAACCAAAGCACTCAAACAATTAAATTACTTGTTAAGTATACTACAAAAAAAGTGTTTTGTCAAATAAAGGAGGAATAGAAATGGAAGAGAGTAAATTACATTTAAGTATTGAAGGTGAGAATTTTGAAGAAATTTACAGTAAAGTTCAACAAATAAAAAAATTAATTGATGATTTGAATTACGAATTTTTTTGTAGAAATCAACAAAGAAGAAAAATAACCAATAAAATAAATGTTGAATTAAAAAAAGAACTTGAAAAATCTCAAATTGAAATGGAAGAAAATAGAATAGATGAAAACAATATAATAATAAGTACATCCAATGAAGAAATTAAAATGGATGATTTAGTACAATCAGTAATTAATTATTTATATGATAGATTTAAAAAAACAGGTTATATATCAGATGAGGATGTTGAGTTGTTTAAATTACTTTATAAGGATTAAAAAAAGACTAGATATTGCGAGTATCTAATCTTATAAAATTAAACAACTTAAATAGAGTCACTGCTCTTATCTATTGTTTCAGTTGTTATTTGTTTTTTGTCTAGTTCATCAATCTTGTTATAGATTTTTTCAAATGCTTCTGGTATTGCATTTAATCTATCGTAAGTATCTTTTGTTGAATTAGATACAACTGCAATAATAATATCGGCAGTAATTCTAAGCTTATCATTATTACTAGTCAATTTAATCACCTCACTTTCTAAATTAATTATAAGTTAGAAAATAAAAAAAGTAAATAAAAAAGAAAGGGGACAAAATGGATGATGGTTTCATAAAGATACATCGACGGATGCTTAAATGGGAGTGGTTTAGTGATGTAAATACAACACATTTATTTATATATCTTCTTTTGGTTGCAAATTGGGAAGATAAGAAGTGGCAAGGACAAATTATTAAAAGAGGACAAGTCGTTACAGGGAGAAAAAAGATTAGTAAGGATACTGGTTTAACAGAACAACAGGTACGAACGTCGCTAAAAAAATTAATTTCAACCAACAACTTAACCAGCAAAACTACTAATAAATATACCATAATTACAATAGAAAATTACGATTTATATCAGCAGAATAACCAACAACCTAACCAACAAGTAACCAACAATCAACCAACAAATAACCAACAATCAACCACAACTAAAGAATTAAAAGAATTAAAAGAAATATATAATACCAACAACACCATATACGCGTACACGGAAAAACAATTTGGAAGAGTTCTATCAGCAACAGAAAAAGAAGAGATAAACAAATGGCCTGATACAGAACTTACGATGTATGCAATTAAAGAAGCAATGCTCTATGGGAAGAGCAATGTAAAATACATTTCAAGAATAATCGAAGCCTACGGGAGAGAGAACATACAGACTGTTCAACAAGCCCAACAAAGGGAAAGAGAGTATGCGGAGGCTAAGAAGAGAAAACAAGAAATGAAAAGAAACAATGGGTATCAGAAGAATACCAAAACAATTGAACCAGAACCTGAATGGTTAAACAAAAAAATCGAAAAACAAGAACTTACACCAGAAGAAAGAGAAGAAATGGAAGAGTTACTGAAAGAGTACAAGTAACTGAATGAAAGGAAGAAAAAGAATGAAGAATGAAATAGCGGTAGTAGAACAACTACCAAAAATAATTGACAAAATGGAAGAAATAGGTGCAGATCTAGAAAAGAGACTTGAAGAGTTAAAACTAGATGAACTTGTTTGTACAGAGGAAACTAGAAAGGGAATAACAGACCTTAGGACAAGTCTAAAAAAAGAGCAAGCAGAATTTGAAAATCAAAGAAAAAATATTAAAAATGAAATAATGGCACCTTACGAAGAGTTTAACAAGATTTATGACGCAAATATTAAGAGCAAGTATGCAAATGCACTAGCTATTTTAACTGAAAAGATAGCAGTGGTTGAAAACACTATTAGAGAAAACACGAGAACCAAAATGATAGAATTCTTTGAGGAAAAAAGAAATGCTAGCAATATCAAACCCGAGTGGTTAAGCTTCGACGAATTAAACACCAAAATAGGTATCAACCAACTTACCCCAAAAGGAGAACTTGTAAAGAAAGTCAAAGACGAAATAAACGATGCAGTAGAGACAATCAAGACTTGCATAGACACTATAAACTCAATGCAGAACAAAGAAGAAATACTTGTGGAGTATTTGAAACATAAAAACTTACAAATGGCTATCAAAGAGGTAAATGATAGACACGAGATACTTAATCAAGTACAAAGAGACTACGAGGCAGTAGAAGAAATACAAGTTCAAGAGGAGCAAGCAATTGAAAAAGTAAACGAAGTTTTAGAGGCACCAGTCGAAGGACAAATGAGTATTGATGACTTCGAGGAAGAAGAAGTACAAGAACCAGTAGAAGAACTATTAGAAGCAAAGTTCAAAGTGGTTACTACAAGAGATAATCTAATGTTTTTAGTACACGTTATGAAAGAAAGGGGAATGACTTATGAGCCAATTACAGAATAAACCTAAATTCAGTTTAGCAATTCAAAGTGATGGTTACAAAAGATTAATCAATAATACACTAGGTGACCCTAAGAGGTCTGCTAAGTTCATAGCAGGTATTACCAGTGCGGTAGCAACTAATCAATCGTTACAAGAATGCGACGCAGGAAGTATATTGAGTGGAGCATTACTTGGTGAGGCACTTAACTTAAGTCCAAGCCCTCAATTAGGTCAATATTACTTAGTACCGTATGAAAAGAAAGAACAAGACCCAACAACAGGGCAATGGAAAACAACTAAATATGCACAATTTCAATTAGGATATAAAGGGTATTTACAACTTGCAATGAGGAGCGGTCAATATAGTGATTTAGATGTTATAGACGTAAGAGAGGGTGAATATCTAGGCAGGGATAAAATTACTGGTAAGCATAAATTTGAATTTATGGAAGATGAAGACGAAAGAAATAGCAAACCAGTGGTGGGATATGTTGCATATTTTGAATTACTTAACGGATTTAAAAAATCGATATATAGGACAAAAGATAGTATAAAAAAACACGCAATAAAATATGCTCCGGCGTATGCCTCAGATTTAAAAAAAGGAACAAGCTATTCATTTTGGAGCAAAGATTTTGACAGTATGGCTTTCAAAACAATGTACAGACAACTTATTAGTAGATGTGGTGCACCAATGAGCATTGAAATGCAAGAGGCTTTTGTCAAAGATATGGCTGTAATTAAAGAGGACGGCAGTTATGACTATATAGAAACTACTCCCCCAGTAACAGAACCAAAACAAGTAGTAGAACATCCAGTGGAAGAACCAATACAAGAACAACCACCAGTACAAACAACAACTACCAATGTAGAGCCTAAAAAGGTAAATATCAATGAACTATAACATAATTAACAGTGGCTCTGATGGAAACGGAATGATTGTGGAAGATACTATCTTAATTGATTGTGGGATATCATTTAAGAGTTTAGAAAATTACTACAAAAAGATTAAGTTAGTTCTTCTAACTCATATCCACGGAGACCACTTCAATAAATCTACAATAAAAAGACTTGCTTATGAAAGACCAACTCTAAGATTTGGTTGTTGTAAGTGGCTTGTTAAAGATTTAGTAGATTGTGGTGTCAATAAGAGAAACATTGATGTCTACGAAACAGGTAAAAATTACTCATACAGAGATTTTATAGTATTACCCATCGAATTATATCACGATGTACCACAATGCGGTTACAAGATAAAAATAAACGGTAATAAGTTGATATATGCTACGGATACGAACAGAATAGACCATATCGTTGCTAAGAATTATGATTATTACTTCATAGAAGGGAACTACGAGAATGAAGAAGAACTACACGAAAGAGCCATAAATAGTTTCTATGAGGAAAGAGTTAAAGCAACTCATTTAAGCAAAGTCAAGACAACAGAATGGTTAATGATAAATATGGGTGATAAATCTAAATACACATTTATGCACGAGCATAAAGAGAAATAGAAAGGAAGAACGTTTATGAATATTGATACAAGTGAGTACTACGGAGGTACTTATCCGGATCCTCCCGAATATGAGGAAGAGGATAATACTTACGATGAATGGGATTTGGCTGATGATTTATATGAAATGGAAAGGATAGAAAAATAATATGGATTTTAAAGTTGGAGACAAAATTAAAGGATTAAATGATAATGGGTATGCAATCACAAACGAAAATATGTTGATAGGAGAGGTATTAAATACTTATGGTGGTGTTCTAATTGTAAAAATATTAAAACATACCGATAAAAATTGTGAGGGTGAAAATTGTTGGGTAAAAAATTCTAAGAAATATTTTGCATTAGTAAATGAAGAAAGAAATTTCTTTAAAAGATTACCAAATAATTTTACTGGCACTCTTGAAATAGAAAATGGTTATATTGTAGAAAATAAAGAAATATTGGACAAGGTCGAAAAAGAATACCTAGAAAATTTTCTAAGACCATTTAAAGAAGAAGTAAAGGAAATAACAAAAATAAAAAAGGCATTTAGTTTTCAAAATGAAATGCTACATATTGGCTTAAAAGACATCGGATCCTATGACATAATACTGCCAGAATTTAAAAAAGGAACTATGTATAAGGGTATGGAATTATACGAAGCTTATTCGTTACAAGAACTAGGACTTTTTAAGGAGGGAAAAAATGAATAGAGCAACAATAATCGGTAGAATTACTAAGGATATAGAGTTAAGATATACGCCTAATGGTGTAGCATTTACATCTATACATTTAGCCATAAATAATGGTAAGGATAAAGAAGGTAATGATAGACCAGCAGACTTTGTAAGTGTTAGAGTATGGGATAAAATGGCCGAGAACTTAGAGAAATATCAAGGCAAAGGTAGCAAGATACTAGTTGAGGGTCCTATAAAGAATGATAGTTACACGGCTGATGATGGAAAGGTTAAATATGTTACTTATGTGAGAGCAACAAAAATAATGTTCTTGGATAGTGCAAGTAGTAGAAATTCTAAAAATACTGCTGAAATGACTTATACGCATACTTCTACGAGTAACGATTTAACCCCTGCTGATTTTGAACAACCGGAACAAAAACAAATGGATTTTATGGAAACGTTCGATCCAAACGATATACCTTTCTAACTAATAAGGGGGTTAAGGTTGTTTAAGAAAGGGAGACAAAAATGAAGAATTTAGTTAAGGGGTTTAGAAACACTCGTAATAAGATAGATAAATATTTTGAAAAGAAAGTTAGAAACATTAGGTATGAAACTAGATATAAAAATGCTTTAAAGAAGATAGAAGAATTAGAACAGGAAATAAGAGAGGTAAAGAAAAAACTTGATAAGGATAAAAACCTAAAAGAAATTGAAAATCTAAGGGGACAAGTTATAAGACTTAAAAACGTTAATTCTAATCTAAGTAGAGATGTTAGAACCTTAGAAGAAAGGTTAAGGGATGTAAATGAATAATAAAGAGGTTGCATTATTAACAGTATTTGCATTACTTGCTTGTATATTCTTTGTCACAAGTGTAATATACATAATATTCGCAAGTGAACTTGTTGGTCAGATACCGTCAGATAATGGAAAAGTAATTATTGAAAAAGAATAAAAGGGAGGAAATAAAAATGAAAGAATTAATTAAAATTGAAATGAATGATAATCAAGAACCAATTGTTGGGGGAAGAGAGTTGCACGAGGCTTTGGGTATAGAAACACCATACAAGAAGTGGTTTGATAGAATGTGTGAATATGGATTTATCGAAAATCAGGACTATTGTACAGTTGGACAAAAATGTCCAATCGCAAATGGGGGCTATCAAGAAGTAATTAATCACGCAATTAAACTTGATATGGCTAAAGAAATAGCAATGATACAGAGAAATGAAAAAGGTAAGAAAGTTAGACATTATTTTATTCAAGTAGAAAAAGAGTATAACAGTCCTGAAAGGATAATGGCTAGGGCTCTTAGAGTAGCAAATGAAGAATTAAAGAAATTAACAGTTGATGTTAATAAATTACAACTAGAAATAAAAGAGCAAAAACCAAAAGTAATATTTGCGGATGCCGTTGATACATCACGCACTAGTATCTTAATCGGTGACCTAGCGAAGCTAATTCAGCAAAATGGCTTCAGCATAGGTCAGAATAGACTATTTGAATGGTTAAGAGATAATAATTACTTAATTAAGAGTGGTGAACGTAGGAATATGCCGACGCAAAAATCTATGGAATTAGGGTTATTTGAAGTAAAGGAAAGAAGTGTAATTAATCCTAATGGAAGTAATAGGCTTACAAGGACTACTAAGGTAACAGGTAAAGGACAAATATACTTCATCAATAAATTTATTACTGCTTAATGGTGAAAAATTTAAAACTGTACATTGATTATGATTTTCCTAACTGGAATGAATATATCGATTTAGAAAGAAAGAACAAGTACGCCGCTAACCATTTAAAACAAAAAGAAAAGAAAATAGTTGAGTGTTATGCAGATAATCAAAGGTATGACGGTAAGTATCCTATTGAAATTGTATTTAAGGTGCATTTCAAGAACCGTAGAAAGGATTTGGATAACACGAGAATAAAAGGTTTATTAGATGGTTTAGTGGCGTGCAAGTTTATTGATAATGACAATCTTAATTGTATACAGAGAATAGTCCTTGAACCTGTCTTTGATAGTAACAAGGGGATTGAGGTAGAGATAAAGGAGATAGAAAATGAAACATTAAAGAAACAGCTTAAAGAAATAGAAGAAGAATATATAGATTTTCAAGAAGAAGCAATCAGTATTCAAACTGAATTAAGAGATGATAGAGATAATTATTATGAAAGATTACAGGATAAATATAGAGAACAAAAAAAGTTTATAGAGTGGTTAGAAAAAGAAAATAAAAAAATATATCGAGATGGAGGGTTAAGGCAAAATATTTATAAAGAAATTTTAAAAAAATACAAACAAATAATAGGAGTGTCAGATGAAAATAATTAAAAAAGGAACTAAAACTTTACCTGACAAACAAATTTATGTAATTAAATGTCGAACTTGTGGGTGTGTATTTACTTATAAAAAACAAGATATGCGTTATATAACAGAAAATACAATTTGTGTATATTGCCCCGAATGCGAATATTCAAATGTTCCGTTTATAAAAAGAAAATATAAGGTAGGTGAATAAATTTGAGTGAAAATTTAAAATTACAAATTGCAGTATTAATAAAAAATACAATATGTTTAGCATTATGGATTACATTAGCAATAATTTCTAATAAATGGTGGGTAGCATTATTTAGTTTGTTATTTATAACCGTTAGTGAAAATAAAGAGAATAAGGAGGATGATTAAATGAAACACATAAATATTACAAATGCTGATATTGTTAAAAATATGAGTGATGACGCAAAACATAATCTTGCTTGTCATTGCATTAATAATGGTATGGCACCGGAAGAGTTTATTAATAATATTAGAAAAGTCACAGTTAATGTTGTTAATTGTGCAATAGATTTATGCAATGATTTTTTCAAAACACCAGCTGGTAAAGAATATCTAAATATGAGAGAAAGAATTGATAGAATGGGGGAAAAGTAATGCTTAAAATTGGAAATGCAATAATTAACGAGAAAGAAATAATGTATATAACTACAGCAACATTTCAGTGTTATAAACCGGAAATAAATGTCGTTTTTAAAGGTAAAGAAATGGACAAACTAAATATATCTTTTGAAACAGAAGAAAAAAGAAATAATGAATTTGAAAAAATAGTAAAAAAAATGGTAGGGGGTAAATAATGTTTGTAGAAATTGTAACTTTAGTTTATCTAACAATAATTTTGAATAAGTTAGACGACATAAGTGGAAAGTTAAGCAAAATTATAGATTTTTGTAAAGACAAAAGAAATAATCAATTGTAAGAGGTATATATGGAATTAATAGATTTATTAAATAAAATAGTAAATAAAGAAGTGTTACCATTTAAGATAAGGTACAGTAATCATTCTTATGTTTTGTATCCTGACGGTTATTTTGATATTGATGATGATAGTAGCATATACGATAAGATAGGTTGCTGTTCGGATCTAAATAAAAGAATAGAAATTATAGAGGAGAGAAAATAGAGTATTGTTTAGAATAAAAGGAGGACAAATAAGTGGATGTAGTAGAACAAATCGAGAATGTAGTAAAGGAATTGGACGAGTTAGATAAGTATACGTCTTGTTTAAACCAACAACTAAGCATAGTCGACGGAAAACTTCAAGATGTGGTGCATTATATCGAATGTAATAAGATTAATGTGTTAACGTGCTATAATCTTGTTAAAAAGATTAAAACTTTAAGAGTAGAAAGAAGAAAAATAAAAGAGGATATGGAAAAGATTTTAAAAGGGGTGTAATATGTACGAAGATTATCATTTACTATACAAAAAGCACAGGGATGCTGAAAGAAGATATAATGAAGCACTTGAAGAAAAAAGCAAACTTATATTAGCGGTAATGCCTAAGGCAACCGAGTACAAAGAGGTAATGTCACAAGGCGGACATTCCTCTCCTGATGCTTATATATTGGACTATACAGAGAAAATAGGCGGTGTAGACGCACTAATTAATCAGAGTAGGAACACTCGTGATATGCTAGCTTATGAGTTGAAAAAAATGGAAAATGCAATGCGAGAAACTGGGGACGTTTATGATAAGATTTACGTTTACAGGTGGATAGAACATAAATCAGTGTATAAGTTTTACAGGACATTAGGGTATAGTGTAAGGCAAGTGTACAGATATATGGATGAAATAAAGAAAAAATTATATCAAAATTAAAATGGCACAAAATGGCACAAAACTAGGTTTATAATGATATCGTGGGAATAGAGAAAAAACTCTATTTCCTTTTCTTCCTTTTAGGTCAGTCCCTTTTAACTACCCAAAGGGTAGTATTAAGAGTAATGTTCCGTTACTTTTAATAGTGTCAAGAGGTTAGGAGGAAATAATGCAAAGCAGGTGATATAACGTGAAGAATAAAGGCGGTAGGCCATTAAAATTCAAAAGTGTTGCTGACTTAGAGGCAAAAATTAATGCTTATTTTGAGGACAAAGACACATTTCCTCATACGGTTTCTGGTCTTGCTTTTTGGCTCGGTTGTGACAGAAAAACTTTAATTAATTATGAAGAAAAAGAGAGGTTTTTCCCCACTATAAAAAAGGCCAAAACTAGAATAGAGGCAGAGATAGAGCAGAGAGCATTAACTGGTTATTATAATCCTACTTTCAGCATATTTAATTTGAAGAATAATTTCGATTGGAAAGATAAGCAAGAAGATACTGCTATAAAGGGAAATATTAAAGTAGAAATAGTCGACGATTTACCCGAAGAAGAATGAGGCTAAAAGAAGCAATAGCACCTACTTTTTGGAAGACGTTTAAAAGCAAAAAGCCTAGACAAATAGATAAGGGAGGAAGAGGGTCGACTAAAACTAGTAAGAACTCACTTAAAGTAGTTTATCATTGCATTAAAGAAGAAAAGTGTAGTGCAGTAGTGTTAAGAAACCACCAAGTAGATTTACGTAAGTCTGTTTACAAGGAAATAAAGAGAGCCTTAAAAAGACTAGGGTTAGTTGAAAACGTACATTATCAGGCTTATTTAAGTCCTATGTATATTCACCTTTGGAACGGTAACAATATCTACTTTGCTGGTGCAGAAGACTACGAAACTCTCAAAGGTATGATAGACGAAAATACGCCAATTAAAATTGTTTGGTTTGAGGAATTAACTGGTTTTAAAGATGAGGAACAAATAGAACAAATAATTGCTACCTTTTCAAGAGGTAATGATGACTGGTTTATTTCTCTTTATTCATTTAACCCACCTAAAAACAAGTATCACTGGATAAATATTTGGTCTGATAAAATGTCTAAAAGAGATGATGTATTAATCACTAATTCAGATTATCGTACAGTGCCAAAGGAATGGTTAGGGCAAATGTTTATCAATGAAGCCTTACGTATGGAAAAGTTCGATAACAAAAGATATAAGTGGATTTATTTAGGCGAGGTTATAGGATTAGAGGGTATGATATATAATCCTGAATTAATAGAATATGTTGATAAAAATTACATAGAAAGTAACCATCTTAAAATAGTTTATCTTGATTTCTCTGTTGACGGTGGGCATCAGACATCAGCAACTACTTGCGGATGTTTTGGTTTTGCCAACGATGGATATTGGTATTTATTGGACCTCTACTATTATAGTCCTCACGAAAAACCAAGAAAAAAGGCACCATCGGAATTATCGAAGGACATATTTAATTTTGAAATAGCAATGATTAAAAAGTGGAAAGCCCCCGAAGATAAGGAAACGATAGATAGTGCAGAGGGAGCATTAAGAAACCAACTATTTAAGGACTATGGAAAGAAATTTAATCCTGTTAATAAAGGTAAATCAAAAGAGGAATTAATAGATTATTCACAAACTTTTCTTGCAAGAGGAAGATTTAGAGTACTACTAAACGATAATAACAAGATATTCAGAAAAGAAAATGAGAATTATATGTGGAAAGAGGGAACGATAGAAAAAGGTAAACCTGAACCAGATAAAGCTGAAAAGGAATTTATTGGAGAGGAGCCTTATTTTAATAGTTGGTGCAATGATTTTTCCTACTATTATGCAGATCATAGTCAGGACCTTTTCCAGTATTGGGTAAAGGATAATTTAGGTAAGCTTGGGATAAAGGAGTGATAACGTGAAATTATATAATAGTATTCAAGAAACATTAAGTAAAAAAAATGTTAACCTTGTTGTTGGTAGCATTTATGATATGATGGGCATTTGGAAAAGTTGGTATCGTGGTAGTGTAAATGACTTTCATTACTATAACATAAAAATGGCAAACGGTACTACAAAAACGTGTGAAAGACTAACTATGAATATGCCTAAAAAAGTATGTGAGGATATAACTAAACTTTTGTGGTCTGAAAAAGTACAGATTAAGTTAGATAGTAAGGAAAATACAGAGAAACTTTTAAAGGTACTAGAAAGTAAAGAAAATGCTTTACTAGTTAATTTACCTAACTTTATCGAAAGGGTATTTGCCTTAGGAACAGGAGTAACTGTTGAATATAGAAAAGATAATAAAACGATAATTGACTACATCGATGGTGATGTAGTTATTCCATATAAATTCACTAATACATACATTAATGGTTTAATTACTATAAGTAGATACACTAGGGGGAGTCAAGAAAGTAAAAGATATTATACACATATAACGTATCACGAATATGAGGGTAATACATATTCAAAACTTAATGAACTATATATGTCAGAAACTGGGGACGATTTAGGAGAGGAGATAAGTTTTAACAATGAATTTCCAAACGTTAAAGAATTTGAAGTATACGACAAAGTAGACACTCCTCATTTTCAAGTATGGAGACCTCTAATATCAAATAACTTCGATACTAATAGTCCAATGGGGTTATCAATACTTGCTAACCATATAGATAAGTTTAAGTCGATAGACACTAAATATGATAGTTTTAACAGGGATTTTAGAACTGGCAAGAAAAGAATACTAGTTGATAGAACAGCTTTAAAAGCCCAAGCAAAGGTTGATGATACAGGTAATATTAATTATGTTACATACTTCGATACAGAAGATGAAACCTATGTAGCAATTGGGGGAATGGATAATCAACCTGTAAAGGAAATAGATTTCTCATTAAGATATCAAGAACATATTTCGTCTATTAATGCGGACTTGAATTACTTATCTGCGGGAGTATCATTAGGACAACATTTTTATAATTTTGATGGACAAGGTGTTAAAACGGCAACAGAAGTAGTTAGTGAGAACTCTGATACTTATAGGACTAAGAAACATCACGAAATAATGGTTAATGACTGTCTATATGATTTAATAGCGTCTGTATGTTATTTAGAGGGTATTAACTACAAGGATATTACTATTGTATTTGACGATAGCATAATTGAGGATGAGAACGCATTAATTGAAAGAGGAATAAAATTATATCAAGCTGGCACTATTTCTCTTGAAAAATTTATGAGTAAGTATCTTCACTATGAAGAAAGTGAAGTAAAAGAAGAACTAGAAAAAATACAGAATGAAAAGAAGATCATACAACCTGAGGGATTAGATTTCTTCGGTACTGATGAAAAGGATAAAGAAGGTAAAGAAGAAACAGATAATAAAGAAGATGATAATCAGCAATCAGAATAAGATAGGAGTTGATATAAATGTCTTTTGAAGAAGAACAAGAACAAGTAGAGAGAATTTATATCGATATGGAAAATAGATTACTACTTAATATTGCTAAGAAAATTGCAAGGGGAAAGCCTATGGAGATAGACAGGTGGGATGAAGAAACAGGACAACCAATATATGGTAGCGGTGGAGTAAATGAGTGGCAATTAGAGAGGTTAAAGGAACTAAATGGACTTAATAAAGAAAATGCCAAAATAATTGCCAGTTACTCTAAAAAGACTGTGGAAGAAATTGAAAAAATATTTGATAGAGCAAGAGAGATAGGAACCGCATCCGATAAAAGAATATTGGAAATGGGAGTTAAAGCAGGAATACTTAATGAGATAAATCCGACAGATGAAAGTAAGCAAGTAAAAAAGATAATAAAACACGCAATTAGAGAAGTTTTAACAACATTTAATAAGCAAAATAATAGCCTACTTGCAAGTGCTGGGGAAGAATACAAGGAAATAGTTAATAATGTTTCCTCAAAGGTTTTATCCGGTAATAAAACTGTTGGAAGTGCTATTCAAGAGGCAATTTCAAGATTAGCAGAGAAAGGTTTAACTGGTTTTACTGCACGAAATGGTGCTGAATGGACACCGGAGGCTTATACTAAAATGATTATGAGGACTAATACCCAAAATACCATAAATAACATCCAAGAAGAAAGATTAGCCCTTGCTGGTAATGATTATATAGAGATAAGCAAACATAGTGGTGCTAGACCTAAATGTGCAGACGACCAAGGACAAATATTTTCATTAAGTGGTAATACTAAACCTATCGTAGATGGGCGAGGTAAAAAGATAAAGGTAAGAGCGTGGTCTTCATCTTCTTACGGAAAACCGGACGGTATTCTTGGTATAAATTGTGGTCATACAAGATATGCTTTTGTACCTAACTTATCAATTCATAGAGAGCCTGAATTTACTAAGGCAGAAAATGACGCAGACTATTTAGAGAAACAACAGCAAAGACTGTATGAAAGAAGTATCAGAAAGAAAAAAAGAGAAATACAAATGCTAGAAGAAATAAAGGCGGATAAAGATTACATAAAAAAGAAGAATGATCAGTTAAGGGATTATCGCAAAGAATATACTGGTTTTCTAAACAAGACAGGACGAACTAGAATAAGTAGTAATGAATGGGTTGGTACTCTAAAAAGTAAGCAAAAGCAGATTAAACCAAAAATTGAAAATAAAATTAAGTGGTTTGATAACTTAAATTACCAAGAAAAAAGACATTTAAAAGAATACATCTCATCCGGTTCGTATAAAATTAATGAGGCATTATACAATCATAGAGATTTGACAGAAGAACAGGCTAGATTTAGAGATAATTTAGATAGTGCATTAACAAAAGTTCCTAAATATAAAGGATATGTTAATAGAAGTGTAGAAATAAATAGTCAAGAACAATTAAATACTATTTTAAGCATATTTAATAATGATGATAGAATTGGTAGTTGGGGTTCATATATTTCTTCATCTAAGGGAATATATGATGAAAGTATGCAATTGCAATTTGTTATTAAATCAAAAAATGGTAGAGATTTATCTAGTTTAAATGGTGAGGGTGGCGGAGAAATATTATTTGAAAGAAAAACTAAGTTTAAATATATTGATTTTAAAAATAAAAATGGTAAAATATATGTTAGTTTGGAGGAAGTAGAATAATATGAATGACAAATTGAAAAATGGTAATTCTTTGGAAACACAATTTTGGAGTGATGACGTAGAAATTGACCCTAATAGTCCATTAACAAAACTGGTCGATAAATTGTGGAATACAAAAGAAGATTATATTCCCACCAAAGAAGAAATAGAACATTTTAATAAAGAAATGGAAATATATCACAAAAGTAAACATAGCACTCAAAAATAGAGTGTTTTTATTATGCTATCTTATAGGTAGCATATCGAGTAAATAGTGAAGCCTTATAGGATTAACTAGCAGATTATATTAAGCCATTAGTCGTTTAGAGTAACTACTGAGGTACGTTTTAACTAATCCCCTGATATAATCAAAAAGCGTATATGAAAAATGGGAGGCTAGTTACACAACTATTATTTACTTGATATGGTGCTTATAAGCACTGTGTAACCAATACCTATACTACCTTAAAGGTAGTGTGTTGGTGACGTATCGCCTTGTTGCGAGGTTTAATTATATGCAACCAGTGGGAAGTATTACATCACCAGTACAGTATCGTTAAGATACTACAAGCCAGTAGAAATACTGGTTTTTATTATGTCTTTTACTTAGTTAGACATTAAAGAGATTAAGGCGTGGGAATTACTTTGTTACCCAAATAAAAAAATGGAGGAAATATATATGGAAAACGAAAAAGAACCAGTTACTCAAACTGATGAAAAAACTGAGGAGACAGTTCAAAATACTGTTGAAAAAACAGAACAAGAGTCAAAAACATTTACGCAAGAAGAAGTAAATGCAATGCTAAACAAAGAAAAAAAGAAAATGCCTAGTAAAGAAGATTTAAAGGCTTTTCGTGAGTGGCAAGAGGCTCAAAAAACTGATGCAGAAAAGCAAAAAGAGTTAACTCAAAAAATGACAGATACTGAAAGTGAAAATACATCTCTAAAACAAGAAATTCAAGTCCTAAAAAGTGGAGTTAATATTGATGATGTAGACTATATTCTTTTTAAAGTATCAAAAATGGAAGGTGAATTCGAAGATAACCTAAAGGACTTCTTAAAGAATAATCCTAAATATCTACAAACAAAAAAAGATACAGAAGAGACCACTACTACAAATGGAACTTCTGTAAAAAAAATAACTGAGGAAGCCAATAGTGGTGTGAATGCTATTTTAAAGCAAAAACATCCTGATTTATTTAATTAAGAAAAGGAGTGATAAAATATGGCTAATCCAATCGGAACAAACGGTTCGCATAACAGAAAAGAAACTTATGCAAACCAAATATTAACAATCGCTAGATTAGAAACTAATCTATACGATGATTTCTCAACAGATTATGAAAAAGACCCAGCAACAGGGCAAATAATGGTTCCAACAAGGGACAAGGACGTAACAATCACAGATTACGATATCAAAAATGGTATTGAACTAACAGTATCAGAAACTGATTATTTACCATTACCAATTGATAAAAACTATGCTTGTAATGAATTAATCGATGGTTACGAGGCACAAGCAGTACCTGATAATATAAGGGCACAAAGAATTGAAAGTGCTGGTTATTCTTTTGGTAAAAAGAAAGAAGAAATGGCAATAAATGAACTTATGAATGGTACTATAAGCACTGATAAATCTGACCTTACAGAAAGTGATGTTTATAAGAAAATTGTTAAAGAAGTAAAGAATATGAAGAAAAGGGGTATGAAAACTTCATTTATGAGAATTGCACTTAGTGCAGATACAGAGGCTTTACTTTTAACTGACGAAAAATTTTCAAATAGTGCTGGTAATTTAGGTGCTGAATTAATCCGTGAGGGAGTTATCGGTAAGGTTGGTGGTGTAGTAACTAAACCTAACTACTACTTAGATGATAACGGCATAGACTTTGCTGTTTATGATAAGAGATTTTGTCAAAAATACGAAGTTTGGAAGAAAGAACCAACTATTGAAGACTTAAAAGACGGAAAACACATTGGTGCTAGTGCTTTACAAGGTAGACAAGTTGGTGGTTTAAAAGTAACTAATCCACTTGGAGTACAGTTAAAAATAAACTCTAAGAGTAATATTCTTGTAGTATCTTATGATGTTAATGGTGGTACTGGTAGTATAGCCCCTACTACTTATAAAGGTAGTGCGATAACTTTACCAGATGGTACAGGCTTAACTGGACCTACGGGTAAAACTGTATTTAAAGGTTGGGCAACTGCTAAGTCTAAGACAACACCAGACGTAACTAGTCCATATACACCATCAGCAGATACTACTTTATATGCAGTTTGGGCTGCTGAATAGAATTAGAAAGGAGCATTTTAAATGATAACGGAAAAAGATTATAAAGATTATTTTGAAGTAAAGAATGTTCCTTCTAATTTTTCAAGATTAGAATTTCTAAGCTTGCAAACTATAAAATCGGTAATTACAAGAAATGTTCCAACAGATAAGTGTCCTTTTTATAATGATTTTAAAAAGGCACTTATGGAACAAATAAATTTCTATGATATAAATAGGGATTTAATTACAAATGAAACTACTAGTGGTTATACCTTAGGAAGTTACTCTGAAAGTGCATCCAATAAGGTTTCGACATCTAGTAGTGTTGATAGATTAAGTCCTATGACTTATGAAATATTATTGAATATCGGGCTATTACAAGGCCCAATAGGAGGTTGTTGTTATGGCTAAATATAAATGTGGTGCATTGATTAAAGAAGTTACTAAAGGTGCCGAAAAGTGGTATGAAATGGCTGGTTGGAAAAAGATAGTTTCTAAGGAAAAAGGTAAGAATAATGATAAGACCAATTCCTAAAAGACTATTACCGCATAAATGTGTATATAAAGAGTATCAGGGAAATAATGGTGAAAAAGACGAATGGGCAGACGGCACAGGATTATCTTTTGTAAAGATAGAAGAAAAGTTACAGTTTAAAGTTACTTCTAATGGAAGAGAATTAGTAGGAAATGCTCGAATGTTTTATGACACTGTTAACTCTAATGGTTTAACTAATAAACCTGTTTCTAATAGTGTTATACTTTTTAATGGTAAAGAGTATAAGATTGTTGATACTGATATTTTATATGCTGAAACAGACAAAGAACATCATTACGAGGTACTTTTAAAGTAATGGCTAAACAATTTAAAAATATGAAGAGTGCTTGTACTTGGCTTAAAAGTGTTGTGGATGCTTGTGCTAATGAAACTAGAGGTAATATCGCCGAACAAGTTTATAAAGATAGTAATGAATTTACATATAGAGATACTGGAGAAATGTATAAGTCTGGAAGTTTGCAGAGTGAATTTAAAGATGGATATGTAGTAGAAAGAACTCCTTATGTAAGAAGAAGATATTACGAGGGCGGTAAGGCTGGGACAGGCAATCCAAAGGCAGAGCCAAGGTGGTTTGAAAAGACGTGGGCTAAAAATAGTGATGATTATCAAGATATGTGCATATCTGTATTTAAAAGAAAGAAGAGTGGTAAAAAATGAGTATAGGAAGTCTTATTACTATATTGAGAGAGGAAGTAGAGAAGTGTAATATTAAATGTTATTCTCCTGATTTACCACATAATGACAATAAATGTTGTGCGATTTCCTTAGGTACAGGAACTAATATCAGAGCAATTGGAAAGGATATCCTTTATAGTGATATTCCTTTTTATTTGCTTATACGTGGTACTTCTGATGATAATGAAACTAGAAATATAGCAGATACTCTTTTTAATAAGTTAGACCATAGAAATGATTTAGAAAACAATAATCTAGATATTATTTTAATAAGTTGTAGTACACCTAACTATGCGTTTAGAGACGAAAATCAGAGAATATATTATAACATTAATGCAACGGTAAAAGTTGCGTGGAAGGAGGGCTAATATGCCAAAATATGATAGTTCTGTAAAACAGTTTAAAGTACAGTTTGACATTAGCGAAAGTGACCAAGCACAGTTTGAAGATGTTATTGCTCTTTCTGTTGGTTATGACCAAGGAGAAACATTGGATACTTGGCAAGACTTATATAATTTCTTATCTAATAATGTTAAAACTGGACTAGACCCTACGTGGAGTTTGTCCGTTAAGTTGGACAAGTCAAGTGCCGTTTGTCAATTTATCTTAGGTAAAGAATTTGCCGTAGGTGCTGAGGCAACTGCTAAAACTAAATTAATTAATTTGCTTAAAGGAACAAAAGGTAAAGAGATTAATTTTACTGCTACACTAAGTAACATAAGTTATGAAGCTACAGCCGAAGAAGTACTTCAGGTAGATTTTGATTTAAAAGTGTATGACAATTCTACATTTACAGAAAAAGACTACACGCCAGCAGCATAGTAGTTAGCACGAGGGTAGACCATTTATAGTCTACCCTTATTTTTTTTATAAGAGGAGGATGATTAAATGATTTCTTTAACAAGAAAAAAATATGAGATAGAGGAACCTATTCAAGTAAAGGGCGAAGATGGCTCTTTATTAGTTGATTATATGATGAAAATAACACCCGAGGAGAAACTAAAAATAAGAGATATTATCTTTGATGAAGAAGATGTTAAAAATGGAAGACTAATGGATAAACTCCAAAAAGAAAAAAATACAGAAGAGTTAGAAAAATTGGAAGCAAAGGTTTTAAAAAATGCACAGGAAAGACAAGAAAAGTTCGAAAAAATTGTATTTAGGGAAGAGAGAGAAAACATAAAAGAAAAGGCGGGAGAGTCAGTTTATATTGATTTAGTTGATATGCTTTTTGATTTTTTCGTAAAAACCTTTGTGGACAAGAAAGCGTCACAGATAAATACTATGACTTCACACCTACGCAAGATTTCAAGCAAATAAATTTATTAAAAATAGATGACAAAGAGTACTATCTTAACATTACGTTTAAAACAGTTATGAAAATATTCGAATTAATGAAAGTTAGTACTATGGACAATATAAAAAAGTGTGTAGAACTATTAGGCATAGATAATCTAACTGAGGAAGAACAAGTATTGGTACTTGATGAAGTTTCAAAATATGTCTTTGATATTAATAAAAGACATTCCGTTGAGAAAAAAACATTTGATTTAAATTTGGACTACAAATATTACTTTGTAGATTTTTTGAATGTTGGTAAAGGTATTAACCTTAATACTGATGATATTTCTTGGTGGGAGTTTGATGCCATTTTAGAGGGTATATTTTTAGATGAAAAATCTATTACAAACAAAATGCTTAATTATAGGCTTTACGAAAAACCTCCTAAAAATGTCAAGACACAAGAGGAGCAAGAGCATCGTTTCAGAATGAAAATGAAACAGAAATATGCACTACCTGAGCAGATTAATTCAGATAAGGGGCTAGAAAAATTATGGAACTATGTAGAAAGAAAGGCGGGTGAAAATAATGAATGCTGATGCAGTAGTAAAGTTTTTTATAGACTTAAGTAATAAAGATGCAATAAAGGGAGTTACACAATTAGAAAAAAAGAGCGAAGCATTATCGAAAAAATTCGTAAAGGCTGGTAAGACATTAACCTTAGGATTAACTACTCCACTACTTGCTTTTGGTGCTTATGCAAAAAAAACGGCCACGGATTTTGACAAAGCAAGCAATAAAATGCAATCTGCCCTAGGTTTAACAAACGATGAATTAAAAAACTATGAAAACACAATGAAAAATATCTATAATGCTGGTTATGGTGAAAGTTATGAAGATGTGGCGGATGCCATTTCGCAAGTATCACAGCAACTCATAGAATTACCAACAGATGAAGTAGAAAAGATAACAAAAAATGCTTTAACTTTGCGTGATGTTTTTGGTGTAGAAGTAAATGAAAGTGTAAGAGCAACAAAAGCACTTATGACACAATTTGGCACATCAGGTGAGCAAGCCTTTAATTTGATAGCCCAAGGGGCTCAAAATGGATTAGATTTCTCAGGAGAACTTATTGATAATATTAATGAGTATTCTGTACAGTTTAAAAAATTAGGTTTCAATGCAGAGGATATGTTTAACATATTCCAAAGTGGTGCTGATGCCGGAGCGTGGAATTTAGACAAGATAGGAGATGCCGTTAAAGAGTTTTCAATTAGAGCAATAGACGGTTCTAATACAACGGCAGACGGATTTAATAGATTAGGTTTCAATGTTGACGATATGGCTAATAAATTTGCGTCTGGTGGTGATACTGCTAAAAAGGCTTTCTATCAAGTAATTGACGCTATTAAAGCAATGGATGATCCTGTGGAACAATCTATTGTTGGGGTTGATTTATTTGGTACTATGTGGGAGGACTTAGGGCCACAAGTAGTGACACAATTAGGGAATATCAGAGAGAGCTACAATCAAAATTCCGATGCAATGAAGAATATGCAAAATATTAAATTTGATGACCTTGGTAGTATGTTAGAAGTGTTAAAAAGGCAATTTGGAGATATTGCCTTAGAGGTAGGCAACGAATTAATGCCAACAGTGCAGTCATTCATAGGTAAATTAAGTTCTTTGGTTTCTTGGTTCAAACAATTAAATCCGGAAACAAAGAAAATAATAGGATCTATCGTCAAAGTTTTAGCAGTGGTAGGCCCACTTTTAATAGTAGTAGGGAAAATAATTACTCCGATTACTAAGGTAATATCACTGACAGGTAAAGTGGTAGGTATGTTAAGTAAATTATCACCAATATTCAGCGGAATAAAAACGGCTCTTAGTGGTATTATGTTTGTTGCAAAAGCCTTAGGAGCAGTTATAATGGCCAATCCGATAGTTGCTATAATAACTGGTATTGTTGCTCTAATAGTCCTTCTATATGCGAAATGTGAGTGGTTTAGAAACCTAGTAAATACAATAGTCTTAGGACTTGCTACTACTATAAAGACAATAGTAACTGGTATTGCTAGTTTTATTGGGGGAATAATTGGAACAATAGTTGATTATATAAAAAATACAGTTTTATTAATTGTTTCTATTGTAGCAACGGTCATTGAAACTATTTATAATGTAGTAAGTGGAGTTGCTCTATGGATATATGATAATGTGTTACTACCTATATTCAATTTTTTTGCAACCATATTTACAGCAATATATAACACTATTGCTAGTTTTATAGGTACAGTGTTTGCGATATTTGGTACAGTGGCATCGTGGATATATAACAATGTTTTAGCACCAATATATAATTTCTTTTATTCTATTTTTAATGGAATATGGAACATCATTTGTGGTGTAGTAGACAAAATTAAAAGTGCTTTTCACACGGTCGCAAATGTTGTCAAGAGTGTTTTTAGTAGTGTAAAGAGTTTTATAAGTAATATCTTTGGCACTGTCAGTGGAATAATAAAGGCACCTATTAATGGAATAATAAGAGGTGTTAATGGTGTCCTTGGCACTATGAATAGAATTAAAGTTCCAGATTGGGTACCTGGATTGGGTGGTAAAGGCATTAACTTTAAGATGATACCATCACTTAATGTAGGAACTAACAATGTAAAACACGAAGGACTAGCATATCTGCATCAGGGAGAGGCAGTTGTTCCTAAAAAGTATAATCCAGCCGTAGGCGGTATTAGTAATGCTACAACTTATGTTACAGTTATTGCTGATATGGATGTCAATAAGTTCGGAAAGGCATTTGTTAGAGATGTTAAGACCTTTTCAGGTGGGGCTAAAAATGCCTATAACTATGGAGGTGGTAGGTAATGTACAAGATATTTATTAATAACGAGGAAGTAGTATGTGAGAGTTCTTTTGATATAGGGGAGGAACTCTCTAATCCATCTTCAATAGTATTATCTAAGGTTTATCCCAAGAGTTGGAAAGGTACAAATAAACTACTTACAAATTATTATTTTCCACAAGATTACTCAAAATGTAAAATATTAAAAAATAATGAACTATATTTTATTGGGATAGTTAAAAATAGTGCTGATATGGTTATTGACCCTCGTAAGCCACACTATTGTAGTTTGCAAGTGCTGGATTTTACAAGTTTACTTAGTGAGGGAGATACACTTGACTATGTAATAACAAATAAAACTGTTAAACAAGCTATTAAACAAGTAGTAGGAAGTGTCAAAAAGTATGGTTTTACTCTTGGAAACATTAATATAAATGATGAGTATAACACAGTAATAGGAGCATATTCTACCAACGAAAAAGCACCTTACGATGTACTACAATACTTGGCACTCATTTCTCAATCTAAATGGTCTACCAGAGTTGTCGATGAAAGCACGGTGGCAATTGATTTTATTGATTATAGCCTTGAAACAGTGCAAGGAACTATTGAAAATACGGTAAGTTATTTTGAGAATAATCGAATAAAGAACATCAATTATTCTTATTCTACAAGTGATTATAGAAATAAACAGATAATAACATCAGAGGAAATAGAAGGTAATGTAACACAATATCAATCTTTACGAGCAAATGGATATGACACATCTTTTACTTTAGAACAAAAAATATCAAAAATAAGTGATATAAAAGTTGATAATACAAGCCAAGTTGTTCTTACCAAAGGTGAATACGATTTAGGATTAGAGTGTGATTTCTATTACGAAAAAAAGAGTAATACTATTAATTCTGTAGAAACAATCTCAAATGGAAAGATAATAAACGTTTCATACTTACCAATAGTAACAGGAAGAGAAGTGTCATCATCTGCGACAGAAATATCAAGAATACGTAACAATCTTAACATAGACGGCACTATATCAAGATATGAAAACAGAAGTGACGCAACTTCAAATGTTGAATTAAATGCTATTGCCAATTCGTACATAAAATACAACTCCAAACCGGCAATAGAGTTAACTATAACGTCGAAAAATGATTTCTTAAAATTGGGCAAGATATATAGTTATTCTCCGTTTAAGGAATTATCCGGTAACTATCTTGTTGCCAAGAAAGTGACATCAGTATTACAAGCAGGAAATTTTATTCAAACTAATTATGAATATACCTTAAATAATACATTTAATACCGAAAATGAGATAAATTTCTTTGACAATCAAAGGGCAAAAAATGTTGGTAACATCGAAGAGGGTTCATTTATCACTAGAAATATTGATATAGAAGATACAGCAAATATTATTTTTAAAAATTTAACTATTAATGAACTAGTATCTACTGGTAATAATGTTTTGGATTGTCCATTAGATTGTCCATTTATTTTTTAGGAGGAAGAATATATGACAGAGGAATGTAAGAAAAAAATATTAGAGTGGGTATGCGGTAAATATGACTTGCAAGTAGGAAATGATACACCACAATTTGAAAAAGCCGACATAATAAGTAATAATTTAGAGAAATATATATGGGATAATTTCTTCCTGAATAATAGTAAACCTAATATATCAGGAATAGTCCGAGGTAGAAGTAATAATGGTGAGTTTTTAGATAGTTATGCTCTTTATGGAATGTGTATAGATGAAAATTCTAAACAACAAGGTTTTGTTATAATACTCGATAATAAGTTCAATCCTGTTCAAAGTATTACAAAATTTAGTAGTGATGTAAAAATAGGTTATTTACAAAAGTTAGATGTTGATGAGGAGGGTAACTTTTACGCACTTGAAACTCCTTATGATAATAGTAGAGACCGTTTTTTAATGCTAAATAATCTTTTATTGAAAGGTACTACACAATCAACCTATCAACTAAAAATAAGAAAGTCTTATACAATACCAACTGATGTTACGATGCCGGATACACTAGTAAAGATCATAAAGCAATACGGCGGTTCAAGATATCTATTTTGTGGTACATATAATGCCAAAGAAAGAGTAGTAGACTTAAAGGTTAATGTTGGTTCTGAAAATGAATGGACAACACTGGGTGATAGTGGGGAGGTACCTATCTTAATGTTAGACGCTTATGCTGACTTTATTGATGATGAGGTTTCAATAAAAATAATCGGATCAAATAAATATAAATTCTTTTTAATTGTTAATTCAGGAAATACACTGATTAGGCAATGGGCATTTTCATTTGGTGAAACGGCAGATACTTTTAGAAGTGCTAAGGCAACAATATTAAATAGTAGTACGGGTTGGATGATTATGGACAGTCAGACTGATGAATATAGAATTACCATTGCTAAAATAGAAAATTTGTACAATCCCAAAGTAAAATATCGAGCAATAGTGGGCGAGGGTGCAAAATATGATAATGCAGTTTTTAGCAATATAGTGAGTGATGGTATAAATACTTATGTATTTTTTAATGCACCGCAAGATACAAACTATGAAAAGTATAAGTATTATCAAGGAATTATATACAGTGATGAGGTTTTTTTGAATGAAATAGGGGAGTTTAGTGCTTCGCAGATATCTAATTTTACTATGCAAACGGTATTTAATTCTTTTAACTTATACTTGTATCTTTGTCAAGTTGGAAATAATGCTTATATAACTAAGCAAATTTTTAATGTGAATAATTACAATGGTAAAGGATATAATGCGGTTAATGCTTTAATACCTAATTCAGGAGTTCTTTATGACAGTGATAATAGCCCCATATTTGCTCGTAACTTGTATAACAAGACAGTTAGAGGGTCTACGACAATAAGCACAATAGAAGTACCTAATACGCAGTTAAACGATGTATCTATAAGCAAAAATAACTTGATAGGGCAAACTAACTTTATATTAAACTCAAAAACTAATACAGTATCAAAAAATATTTATGAAACACTGAATATCAATTTTATAAATACAATGATAATGAAAAATAGTAATGATGAAGAAAATGAGCAGTTAAACACTGAGGGTGCAATTAAGATTAATAAGAGTATCTCGGAACTTGCTGATTATGAAAATAGCAAATTATCAAAATATAAGATAAATTATAGTGATGATAGCAGTAGTATAGTAAGTATTGATAGTTCACAAATAAGTATTCAAAACAATGTGGCAACTGTAAATATATTAGTATACAATCCGCAAGAGAAAAGTATAAACAACATTGATTTAATCAGTAATGATGAAACAGTCTCTTACTTGAATATTGATTGTTCGGCTATGGTTAATGATAAGTGTTATTTAATAAATCAAAAAGTAGAAATATATTAAATAAAGGAGTGGTAAAAATATGAAATTACATTTATTAAATTGGGGGGGGGGTGCTTCAACGTAACT